>Ga0181595_10003404_pt1 | contig 15246 bp, 16 predicted proteins | sample 041ome_7_FD_145604 | JGI IMG/M metagenome (GOLD analysis project Ga0181595, IMG submission 145604) | Coastal salt marsh microbial communities from the Groves Creek Marsh, Skidaway Island, Georgia - 041401AS metaG (spades assembly) | ecosystem: Environmental > Aquatic > Marine > Intertidal zone...
CCAGCTTGCAGTAGGCTCGCAACCTCTGACTTGGTTTTACCTTTCAACACCAGCAAGACGGCATTCGCACGGCGGCAAAGGTCTCTATCTCGTGTTTTATGAATAATCTTCTTCAATCGGCGGGTTTGTGCGCCATATAAAAATGCTATCCTGTTCATACTCAATGCGTTTGTGGGTTTGGTTTGTTTTGCGACTGATCTGATCGCGCAAACCGCATTGAGTTCCCCTACCTGAGTGATCTACTATTTGGCACAGTTATTTAGACAAATGCTGGTAAATTCAACTACTAGTAAAAACCTGAACCCATTACTGATAAAAAAACAATAGTGTAATCGGAGGTTTGATAAAAAGGGTAATTAAGCCAGTAAAAATAGCCCCCATTAACCCATATGGTTACGTTTTTTGGCGATTAGAATATAGCCAATTTATTATTGATTAGGCAGTACAATGAGTGCAATCAAAGAAAAAATGCAACGATTCAAAGAGTATTTGGTAAGTGCAAATATACCTTTCACTCAGCGGCGCAACAGCATAGAACATAAGTCTAGCAAACTTACATTTGAAGAGCACAATGTTGTTTTGAGTGGAAAGTTAACACGAACATTTGAGTATTCAAGACTGAATATGGACCGGCTAATAGTCCTCTTAACAAAAGATTAGCAATTCGCTATTCAGTGTCCAGGTCAATGCCTAGACACCTTTATTTCTGCGTTTAATGCGTATTGCGCCAAAATACCAGTCACCGCATCGTTTATGTGGTCCCGAGTCTTTACATGAAGTGGAATAGGGATGTTTTCACCTTTTCGCGTTAAAGATAACGCAACAATTGTTGGTGACTCGTCTATGGTCAGATAATACTCATGAATTACAAGCAGTACTTGCTCTTTCGATACAGAGCAAATCCGAAGTAGACTCTCAGTTTCTTCGTCTAATTGTGATGGCATAAACCCTCCTAAAGCCATGCAGTGATCTTAAATGAAAGAATTTGAGAAACTGGCCAATAAGAGGTGCTGTTTTAAGTGTGTTAAATACCAAACCATTTGTAGCGTCATTCGAAAGACGCCATATCATAGTCGTTCAAAGGTATGGTTATTTAAAAAGGTAGTTATGCAAAAAGATCTAATTTCTGCGTTCGTCACATATTCCGCTACACAACACCTGATGTTTTCGGACATCAATGGTCTGATGGGCAATGATGAACTTAAAATATGGTTTACCGATTCAGGCATGATAGCAAGCAGTACTGAGCAACAATGGCCGTTAAATGATAATGGAATCCCCTTAATTGGAGTTACCATTCTTAAGGTCAACCTACTCCCAGAAAGCGTTACAGCCAATCTGATTGCTGCTCCAGATTCCGGAGAGGCAAGAAGGCAAAACCAAGATGTTTTGACTCGCAATGTCCACAACGCTGTTTTTACAGAAGTCGCTCGTTACATAGAGAGAAACCCGGAACTGATCACTAAAAATCTAACCTATGCAGCCTTGTCACAAATAAAAGAGACAAAGCAAATTCTCAACCAAATTAAGAAACCAACAGAGACCACACATGACAGAGCCTTTCATTAAATATCGCCCGGCTATAGACCACCCAGTACTAAGGGCATTGACCTGCGTACTTACTTTACTGTCGCTTTTTGAAGCGGGACTTATACTGAACCATGCGACGACCTATTCCGGTTTTGGTCCAATCGAGTTTATGGTGTTTCCTGTTTTACTGTTCTGCTGCCTGGCTTTTACTATTCAAATACATGCTTCCGGTAACCAAGAGGCCTCTGTATCGACGTTTTTTCTGGGGTTTCAGGTCAAAGCCTTTTTGCCGGCAAAAGCTGAATTAACACAAAGCGGTAAAGTTGCTCATTACAAAATAGATAAATTCAGTTTTCCAATTCTATTTTTCTCAAATGAAAAGAAATACTGGATGGCGCTTTTAGACCACAAACAGAGTAATCATTAGGCGTCTTAGGACGCCTTTTACCATTTACTGCAAACAAAGCTCCAAATTTTCTCCTTAAGCACCCGCAAATAACCACCCTTAGCGACCACTTATCTGAAACTGGTCGCATACAATGCTGAAAATTGCCTTTGAAAAAATGTGAACACAACTATGAGATTTTCACACCAACACATTTACAGATCTGAAGATGTTACAACCCCTGTGGCCACAGAGATATTGTTCCGAGGCACTGACAACTGGGGGCTTAGCGACGCCATCAACAACCCTTCATTATTCATCACTCACCTGGAGAAGATGATAGAAGCAAAAGCTCAGTACATTTACAACATGCTATTTGAGTATCCGAACAATTCCTTTTTTATTAACATCAGCCCTGAACAGGCTGCTGAAGAAAACTTTATATCTTATCTTAAGTGGTTTTCGTTCCACAAAGTACCTTCATCAAGCATCATGATTGAACTCACAGAAGACTGGAGTAAAGCAGATTATAAAGCAGTAATAGCCAACATGAGGCAGGCCAGAGCCCTCGGATTTGGAATTGCTTTAGATGACTTTGGTAAAGGTGATACGAACATCGCGGTTATCACGGACCTTATGCCTAATCTCATCAAAATTGACATGAGCATCATCCATAGAGCTGTAGACTGCCAGATAGGTCGAAAAACAGTTGAGTCTCTGGTTAGGTTTTTCAGAGATTTAGATATCAAGACGGTTGCTGAAGGCATTGAAGGAAAGGAATTTTTGAGTGTAGCGATAACCTCAAACATTGATTACGTTCAAGGCTATATGCTCCACAAACCGAACTAAAGGGTAGATTGCTGATAAAGTTTAAATGCTTCGTGTGTTTTAAAGCATGGTTTAATTTTTACATACCGATCCAGAGATTCAGTCATATTACGAAATGAATCTGTACGCTTTGAAGGAACAGGAGCGTTACCCTGGCTTATTTCTATCGGCAGACGTTTAAAATCACCAACTAATAAGACCTTCTCGCCAACAACTGATAATCTCATATGCGCGTATTTAGACGGCACGGATGTTAGTGCCACCGGATCTGATAAATCATACAATCCAGCGACAGAGAAATCTCCATCACCAAAACCAGCAACGTACTCAACCAAACAAGGATATACATAATTGACACCAGGTTGCGAAACTCCTGTTTTTTCGGCCAACAACACTTGCAACGGCTTGTGCACTACCTTTGAATAATCAGCAGGCAAACTAACCTGTAAAGTAAATCCAGTATCTGACTCATCCAGCAATTTTAAGGTAGTTCCTGACAAGTATTGGGGGAGGGTAGCGGCGCCAACCTGTGACGCAATCCGCTCGATAAAACGCAACCTAATTTTTGCTGCATCTTCAGGTGTTCCACGCAAAAACGTATCCGATGAAAATTCAAGCTCCTTCAGCTCAGACTTCCATCGCTGCGGCGACTTAAAGCTTAACTTATCGACCTTGGAGTCCAACGACTTGTACATACGTTCGAGCTTTTCATTTGCGTCTGAGGCTTCACGGATTTCTTTAATGGCTCCCAAAGCCTTCTTCTCATTAAGTTCAAATGTCGCTTTCAAAACATACTGTTTTGCCAATACATCGACATGCTCTGCGGTGGACACTACCGTAATGAAAGCTGGCGTAATGCCCGTCACCTTGCTCATGTACTCATCATTTACCAGATGCTCTTCCTGCACAATAAGTTTGGGTAACTTATCTAAGGCTTGCGCTCTAGCCTCCCGCAAAGCATCCAGCTTCACCTCATCGGCTGATATTGAAAACGTTTTTGCAACCTCAACAACCGTTGTCACAGCCTGGCCACATAAGGGCAGTAACAACAAAGACACAGCTAAAACACGCATACATTACTCCATTACTTTTTTCTAAGCGTACTGTGTCACGTTACTAAAGTTGCGCTACAAATGGTTTTAGACGATTAATTATCCGTCCGCATCATTTTATTTGAGTTCCCATCAAAGTAGAAACTTTCTCCGTTATTTTGGAAAACCTGGTAATCGTCTCCATCGTGCCTGTATTTATCTGAGGTCCCGACATATTCATTGTCACCGATAGACACAGTTTGACCTGTTTCAACCTGCTGCAATCTGCCGCCTTCTAGTTCCATAGGTTCACCATTAGCATTTAAAGGCAGTGCATTTCCACCCACAGCCTTATCTGGACTATCAGCTACAGCCATTCGTTCTATCTGTGACGTATCGGAAGCTGTTCTAACGGTTGACTCAGGGCCACCAACTTGTATCGACTGAATTGGCTCTGACGCATTTCCACCCACAGCCTTATCTGGACTATCAGCTACAGCCATTCGTTCTACCTGTGACGTATCGGAAGCTGTTCTAACGGTTGACTCAGGGCCACCAACTTGTATCGACTGAATTGGCTCTGACGCATTTCCACCCACAGCCTTATCTGGACTATCAGCTACAGCCATTCGTTCTACCTGTGACGTATCGGAAGCTGTTCTAACGGTTGACTCAGGGCCACCAACTTGCGTCGACTGAATTGGATCAGGCATCGCTCCAGGACCACGGCTTAATTGCGGCTCTTTCAGATAAAAATCCTTTTCTGAAGCTTCATTAACAACTGATGTACCGAACGCTCTAAACTGTTCAGCTTCTTCTTTAAAGCCTTTTTGGTCTAAAGCGCCAGCTAATCTGTCAACGACTCCATCTACGCCCAATGCTGCAACCATAGGAACTGCAGTCCCCCACGCTGGGGAGTCCACACTACTTAACGCATCTTGTACATATTCTTTGGGTGAAACTAAGTTGCCTGCTATCGTTTTCACAGCACCGTCTGTAACCCCTGCGACAAGGTTTTCATCACCGATAGCACCGGATTTGTGGACGTTTAGATTTGATGAAGCATCTTTAAATACCCCCTCTGTTACCATCCGATTCATTTCATCCGCTATAATATTGGATGCAGCGTTAACCTTCACAAAAGATGAGTTATTAGCAAAATTACTTTCCAAATCGTGAGAAGTGATACCGGCCAGTCTTGTTATAGAATCATCATTTCGGGTAGCTTCCCCAACCATAAGCATTTTCTTATCAGCCACATCCAACGCCTCCTTAGCTCCAAATGTATTCAAGAACCCCGGCAAATTGCGATCAATGATTTTTTCCGCTGTGCTGTTTAGTACATCACCCGTTGCCCGAAGCGCCGCTAATTTATCCATATCCTCCCGATCCTGAGCGGGTAAGGAATTTCTAAAACCCTCAAATCGTTCCATGTTCTTTTCTAACATAGACTTATCAGTACCTTCAGGCATTTCTTTTAACATGGCTTGGCCTTGAGGTGACTTAAGTGCATGGTAGGCTTCATTCATCAAATAAGCTCTCTCCGTTGACGGCTTATTATCTTTAAAATCTAAAGCCATCCCAGCATCAGCCGTCAATAATCCCTGAAACCCAGCATTTAGCGCTGTACTACGATGACCATTTTCTGCCATGAAACGCTGGAAAGCCTGGCCACTTTCTTGCGCAGTACCACCCCAAGCATTTCCACCATTCTCAATGAAAGATTTTGCTTTTTCAGCCCATTCCCCAGTTGCTTTAGCTGCACCTACAAGCCAACTGCCATGCACCCCTTTCGGATCCTGCGACGAAGCCAACTGCTGAAACATAGAATCATTGGTAACAACACCATTTTTTGGAGGCTCTGTAAACTCAGGTTTAGCGGCTGCAATTTTTTCCTTACTAGCATTCACTGCAGCCTCATTATCTGTCAGGGCTTTATTCACGACGCCAGTAACACCATCACCTTTTTTATGAATGGTAACATTATCGTCAGCTATCTTATCTTCTACGACAGTCCTGCCTGTATTTACTGCGTTTTCAGTGCCGGTCGTTCCAGACATATTTCGGAATACGTTAGCCATATTTGCAACAGAGTTGGTAATTCGTTCATCAGCCCCCCCCTCAACCAGTGAGTTACGTAAATTACCCCAGAGCTTACCAGCAACCCCCATATCTGCCTTCGTGTCTTCGATACTTCCATCTTTACTGGATAAACCGGCAGTCAGGGCTTTTATGGTATTCACCAGTCCTTTACCGTCATACAAACTACCCTGATTCTCCTTAGCAAAATTAGCTAAGCTAGTTTCATCAGTAATACCTAGCTTCTCCAACCGTTTAGCACCTTCAGGGTCTTTCATTAAAGGCGCAAAAATTTCACTGTAATAGTCTTTACGATTATCAAGCCCCCCGTCCAGGACAGCAGCAATGTTCGGTAACTCTAAACCTGAGCTGGATGACACTTGCTGGACATCAGCGGCAGTACTTGCACGTGACTCAGCATATTTTATTGAGGACGAGTAACTTTGAGCGGCCTGCTCAGCGTTTGAGTATGCTTCAGAGCTGGCACTGGTGTTGTCTTTGGACCACTGTTTATTGTAGGAGTCTTGATCCAGCTTGTTCAGTCCCTGCAAATTCGTCTCTGCAAAATTCTGCAAGATATTAGCGGCTCTTGATAGTGTTTCAGAATCAGAGATTTTACCTGAGCCTTGAATTGCAGCTCTACCTTCAGCCGACAGTCCTATTGCAGCGCCAAGCAAATTCTGAAAAGCCATGTCACCTGATGCAGGGTCATCTTGTTTCCCTTTGTTCGACTTACCCCCCATACCAAAATTAAACCCCGCATCGATCCCCGAATTCGCTGCCAGCGAGAACAGCAAATCAGATGCTTCCGAATAAGTTATTTTCATATCTTTTGCAAGCTGCTGAGTCAGCATGTCTGTCCGCTGAGCGCCAGTTGATGCAGCAAAGCTTTGTGCGTCCATTGCAGTCTTTCCGTCTGCAGAATTCTCAGCTGATGAAAATGCATTTTGGTAGTTTTGAACGGCTTGTGAGGAACTTAATTCAGCTGCTTCGAGAGCAGTTTGACGAGCACTTGTATTCGAGCTAGATACCATTTGGTTGAGTGACATACCACCAACAGTATTGTCCGATTGTGACGAATAACCTTTAACCAGCTGGCCGCTTCCTGTGTCGTACTGCATTGACATGTTAGACATTTGAACCACGCCACCATTCATGGACGACGAGACTGATGGCGCACCGGCAGAGCCGTCAATACTGGAGTTTTGCATTGAACGCATCACCCCCATAAGGCTGTGGACACCACCATACAAGAGATACATGGTAAGGCCGGATATTGAAGCAGTTAAAGCGCCGGCTACGGAGAGAAAGGATTCAACTTCTCGGATCGTGTCAGGATATGCAGCAAAGGTGTATGCTGCGTTATCCATAACTCCATAGGCTTTTTCCACAGATAGAGCGGTAAATAAATCGACAAATATTTTGGTGTAGCCCCATAAATTCATGAATAACACCAGGGAAAGGTATTTACCCATGTATGCCAGACCAAGGCCGCCAAGAATCGACAGGATCATCATTACCGGTGCAACAAAGAAAGAAAACATTTCAAGAGCAGTGATTAAAGGCACAGTAACCATTTTGATGTATTCACCATCGCCAAGGTTTTTGTACATTTGTTTGCGGAAGCCTTCAAACAACATACGTTCAGCATGAGTAGCAACACCGTTATTCATGTTGACTCCTTTAGCTGCTAATGTCGCTACAAACAAATTAACCTGTAACGCATACGGGTTCATGCTTGATCCGTAAGAATTACTGATCATGGACATGCCATTTTTTATAGAATTTGCATCCATCTGGCGGCCATCGACCCATGCCACAATTTTGTTGTATGCAGAGCCTGCGCCGGATTCTGAAAATCGAGCTACTATGCGGTTATAGGCATCTGGACAGGTTAGAACCAAACCAGTAGGCTGCCCCCCAAGCGATATTTCTGCTTCGGTACCCAAATAAACTCGTGTCACTAATCCCGCATAATCAACTTTTAAACTTTGTAGCATTGCATCATCTGCAATCATATTGGTATTGAGCAAATCATGTACTGTCACGGTTGGAGCTGCGTGATTCAACAACTGATCCGCAGCCCAGCAATCGTGCATATAATTACCCAAGGTCTTTTCGATGTCTTCGTGGCGGTTCTGAGTAATGATACTTATTGGAGGTTCGTTCTGCCACATGCGAACCAGTGCACCGAGCGGATCTTGACCACCAGCCAAGCTGTAGCTAGCCGGTGAGAAAGTGGCTTGAACCTTTTCACGGAAGGCGCCAAACAGATTTGAAGCAATCCAGGCAGGAACAGCTGCCAACGCTGGCACTTCTTCAACATACTCAAAGCGAGTATTATCTGTGCCGGATGTTAATTGTACATCAAACTTTGCAGAACTTGCTGCACCACCAACCATCAACCATAACACCAGGCCAAACACAAACTCACGCACTGGTGGAGTCGATTTTTCGGGATCAATGGCGTGTTTTAGCATGTTGAACAACAAAAACAGGATAACGAGAACACCTGAGCCATATCCGAACCCATTTGGACCGGAGAATAGTCGAGCTATGCCGAAAATCACCTCTTTAGCAAAGTCGAAATCGCCTTGAATGATAATCTCCATATACTATTCTCCCACAATTACAGCGTCAGATGACGTTGCGGCTCGCAAAGTCGCAGTATCCATCACGAAGGCTTTACGTTGGTTGTCATATTCATCTTGTATTTTCTTTAACTGATTAGCCACTAAGGTTATTGCTGCATTGATGCGAGGAATGTAAGCATTACGATTTTCCCAATCCATCGTTTTAGAAACAAGAAGGTAGTGATAGGTCATTGAATACAGGCTGCGCACACGCTCAAAGGCGGCCCGCATAGCAATGTACTTCCCAACGGTATCCAATTGTGAATCATCAGTTTTAACAGCTATCCACACATATGGAAAATCGACTTCCCGCATAAATTTAATTTGCTCTTCCTCCATGGTGGACTTTGTTTTAAGCCGTTTAAAAATCCCGGCTGAACCAGTTAGATAACCTAAATACTTTGAATTTAAGGCTTGCTCATTCGATGCAGTGGCCACCACCTTAAGACATTTGGGATCCACTGCGAGAGATTCAGAACATCTGATTCTTTTGTAGCTATATTCAGCTTGATTATCTTTTTTACCGTACATCCATTCGAGCGGGTCCAGGGTGGCTGGATAATTTGTAAAGGTAATTTCTTTATATGACTGACCTTGTACTGGTTCAAAATCAGCTATAGCTGTCCCAGTGATATCCATCATGATCTGGATTAATTCAAGCCTGCTTGAAAAAATGGTGTTTGCCCAGCCAGAATCGGATTCCAACGCAATCACATTGTCAAATACGGAAAACATAATATTCGATCTAAATTTTTCCTGAGTGCCCGCAGACAACGCGCTTTTATTTGGTGCGTAGTCCATCACCGAGCTAACCCAGTTTTGCATCCCTAACGACTGATCAAGAGCTACACCTTTTACTAAAGAGGCTTGTTGAGCTCGATCCGTCCATTCTGTTTTTTTATCCAATTCAGCATAAAAGTTTTCACAAGAAGTTTTTGCAAACTGGTTTAGCTCATTTAGCCGGTCGCTCAAGTTCTGCAAAGTCACACCGCAACTTGCACAAATTGATGAAACAGCCAGATTAAAAAAATAGGGCGCCGCTCCCTGCGCAATACCCCGTGCCATTTGAACCACCTCATCTCCAGAGATAAGGCTGAAACTGCCACCATAAATATCTATTCCACCACAACCTGCTTTATAACTGGGAGGCGTAAATCCAACTAAGTTTTTAGGAGCAGGTTGATTGATCCGGGCGGTTACATTACCCCCGTAAAAATGAGTTGCAGATTTACTTTGGTAAGTACCAGCCGAACCTTGTGAATAAGAATCGAAAACACTGGTTAAAGAATCTGCAGATAGTTGAGCAGAAAAAAGCATCCCCCCCAAACTGAAGGGTATAAGTAATTGTCTGTATTGCATGAAAATCTCCACCAATGGTAATGATGGAATTTTATCGCAGCGGGGGAGGGAGGTTTGCGGGTTAAGGGCTGCTAATTCAGCCCCCTTAAGAGGAAAAAACGTTTTATAAAGAGACTACGAACTCCAATTTACCACCAGTAGTGATAGCTTGGCGAAGCAATTCATCACTGACCACAAATTCGTCACCGCTTAACAGGGGTTCACGGTTTTGCATCTTTCTTGCTGTGGAATGCAAAAGGCAAATATCATCTACATTGTTATAGCCGTTGGGATATTGGCCAAAGGTAGCATAAATCGGGTAAACCGATTTTAAGAAGTCCTGATGAACAGCTGATTTTGTGCCAGCCTCACCCTCCAGTGCAATTAAGCCATCTTCGGAGTCCAGCACCAGGCGCTGCTGCGCCTTCCAAGGGACAACCGAAGTGACTAATACGCCACCTTCATGTAAAGGTTGAGCAATTGCTGCAGTGACCGATTTTTCACCAAAAAGAACTTTTGATGGGATCGCAAATTCATCTTCAAATGAGCAATTTGAAGCGAATGCTGATACCGCAGTAAAACCTAAAGCAACTAAAATCAATTTTTTCATAGCGCTATCTCACGACCAAGTATCATGGCATTATAGTTGAGCAACAAAAGGTGTCAAATGGTGCAAAAAATAATTTATTGCTTAATTCAAAACAGCTCTAACAGATGTACTGGCCTTCAAACTTTCAATTTCACTCAACCTTTGTCGCAGCACATCAGCTAAATAACCTGGATCGGATTCCAACTTGGCTTTATCAACCATAATTTCACCTTCTTTGTTTTTAAAGACTGTGATATCGCGGACAGACTTGGCCAACTGATAACTATCTTCAGTGATAAGGCCTGCCTGACGGGACGCCAGTAACACCCTCGACTCCAGTTGAGGCAAATCACTTAACCCCTCGGGTAAAGGGAGTGGTTTTTTTTGGTTGTTATCGACTAAGTGCATGGTCGGCGTAACCCTAACATTAAACATCCTAGATACCCGATTCCCTTCATCATAAACAGTTTTAAACTGCTCCAATCCCGGTAGCGTTCCACCGTCTATTGAAATGGCCAATATTGGAATGCCGGTCCGAGCTTGAAACTCCTGGAGAACAGGAATTTGCTTCATACAGTATGGACAAGTACTGGAAAAGAAAAACCACAAGTGAGTCTTGGATTTCAGATCATCCATGACTGACTTTACTACTTTATCCCGCTCTGCGTGAAACTCATCAAGAGCGAAAGAAGACATTGGGCGCCGGTTTGACTCTTGTAGCTCAACCTCTAAGTCTCCAAACTCTTTCATCTTTACCGAAAAGCGCGTGGATATATCCATCAACAGACGGTTGGCATATGCGTATGCAGCAATATTTTCTTTCGTTGGATTGTCGATTGCTTTTTCCATAAGCACCTCAAGATTGTCTTTCAACCATTGCGTGTTTAGGGCTTGCAACTGGCCAGGCATTGATTGCGACTTTGATTCTTGCGGAGGGAGAGGGCTGTCGGGGTTAGATTTTTCCTTTGGCTTGATTTCTGGTTCGGGCTCAGGCTCATGCCAAAACCAACCGCGTTGTCTCTGGTCATAAAATGACGGCTCGGGTTCAGAAAAAACCTTTGCACTCGTAGTGATTAGTAATGAAATGAAAATTAGCCGTATCATTTGTCCCTCCTATTTTGTTCATAGGATAAGATGAACGACGTAAATAAATTGGCGTTAAACAGCTCTAATTTAGGGGGCTTAACGTTTTTTTCTGCGCTGTTTCTTTGCGAGAAGGCAAATGGAACAGGTTTGTAGAGCGTAATCCTCAACATGCACTAGATACGGATGCCCGCACTCTTTGCAGCTTTGAGCCACTAATGTTTTGTCTAAAACTTTTTGAAAAATGCCCCAAAGCCTACCCGCGGTAACAACGTCCTCTGGGTATATCAATGAGTAAACTTCATACCAATCCCACAGATCTACGATAGTAACCGGTTTTTCGAAGTTCGCATTGCGGCTAAATAACATTACAAAAATCCGGTAGGCTCTAACAACATAAACGGCTTCAGGGCCGCGCAACCAGGCCATAGACTTAGACTGCCTTTGCTGGCCCCACCTTGGATGCTCTTTGCGTGAATATAATTCAATTACCTCACGGTCGACGCCAAAGTATTCAAGCAAGTCTCTTGATAACCCCACCTGAGCTAACTGCTGAGCAGCTAGTCTCGCCTGCGTTCTGATGTCATAACTCATCGACTAATCCTATCAAAAGCATAACCACCTGCGTCCGCTGCAGCATCAGACATAAAATTATGCAACTCTTCGGACCGGGTGAATGGCAAAGAAAAAATACAAGAAATAAAGTTGAGTTCGTCTAGCTCAGGAAACATTAACGATGCGAACTCCCGAGCTTCTGAAGGCTTGATCCCAAGGATGTACGACGACACAACACTTGAGTATATGGCCACATAATGATGGAGCATTAACAGAGTTCGTTGCTGTCGATAGAAATTACCTTCTGGACCTCCAACAACTTCAGTCCTCAGTAACAACTGACGTTCAGAAACAAACTCGTTAAAGTTAATACCGTTTTTAAGCTTAAATAGACAACGACGATTCCTTGATAAGCTTCCTAGAAGCGAAAAAGACATTTGAGCTGGATCAACGGCAGAAATAGTTTTTACAAAGTGTACTGGCAAAGACGTTAAATTTTGATAAAGCGTTTCGTCTTTCTTTGCAATAGTGCAATGAGTTTCGAAAAGACTAACCTCAGTAGCGCGTATTTGCTTAAGCAACCTACTGATCACCTGATGTTTGTCTGTGCGGTCTACCAAACCATCAATCACTACATAACACTCCCATACTTACGTCTGTTCAAACAGTTCATCGCCAAATATTACATGGCTTGTACCCACGGAGACTGAATGATCCTTTTCTCGATTGGATTGAATAGTATCAGGCAAATCAATTCTTCTCAAATCAGAAATAGGAACGGCGCTATTTTCTCTATTTTTCATAGAACCCAAACCCAACAGCGCTAATTCAATTAACAACTTGTTGCGAACACGTGGAGGTTTCGCAAGTAAAAACCCTAACAAGCTTTCCGGTTCGACTGTAATCTTGAATTGCATTCTTTATTTCCCTTTCAGTTTTTTTGCGTACTGAAGTCCGCCTAAAAACATACCCTCACAGACAGCCGTTAGGTGGTTAGGCAACACAATGATTCGATGATCCGGATACGCACGTTTTACAGCTGACAGGTAGTTTTTAGCCGGGCCGCCAAATAGAAGAATGTTATCTATGTCAAAACCGCTACCCGCTTGGTTTTTGATTGGCGTAATAGCTTGGTTCGTTACTGACTCGATAACGGGAGTAGCGTCGTAACGCACCTGCGTTTCTTCACCATCAGAATCAACTCCCTCGCACAGAGGAAATGGGTAGCTACGTCCACTGATAGTCAGTTTCCCCGTGTTTCGCCAGAAGGCGGCATCAATTAAATCTATAGGCACGCTGTCTGCGCGTGGAAAAGCCGGCTTCAATGCTCTGTTCCAAATTTCAGTAAGCAGCACTCCCTGACCAAACTCGACAGCAGTGCTTCGTGATGCGTTAACTTTTAGCCCTCGTGAATACAAAGAGTCGACCGTACCAAATCCAACATCGATACAGAGTGTGTTCATGTCCTTGAACCGCTCAAATCCATCTTGCCCTAAACTATCCGCATAGCTAAGCAAACCACCTAACGGCTGTACTATGACCCAGACATTCTTTACATTGATAGTTTTTTGACCTATCTTGTGTTCACCAACCGCCCACGATTTCAGTTCATCAGCTCTGTATAATGAAGTCACAGGCACACCTAAAACCAATACATCAACCTCAGTGCTTCCACCAGGGCTGTTAGCAGCAAGCACAAGGCAGCCGTAAAAGAGGGCCTTATACTCTTCGCTGTCCATATAATCATTGTTTAGTATCCGCCCAGCGGATTTACCACTGGCAAGATGCGCCTCTGGCCCGACTTCGAAAGTCATTCCATTTTTAGTGGAAATTTGAACCGTATTTCTTGTACCCATTCCTGAACTTAGATCTACTTTGGGATCAACTTGCGCAACAACACTGACAAACGTCTTCACATCTGGCTTGCCATCCGAGTTCAATCGTGTGGCATAGCTGCTCGTACCAAAACCTAACTCAATTGCGATCACGTTCATTCATTTCTCCGGTTACTAATTAAAGTACTGATTAACCCAAAAGGCCCCACAAGGGCCCAGCAAGAGCCCCTACACAATTAGCAAACCAATAAGCACCTAAAAGGGTCTCTATAGTGACCCTGCGCATTGGTTGACTTAAGAGTTTCTTAATAGAGCCTCAAACAGGCCCTTTTATGGCGCCTATTTGCAACAAATCCCCCAAAAAGCCCCTTTTGAGTCTCTTTAGTCAACGAAAACAATTGTAATAACTTCGAATCAGAAAATTTCCTGATAAGCCCCCCAAAATCGCCCCCCTTAACAGGGAAAAATGGTTTTCAGCAGTGCGAAAATAGTTTTCAGCATTCAGGAGTTATCAAAGAGGGAAGAATTTTTATTCTGGATAGCAATTCAAGCTCTGAAAATAATTCCCCCAGATAAGGTGAATTATAAAAAACCGTAAAACCGCTCAAAAACAGAGGTTTTTATATGGGTGAATTAATCATAAAAATTCCCCCAAAATGGGCAACCAAAAAGACTAAGAGAAAGTGGCAGGCATGAACGCCAGTTCTTTATGGGTGAATAAATCATAAAAATTCACCCAGTTAGGGTGAGTTAAAAATAGTGATTTTAGGCATCTTTTTATGTGGGAATTTTAATTTTTATTCTCACAGATAACAGATAAGAACACATAGAGGTTATATGCAGTCGCTACAAGACATCGAAAAAGCCATCGAAGCGGAAATAGCGTTGAGAGTGAAGGCCGCAACAGTGCTAGCTGATTCGTACTGGGAGTGGTTTAGAAAAAGTTGTAAAGAGGCATGGGCGGCTAAGAATAGCGGTGAAGACGTTAAGCCGGGGAAGGTGGCACCAGCCATCGATAAGAAAAAATCCGGGCAAGGTCATGTTTACTATCTGAAATGGCGTATGTGGGGAGGAGACTTTACCCGCAAAAACAACAAGTCAATCGGCAGAGATATAGGCAGCTCTAATGAAGCAGATTACACGCGTCATCTGATAAAAGCCTGCAGTTGGGAGCTTAATAAAGCACTTGAACTTGAAGGCAGGTTAATTCCAATCAGAGCTGAGATAAGCGCTCTTAGAGAGGCCATTGTTCGAATCCGAGCAGGGCAGAGAAAAATATCAAAATTAACCACAAAGGAGTAATCCATGAGCGTAGTTGAAACTGCAGCGCCAGTCGCCGCAAATACAAAGGCAGCTAAAC
>Ga0181595_10003407_pt1 | contig 15235 bp, 12 predicted proteins | sample 041ome_7_FD_145604 | JGI IMG/M metagenome (GOLD analysis project Ga0181595, IMG submission 145604) | Coastal salt marsh microbial communities from the Groves Creek Marsh, Skidaway Island, Georgia - 041401AS metaG (spades assembly) | ecosystem: Environmental > Aquatic > Marine > Intertidal zone...
AAGAGAAGAAGAACAACAACAACCACGCGGCGCGGAAAAAACCCGCCAATCTTTCCTTGCTCTCCGTGCCGAAAGAAGACGACGCGGCGAAGGAGCAACAGTACCGATGGTAAGTATCGTTTTTCCTCTCTCTTTCTGTTTTTAGATATAGAAAACAACTCGCCAGCGTGTTGATTCAAAGAATACGACGCTTTCGCTGACATCTCTTTCTCTCTCTCTCTCTTTCTGACGAACTTTTACAAAAAAAGGACCGGGTCGGGGACGTTTACCGAGGGCGACTTTTCCATCGGGAAACTGGGCGTGCAAATATCCACCTCGGACTTGTCCAAACTGGACGAAGAGACGCATTCGCAACTCTCGTTAGAAGAAGGATTTTTGGGCGCGGGCGGCGGCAGAGGATTCGAGTCGCGGTCGGTATCCGTGTCCGTGTCCGCGACGCAAAGCGCGAGCCAGAGTCGGACTGCGTCCGTGGTAGATATGGTTGGGTTGACGAGGAAGATGGAAGAGACGGCGATGATTCGCGCGAGACAACGACCGAACGCGACGAGCGCGAGTACTACTACTACTACTACTACTACTACTACTACTAATACGATAAAAAACGAATTCAACTACGATAAAAACAACACTACGAATGATAATAACAATAGTAAAACAGAAGACCAGTCGTTTTCGTCGAGCACGACGGACGGTGGGAGAAACGCGAGCCGAAGTAACACCACCACGATATCAATGACGACGACGAGAGATAACACGAATAATAATTCGATCGAAACGGACACGGTTGGGGGGAGCAGCCGAGGAGGAGGAACGGATGCGAAAAATTCACCACTCGATCAAAGTTTAAACACGTCGTGTTCGAACAGTTCCTTGGTGAACGAAGAAGGTGGAACGCCCAGGTTTGGGACGTTCTTATCCACTTTAGACGATTTAGATTTTACGAACGCGAAGATATTGGGGTCGGGAGCCTCTGGCGTCGTGCAAACGGCGTTGCACAAACCGACGCAGAAGATGGTGGCAGTGAAATCATTTCGAGTGAATTTAGACGACGATAGACGAAAGGCGATGATTACCGAGTTGCGGACGTTGCACGAATCGAAATGCTCGTACGTTGTGAATTGTTACGGAGCGTTTTTCGCGGACGGCGCGACTATTCGCGTGGTTTTAGAACTCATGGATGGCGGATCGTTGGACGCCGTGTGTAAGAAGAATAAGAACTTACCGTGGAAAGAGGAAAATATAGCCGCGGTGGCCAGTCAAGCGAGCACAGGTTTACACTATCTGCACGATGTCTTGCGAGTCGTGCACCGAGACGTGAAACCGTCGAATATTTTGTGCTGCTTACAAACAGGCATGGTGAAATTGTCCGACTTCGGCGTGAGCGGACGCTTGGGCGAATCTGGCGCCGAGTGTACGAGTTGGGTAGGCACGGCGACGTACATGTCGCCAGAAAGAATTCGAGGCGATGGGTACGATTACAAAACTGATTGTTGGAGCTTAGCGTTGACACTGCTTGAATTCGCGTTTGGTAAGTTTCCGTACGCCGTGGTCGCATCCAACGAAAAGAAGCAACAACAACAACAAAACAACGAAGGCGGTTTGCAAAAGCAAACGTCCGGAGGGAGTTACGGTGGGTTCTGGGATATCATGGATTTAATCGTCCACGGGCCTTCTCCGGAGAGCGAGCTGTGCGAAGAAACGCACGGTAAGTTTACGGAAACGTTTCGCGAATTTGTGAAGAAAGGACTGCAAAAAGACGCCGAAGCGCGATATACGGCGAGCGAAATGGTGGAACACGAATTTGTCAAAGCGCGTAGTCCAGAAACGGATGCGCGAGCGTTTCAGGCGTTTCTGAAATTTGTATTTGAAAAGAACTGATGCGATACGATGCGATACTACTACTATATAGCACCCTAGATTAATATATGTCATATTAATAAAATGATATTGATGCAACACGCGAATGGTACCATGATTAAATTTATCCGCCTTTCTGCAGAAATTTCAATTTGATTAGATTTCGGATGCACTCGCGCTCGACAGAAAGCTTGTGGGTCGTCGGCAACGTATTCCTCGGATGCGTTGCCAATAACGATCGCTTCGGTAACGTGATGTTAAACTTCTCGTCGTTCTTTTCTACTTCTTCTTCTCCCTCGCGCTCGCTATTACTAAACAACGAAAGAAGTCGCCGTTTCTTCTTGCTATTACTACCTCTATCTGCCGCCGGTTTCGGCGCATCTAACCATCGGTTCTTTGCTAATCCTTGCCCATGTTTCCTTTTATCTGCCGGCCCTCGATTTTTCACTTTATCGAAGTACCATCCAGCGCCGCCGCTAAATCCAAAGGCGCTCACCTCTTTACAGCTCGCCAACAGAATGAGGAGCGCTCTGAATCCTTGCGTGGGAAGGTGATCCCTCTTCGTGAACCAATCCGTCCTTGACTTCCTCGCAAAGTTCGGATTAATCGCGTGCACTTTCGTTCTCGCCATCTTCTCCAACTCTGAGTGACTTCCACGGTCTCTTCCCGCCGCCCACTTTCCTAAACACACTTCCTCCGGCTTTTCTCGCCAACCGAAATACCCCCCGTGCTGCACTCGAAACGTGGTCTTAAAACCGACATCTTTCTCGTATCCTTTCGTCGGCGCGCCGTTCATGCGCATCACCACTTCGTGATTATCTATCTTAGCCCCTAACTTTTTTCCTCTCAGCGCTTTACTCGAAGCTACAATCGCACAGCTCCTATACGGCTTTACGTTTCTCTCGTCGAAAGGTCCGTCCTTCGGCAAGCGTTTCTTCACGCCGGTCGCTTTGCTAATCGAGTTCAAATTCCGATCGGTTTTATACTTCTCCACGGCTTTTTGCGACACGGTCCAGTAGTGGTTCCCAAAGTTAAAACTGTCCCCGACACACTCTGGCATTTTCTTCGTTATTGTGCACGGTAATCGATCGAGGTACGCTTTGGCGCAGATTTCGTTTTTACCACCACTGGAAGCAGCTTTGGGAACTTTTGGTCGATACTCGGTTGGACTCGCCGCTGCGATGATTACATCCGCGTCGGCGACTTCAAACCCGTTCGCGAACGAGTGTTTGTTTCCCAACAAGTAATCGCGCTCCTCGGCGACGTCTAACGCTGATTCTTCCTCTTTTTCCTCCTCCTCATCGTCGAAAACGTTAAAGCTGTCCATAAAAAACTCCATCGCTTGCATCGCAGTCTCCCCGATATCTTGAGTGGAAATTTTAGAGAGGCTCTCGCGCAAGTCCTCTTTGGAGGAGGACATGGCGGAGAGAAGGAGAGTCATCACGAGGAAGGAGACAAAGGTGACCAAGCACAGCGCGCACTTTCGGCGGCCGCCACTCGCTGCCATTCGTCGCGTTTCTCTCTCTCTCTCGCTGTCTCTCTTTTTTTACGCAAAACTTAATTATAATTAATTGTGAAGCGCATGAAAGAAGAAAAAATGAAAACTGTTGTCGTTATTGTTTAAGATGTTGTTTAAGAAGATGTTTGTGCTCTTGCCGCTCTGCGCGCGTTGGTGTTTCAAACTCTATGTTTTGGCTAAAATTCTAAAGGCGTTAAGTGCACGAGTACCTATACCTGTACTGTTGTTACCTCGAAGAAGTGTACGAATTCAATCCTTCGATGACTTCGCCGACGAAAGCGCTCGGGTTCGAGCTTATCGCCGATAACCATTTCCGTCCAATTTTCAATCGCTGACCGTTGGTTGGCATGCGGTAGAGGTACGCTAATCTACGCAAAGCGAACGCGGCGGAACCGTCTAATGTGGTTTCTTCGCCGACTGGGAATTGGACCGCGGCTTCTTTGTCGCCTAAGGTCATCATGTCCCCTAGGTGTTGGTAGCGAAACGGGAGGAGGGATTTTTTGTTGATGGCGGACCAGACGTTCCAGGCGCAATAGTCCGCGGCTTGGAAGGCGACTTGCGCCGTGGCAGGCTTTTCTTCCTCGCGATTTGCGGCGTCCTTTTTTTCGTATTCGCGCTGTATACTGTTATCACCCAAGGCGAAAACTCGGTCGTACCCGGCGACTTTTAAGGTGGAGTCGGTGACGATTTTCCCCGTCCGCGGGTCTTGCTCAAACGGCCAGTCGTTTTCGCTGGTTGGAAGTTTCGCGGACAAACCAACCGTCCAACAACACATGTCGACGTTTTCGATCGTTTGCAAAGATGAATCACCCTTTGTCAAAGAAATGTTCACTTTACTACTCTCGCTGCTACTCCTTTCAATCGCGCCGACCACTCCGTCTACAATTTCCACGTTCGAGGCTTTCTCCAACGCCTTCCTCGCCGCGTTCTTTCCACCTACCGTCGCGCTACTGAGTACTTTCCCATCCTTTGCGACCAATTTAATTTTCACGTCTTTCAATCCGTCTTCTCTTTCGAACCATCGCGCTAAACACAACGCCAACTCTACTCCCGCGTACCCGGCGCCAACCACCGCCACCGTCCTCTCGCCCCTCTCTGCACCATCTTCTTTCAATCGTTCAATCTTCTCCCTCATTCTTTTCACGTCATCCAGCCCGTTAAATGGCATCGCGAATTCTCTCGCGCCTTTCACGAAATTTTTCTCGGACTCGAAATCCACCTTGGCGCCGAGCGATACGACCAAGTAATCGTACTTCACGCGTTCCTCTTCCTTCGTCTCCACATCTCGCACGATAACCTCCCCACCGGTCCCGCTCACTTTACTCCCGCTTTTCGTTTTCAAAACTTTCTCCGGTTCCACTCTCATCGCTTCTTTTTGCAAAAATCGTACCGTCGTGTTCTCCAACAGTTCCTCGTACAAAGGCGCCACGTCCGTTTCCTCCATGTCTGAATTCAACAACTCGTACATCAACGGCTTAAAGAGAAACTTCTCGTTGGTATCGATTAAAGTCACAATCATCGTTGGTTTCTTCTTTTCGCCCGAATCGTCGCCGCGTGTATTCGTCGCGAACAAAGAATCGAGCTTTAACGCGCAGTACAGCCCGCCAAACCCGCCGCCGAGGACGACGACTTTCTTTATCGACGACGACTCTTTTGGGGAAGCATTCTCATCGAACGCGGACGCTTGCCTCCTGCTCCTCCTCCTCGAAACCACCTCCTTTCTTCGAATTTGAGGACTCGTAAAAAAGCTTCTTCTTCTTAACAGCATCGAAACTTCTGCCACGGTGATGATTGATGACGCGCGTTCTTTCTCGCGCGTGAAATCGTCTCTTTATGGAGATGACGTAAACGACAGAAGACGTTTTCGTAAAGAATTCGCTCGTCACATCTGCGGACGTGTATTGCGATATCATTCATGGCGTCTTCTTTGTCCGCGTCGTCAAAATACTCGTTATTAGAGAACAACGTCGCAGAAGAGAACAACATCGTGAGTGGTGGCAGCGCGATGAGGAGTAGCGCGATGATGGGGAGTTCTTCCTCGACGGGGAGATATCACTCCGGGGGTGGTTGGGACGAACCAGTCGATACGAACGGATTCTCGTCGAACACGAAAGGTTTACTCCTCGCCATCGGCTCTTCGCTCTGCATAGGCGCCTCGTTCATCATAAAAAAGAAAGGGTTAAAACTGTCGAGCTCTCGCGCGAACTCAAAACGAGCCGGCGACGGCGGGTTCGGGTACTTACACGAACCTTTGTGGTGGGTCGGCATGCTCTCGATGACGCTGGGGGAAATCGCGAACTTCGCGGCGTACGCGTTCGCGCCGGCGATTGTGGTCACGCCTTTAGGCGCGTTGTCGATTATCATTTCCGCGGTGTTGAGTCATTACGTGTTGAACGAGAAGTTGAACACGTTTGGGTGGTTGGGTTGTGCGTTGTGTATCGTCGGGTCCGCGAATATCGTGTTGCACGCACCGGAGGAGAAGGAAATCGATTCGATCAAAGAGATTGTGCGTTTAATGCTCCAACCGACGTTTTTGTCGTACGCGGCGTTTGTTTTAATGTTTACGTTTGTGTTGATCACGCAGATTTATCCGATTCACGGGACGACGCAATTGTTGGTACCGATTGGGATTTGTTCGTTGGTTGGGAGTTTATCGGTGATGAGCGTGAAGACTTTAGGATTGGCGCTGAAGATGACGTTCGAGGGCAACAACCAGATGCGGGAAATCGAGACGTGGGTGATGATCGGGTTTGTGATTTTTTGCGTGTTGACGCAGATGAACTACTTGAATAAAGCGTTGGATACGTTTAACACGGCGATTGTGACGCCAATATATTACGTGTGCTTTACGACGTTGACGTTAACCGCGAGTTCGATCATGTTTAAAGATTATTTAGGGCAAGGATACGCGGAAGTTTTGAGTCAGACGATCGGGTTCGTGGTCATCGTGAGCGGCGTCTTTATACTCAACGTGACGAAAGACATACCGCAGGAAACGTTGAATAGAAAACGGTGGATCGTCACCAGGCAAGATAGTCGAGAGTTTGAAAACGTGCAAGAGGAATATCGCGATAGTTTGAAAAAAGGTAGCCACAATAATCTTTGATTGATTTTTCTCTTCGCGTAATCTATAATAAGAACGACGAGACGACGCTTTGTAACATTAGTAGATATCTAATATATTAAGCATTATTATTATTACTATATTTCAAACTCAAATCGTTTTAAAGTAAACCTAAAGATGCGGCTAAGGACATATCAGCTCCACCTGGGGATGTGCTCGCGTTTGGATTGACACCTCCGCCCGGCGGACCCGGTGACATTTCTTTGAGAGGTTTTGGATCCGTCGCCGGCTCTGGAACCGCGTCGTCGTTTTCCTCTTTCGCGTCGTTGCCTTTCCCCGGAGTTTCGTTCGCGCCGCAGCCATCATCGTCCTCAGAAGTCGACGACGGTTTTTGCGCGTTCATCATAAACTTTTCGTTTACTCTCCATTCCAATTTACCATCAATCACTTCGTAAAATCTTTGCTTGGCGTCCAGACTCACGTGTTCGAAACAAAATCTCGAAAACGGCATCGCGTTTTTCTCGCACGTTTCCGACGAACACGTCGTCCTCGTTCCGTTTTGTTCCCGCTCGTGGTCGCCTCCTTCGTGTTGTTGTTGTTGTTGTTCTCCGTCGACGATAGTATTTTCTCCGTCGTCTTTACCTGCTTTTAAGCCTCTCGCGTTTGCCAGCGCCGTCGCCGCCGACTTCAACCCCACGTGCCCGTGTTTCAACTGAAACTTCCTGTGTCTCTTCCTCATCGTTTCGATCAAATCGTAATACGTTTGCTCGTACACGCGCATAAGCGCTTCCACGTTTTCTTTCCTCTTCACGATCAACTCTCGCGTGGAAATCGTTTTCGTTTTCGTCGACTGTATTTCCGAATCCTCCTCCGTTTTGTTGTCGTCGTCGTCTTCTTTCTTCATCTCTTCTTCTTCTTTGTTCAGCGCGTCGTCCAACTCGGAATCCGAGGCGATGACGGTCGTGTCATCCTCACCATCATCATCGTCAAAGTTGTTTTCTTTTACTTCTGCTTTTTTCTTCAGTTGCACCGCGCCGTAATCGTCCTCTGGTGACTCGTGCAAACGCAAAAAGTCATCGCTTTTTGTCTTTCTCTTCTTCTTGTTTGTCGTCTTTCTCTTCGCATCGTCGACGTTCGCGGTCGTTGGTGAAGCCGGTGCTGGAGCTGGTGCTGAAGCTTCCGGTGCGGCTTCAATTCCGTTGTTTTCGTCCATTTTTCGCGTCTTTCTTCTGTTGTTCTTTCTTCCAAGAAGAAGAGAAAAACGCAGTTTTATTAAGGAGTAGGGTTTGAAGCCCTAAATCATAAAATTCGTTCGTTTTTTTGGTCTTGCCAAAGGACGGACCGACGTGTTTTTCTGCTGAAAGTGCACATAAATTTAAAACAACTTTTTTTTGTACATACTACCAAACGAGCGGGCGTTTTCGTTGTTTTTATCGCCGTTGTTGTCGTCGCGCTTTATCATCAGAGAGCGAGAATATAGGACTTTTGTTGGTGGTCTTTTTCCTCGTCCGTCTTTTGCTTTTGCGCGCGCAAAGTGTGTCTGTCGTCTGCGAAATTGAGAAGTTTTTGTGAAATTGGGGAAAAACGAGAGAGAAAAGAAAAAAAACACACCAACTGTAATCAATTTTCGCGAAGCGACGCGCGAGAAAAAACGCTTCAAAAACGAGACGAAACGCATTCTCGAGAGGCGTAACGCACCACGCAGCAGCGGAGTGTTCCAAAACGACTCGTCGCTGTGATATCGATCATCGTAAAGAGACGACCAACGACCACCGTCCGCGCGAGTGAGTGAGTTTTTTTTATTCCAAAATTCGAGCTCGAAAAGACGGGACCGCTCTCGGAAAAGGTCGCTCTCGCGTGCATCCGAAAACGACGGAGTTTTTTGACAAGAGGAAGTGAGTAAATAAAGCAGAGGTTTTTGAAGAGGGTGGTTCATTGTAGGTGCGCAGAAAAAAAAAATATGAGCAACTACACCGCAACCGCGGCGACGACGAGAATTTCATCGAGTGCGGTGGTGGAAGACACGCACATCGAGGAGCAACTGAATAACGTTCGGTTGGACGGGGAGAAGTCGCCGCTGACGAGTCCGAAAAGAGGCGGGCGTCCGAGTAAGCAAAAAGTGAGCGCGTTTAAAGAGGGGCCTGGGGAGAAAACGACGACGACGACGAGTTCTTCTTCGACACAAGCGCGGGGTATTCCGACACCGAATACTGTGACGACGCCTTCTTCGTCTTCGCAAAGTGACGATGGTGCGTATACTGCGCATTACGAACAGCAATATCAACAATACTACGCGCCGGCGACGAACGCGACGAATGCTGCGAATAGTTACGAGTATACGCAACACGGAGGGATCGGGGAAAACGGGGGTAACGAGAATTTTATGTACGCGAGGCAAATGTACGAGTACGAGATGGCGTTGAGGCAACAAATGTCGTACGCGACTGGTTCACCGGAACAGATGATGCCGCTTTTAGTAGGATCGCCGCCGGGTGGACCGCCGCCGCCGTTGATGGGTGGATTTGATCCGAACGAATTCGCGAGGATGCAACAGGCGCAACAGATGAACGCGGCGTATTACGCGATAGTCCCGACGCAGGAGATGCTTGAAATGTACGCGGCGCAAGGAATGCCGTTTCCTGGGAACATGATGGGTATGAATGGTGGTGCAAATGGTTCAAACAATGGAAACGGTTTTCAGATGAGCAACAACAACAATAATAGTCATCATCACCGGTATGGATCACGGCAACAGAGAGGCTATAACAAAAGCCACCAAAACAACTACAACAACAATAATAATAATGGATATTACTCGTCGTCGTCGCTCAACGGGTCCGACAGAGGAGGCATGGATTCACGAGGCAGTTCGAGAAACGGGCGGCAGAGGAAAAACAACAACTTTGGTCACATGAACAATCGAAGAAGCGAAAACGATCTTGGTAACTTCTCAGTGTATAACAGCAGTAACAACAGCGGTGACGCGGATGTTTATGGAATGAATGCGAATAATAGCGGCCCACCGCCGTCGGAAGCACTCTTGAGGTACAAAATGTTACGCATCCCCAATTCTGGAGGAAACGCCAGTCGCGGAGGAGGCACCATCTCCAACTCGAACAGCGCGAGTGAAAATTTGAACGACGATGGCGGCGAATTCACATTTCAAGAAGTAATTGGTAATTGCGTGGAGTTTTCGAGCGATCAGCACGGTTCGCGGTTCATTCAGTCGCACATCGATATCGCGGCTGACCCGGACGGAAGTAAGTTCAACCAAGTCCTGGAAGAAATCTCTCCGAATTTCAAGACATTAGCCGTAGATGTGTTCGGGAACTACGTCATTCAAAAGTGCTTCGAGCGCGCTAACGAAGACCAGCTGGAATCGTTGCTCGAAAAAGCCTCGGGTGAAGCGTGTTTGGAGTTGTGCTTGAACGCTTTCGGGTGTCGAGTCATCCAAAAAGCCTTGGACGTGAGTTCCCGAGAGCAGCGAGACACGTTATTCTTTGAACCGCTTAAACGTGAGCTCGAGAACTTGTGTTGTGATCAGAATGGGAACCACGTGGCTCAAAAGTTCGTCGTAGAACTCTCCGCCACGGGCGATTTGGAGAACTTTGTAAAAATTATTGTAAAAGACGCGGAGACGGTCCGCAAACTCTCCTCGCACCCGTTCGCGTGCCGAGTCGTCCAACGCATGCTCGAACACTGCACGGAAGAGCAAAAGAACGAGTCTTTTCTACCGGCTATCGTCGAGAAAACAACCGAACTCGCCATCAATCAGTTTGGAAACTACGTCGTTCAGCACTCGTTGCAATACGGTTCCGAGAAGTTCAGAAAGCAAATTTTGAGAGAGTTGGCGACGGAAATAACGTCTTTAGCCACGCACAAGTTTGCATCGAACGTGATTGAAAAATGCATGGCGTATTGCGGAAAGGAAGAAAAGAAAATCATGATCGATAAAATGCTCGGAAAAAGAACCGCATCCTCCGACTCTGTGCTCGAACCAGAAGATCCAGGAGAAGGCGGGATCGAAGAGAAAGATTTCGAGGGCGTAGACCACCTCCCGAAACTCATGTCCGACCAATACGCGAACTACGTCGTCCAAAAACTCCTCGAAATCTGCGACGACGACCAGTTTGAAGAGTTCTTAACGCGCGTTCGCCAACACGTGCCGGAAATGAAAAAGTATGCCTACGGTAAACACATCGTCGCGCACGTCGAGAGGATCGTCGAAAAGCGAGGCGTACCGACTGCGGAGACCACCGCGGCCGCAGATGAAACACGAGAAGAAGAAGCCTCCTGAGCGTCCTCGTTGTCGCGCGAATGTGTACGCCGTTACTGTTATCATTATTATCCTTGTTGTATTATTACCATCATTACTATTATTCGATATGTATTAATAACTTTTAACACTCATTTTATCGTGAGCAAAAACTCCACACAAAAACAAAAGAAAAGCGTTCCTCCTCTCCCTCACATCCGTTTTCTTCTTCTTCTCGTGATAGTATTACATCTCTGTTAGTATTATTATTTATCAAAGTATACATCGACAGAAACCGCTTTAATAAGGAAGAGAAGGAACCAAACATGACGACGCTCGTGGTTTCCTTGTCCACGTCGTCGTCGTTTCTCTTCTCGAAAAGAGAAGGACAAAAGGGACGACTTGGAGGAGGAATGTGTTTTCCTCTCCGGAAGGGAACACCACGAACGACTTTACCTCGCCGACACCACCATCATCATCGAAATAGTCGAAAACGAACAACGACGAGTATTCCACGCGCCGCGTTCTTGCGGGATTTCTTGAAACCGTCGTCGTCCAAAAACAGAAAGGAAGAGGACCGCAACATTGAAATATTTGAAGGCGAGGTGAACGAGATTCTCGAGTCGGCGCGAGCGGCGGTGTTTCCAACAACGGCGGAGAAGAAGACGGGGAGCGGCGATGCGGAGGCATCGTCATCGACGAGTTGTAATAGCGGTTTTCATCAAGGCGAAATCTGGGGAAACGGCGAGCATTTAGGCATGGATGTGAGATGGAAGTTGGCGTACGCGGACGAAAATTTCATCGACGAGTGCGTGAATCCGCACTTGGCGTACGTCTCCGGCTTCGACGCCGAGAGGAATGAAGTTTGGGAGACGGATTTTAGCGGATACACACAGACTTTGGATTTAGACGATCGCGAGGCGGCGTTGTTGGCGACGTGGATTCGAAGTGGGTATTGGGTGTCTAGAGATTGTTTGGAGACGAAAGGATTGTTGGAGGTGACGTACGTGAAAGATACGAACGAGAATGAACGAGTGGTGGCGGTGAGATTGAAAGACGACGGGTTGATTGTCGCCAACGTGTTTTTATGTAAAGAGACGTATTTGCCGAAGAAAGTGCAGATTAAGTGTTGCGGGAGCGTGGAGACGTGGAAGTATAGTCGATGGAAGGCGTACCAGCATGGTCAGTTTATGTTTGCGGAGACGTGTGAGATTATTGGATCGAGCGGAAGTACGCAGAGGTTTGACGCTCAAGGGTATAGGGCAAAGAGTTCGTCCAAGACGTTTAGTAGTCCCGAAAAGAGGTTTGATAGCGAGTTGATTTCGATTGAAAATGATGACGATAATAGAGTGGGTGAGAGCAGTGGTAGTAGTAGTAGCAGCAGCAGCAGTAGTAGTAAATACAATGTCGAGGTTGTAAAATGTTCCTCCGATCACGTGTTAGTTCGACCGTACATCAACGGTCGAGATGTCGGTCCGTTCATTTTAGATACCGGGGCGAGTGGTCTCGTGTTAGACCAGCGCGTTGCGGACGATTTAGATTTAGCCACGTTTGGCGAAGTGCACGTTTCTGGGGTCTCGACAAAAGTCAAATGCGCTTTCCGCCGCGCGAAAGAGTTGAAGATTGGTAAATTGAAGATTGAAAAGCCAGTGTTTATGCAAATGGACGCGAGTGGTGTCGTTTCCGGATGTAGCGAGCGCGTTGCGGGTATAGTCGGTTTCGATGCGTTTAAATCTTCTATCGTTGACGTTTCTTCCGGCAACGATAAAACGGTCCACATTTACCCGAGAGGTTATTTCGATGCGAACGACTGGCCGTGGCAAAACGTTTCCATCGTCTCAAACGTTCCGCATTTGAAAGCTCGATTTTCGGGGAAAGGTAACCACCAAACCAAATTAAGGATGTTCATGGTTGACTCTGGTGCGGGTGGAGCAGATGTCATCTTCCACGGCCGTGCAGTTGAATCGCTAGATTTAGAAAACGCGTTGCTTTCCAAGAACGAAGTTCGCCGAACGTCGACGGTTCGCGGCGTGAGCGGAAGCGGCGGTGGTGGTGGCGGTGCCGAGAAGTGCGTAAAAGCGACGTTGGATTGGATCGAGTTCGAGAACAAAGGTATGCGCGTCCAGGAGTTGAAGACGCTCTTAGCTAATGGGAGTGGCTTTGATTTAAGCGAGTTTGGCGTCGGTATGGTGTGCGCGAACGTTTTAAATTCGAGACGCGTGGTTTACGACATGCCCAACCGACGCATGTGTTTGTTCGAGGAAGAGAAAAAAAAGCCAAACGATTAGTGTATATAGTTCATGGTGAGTAGTATATCATCGCTAGATTATCAGCAAAGAAGATAGATAGGTACATTAGAAACGTCGTTGAATGTTATAGCACGTTTTTTCTAAAGGCGTCGTATTGTTATTATCGTTGTTCATACTTCCGGAACTTGAGGTAAATTCATAATCTGATCCACCGCGTCTTTCGGATCCACGTCTCCTTCCAATATTCTCGCCACCGCGGTCAACACCGGTAACGACACTCGATGTTTCCTGGCAAGCTGAACAACCGCCCCAGCCGTAGCCACGCCTTCTGCGACTTGATTCATCGATCCTAGAATTTCCTCTAACGTTTCCCCGCTCCCTAATCTCGATCCTACCGTTCTATTCCTGGACAAGTTCACGAAACACGTCAACATGATATCGCCGGTTCCACTCAAACCGGCTAAAGTCTCGCTCTTCGCGCCTAACTTCCCAGCCAACCACCGAATTTCCGCGCATCCTTGCGCCACCAAAGCTGCCATGGCGTTGTTTCCCAACTCCAGACCCTCTACAATACCTGCCGCAATCGCCAACACGTTCTTCAACGCGCCGGACATCTCCACGCCAACCACGTCCGTGCTCGTGTTTACTCGCAAACACGAACTCCCGTAGAGCGATTGCACGCGTCTCGCCAACGCTTCATTCTCCGACGCGGCAACAATTCCGGTCGGTAAGCCTTGCATCAACTCCACCGCAAACGTCGGTCCGCTCAAAACGCACAAAGGTTGGTCCCTCTCCAGCGCCTCCGGAATAACCTCGGACATCATCAAAGACGACCCGACTTCCAAACCTTTCGACAAACACAACAGAGGCGTTTTCGGATCGATGATATCCTTCACTGAACTCAAAAATTTCCTCGAATGTTGCGTCGGCACCGCGTGAATGATAAAATCGGAATCCTTCAACGCCTCTTTCGCGTCCGTCGTCGCTCGTATATTCTTCGGTAACTCGTACTTGGGCAAATATTTCGCGTTGCGATTGGTCGCGTTGATCGTCTCCGCCTCTTGTTCGTTTCTTAACAGTAAAACCACGTCTAAATCGCTCTTGTTCCTCGCCAATAACGTCCCCATGGCGGTCCCGAACGACCCGCCGCCCATGATGGTCACTTTCTTCGTGTTCGCCAGAACGTCCTCGTCGTTCTTATTCGCGCTCTCTACGAACGACTTCCAACGCATGATTTTCTCCCACGATTCGCTCACATCTTTTCGGTCTTTCTCGGTGATGCCGGAAAGGAACTGCTCGTACGCCCCGGATGCTCGACAAGTAGAGATATAAACGCCTCTTTTTCTACATCTCTTTCGCGTGTTTTCTGTGCCTGTTGTTCTCGTTGCGACGAACAAAACCGCGCCGCGTCTGTCGTCGTTATCCACTTTTGCCACCGACGATGGTGATGTTAAAAATCTCGAAACGCTCCTTCTTTTCCCTCCTCCCGGTCCAATTTGCCTCGACTGTTTCGAAGAAGAAGAAGAAGACGGGAAAGAGGATGTGCAGCAGAAGCACGTCGTCGTTTGTGTCGTCCTCGTAAACGTCGAAACGCTGCCGCTCATGATGAGCGTAGTATTTTCTTGGATGATATAATTCCACAGACAGAGCGAGTTACGAGGAAAAAAATGGCCGCAGAAAAGAGGAAAGTTGTGCGCGTTGGACAAAAAAAACTCAATTCTCTTCTCCGCAGTGTCTCTTTTCTCTCTTTTTTTGATTGCACGATTTTTTTGATTTTTGCGATTTTGAGTTTTTTCGTTGTCAAAAAAGGAGACAAAGTGTGCGTTCGCATTCTTTTTCGGATCTCTTGCAGAAGGACAGAGAGGCACGCATCGAAAACGCTTCGTTCTTTCCTTCTTTCCTCCACACAAAACGCACACTCAAACGCATAAAAATCTCAAAACACACACGCATGCGAGGCATCATCTCGCAACAACAACAACAACAACGGGCGGCGGCGACGACGACGACGACGATCGGAAGATCGTTTAGAAAGAGTAGCTTTGGTGGTCGAAGTGCTTCGAAGAAGTGCAACAACAACAACGCTCTCAGAGTTGTTTTTTGTGGAGGTTCAGGCGCGAGAGCGAGACGGGACGAGCGACGAGCGCGGTGTTCGAAACATCATCGCGTCGAAACGTCGTCGTCGTTCGGGTCGAACGCGACGAGGAAGAAGAAAGAAGGCGAGACGCTGACGAGAGCGATGCGGGAAGTGCACGACACGAAAGATGAACAGAAGACAGAGGAGACAAAAG
>Ga0181595_10003411_pt1 | contig 15219 bp, 7 predicted proteins | sample 041ome_7_FD_145604 | JGI IMG/M metagenome (GOLD analysis project Ga0181595, IMG submission 145604) | Coastal salt marsh microbial communities from the Groves Creek Marsh, Skidaway Island, Georgia - 041401AS metaG (spades assembly) | ecosystem: Environmental > Aquatic > Marine > Intertidal zone >...
CACCGTACGCGAGTGCGCGCGAACGCGATGAAGGATTCAGGTCAACTCGCTTTTCGCGCGCGCGCGCACACGACGACGCAAAGGCGATGTCGCCGCCCGACGCGCGCGCGGGCGCGCGCCTGCGCGTCGCCACCATGTTCACCGGCGCCGGCGCGATCGACTACGGGTGCGTCGCGCGCGACGCGCGACGGCGCGACGGCGCGACGGCGCGGGAAACGCGGACCGAACGCCGAACGAACGCGCGCGCGACGACGACGGATTCGACGCGCGACAAAGAACGACGACGACGCGCGACGACGCGAGATCGGGACGAGGAAACGGAGGATGGCGCGCGAAGACGCGAAGGCGCGCGCGACGGGACGGCGGGAGGACGAACGCGCGACTGACGAGACGCGAATTCGGGACGCGCGCGCGACCAGGCTGACGCAGGCGGGGCACGAGGTGACGCTGCAGTGCGAACGCGACGAGCGCGCGCGGGCGGTGCTGGACGCGCGATTTCAGGGCGTGCGACGGGCGAGGGAAGCGAGCGAGATCGAGGCGCTGCCGAGGGACGTGGACGTGCTGGTGTGCGGATTGATGACGAGGGAGTACGAGGGGTCGTGGCGAGAGTCGTGGACGAGAGACGGCGCGGCGGGGGCGCTGAAACACGCGCTGAGGCTGGGGGTGAGCGCGCGCGTGCCGTGGTTGGTGATCGAAGCGAGAGGGAAGATATTAGATCGTGGAGTCGATGGGAGCGAGGCGCCGTTGATTCATGAGTTTGTGAGCGAGCTGGAGCGAGCGGGGTACGCGTGGGCGCATCGCACGGTGGCGGCGGCGGCGTTCGGGATGCCGGATGTCGCCGCGCGGGTGTTGCTCGTCGCCAGTAGATGCGGGGATCCGAGAGATGTGTTATTGACAGAAGACGCGGGGGCGTTGAAAGTCGATGCGAGGGATCCTGCGGATGAGCACACATTTGTGTTTAATCGGCACCCCGAACGAGGGTTGTGCGCGTACGCCGACGTGTGCGAAGGATTTCATCCCGAGCCTGAGGCGTGCATGCTCACCGCCGCGGGTGGTTTGATGCCGCTCACCGTGCATGACGCTGAAAGATTGCAAGGATTGCCTCCGGGATGGACGATGACGACGAGACCGAGCGTTCAAGGAAGTCAAGGGGAGGAGCTCACGGCGCGTTGGGACGCTTTGGCGAAGACGTACGGATGCGTCCCAAGTTCATATTGGCTGGGAACTCGGTTAGCGGACCCGTATGCTTTGAAATTTTCTGCCGATGCGGTTCCATTTAGAGAGTCTGTGCCGCACGCTTGGCCGGGGGCGGCGTACAACGTTGGACACGGGCGTGCGAGCGCCTTGTGCTCGCCGTTTGTCCGTGAAATCACGGAGTTGCCGTGTCTCGGCACGTTTATTTCCACGTCCTTTTTCGAAGGCGGTCCGCTGGTGCCGAAAGAGACCGCCGTGGCGTGCGCGCGCGTGCTTAGAGAGTCTGGCTGGGAGGTCCCTCCCCAGCTAGAGGCTTTGGAAAACGGTGAGGGAGAGATCGCCGTCGTCGAGCCGCGGGTGAAGAACGAACAGGCGCCTGCGGTCGAGCCACTGACGATAGCGACTCCGGCGGCACGGGCGCAGACCTCTCGCTACGATGAGTTTGTTTCAGCGCCACCGGCTTTGGTCGAACGCACGTTGCCTTTGATAAAGACGAAGAGCGGACATTTAATCGTCGACCAAGACGAGGTGAAACGTTCGTCCAATTTTCCCATCGACATCGAGGCGAAGCGGTACAAGAGAAGCATCACGCCATCGTCGGCGGATATCGAGCCTGGATCGCCAGGATCAACTCCGGGAACCATGACGTTCATCGCCGGCGTCGGTTTAGCTGCGCCAAGACGAAACCAGCTCGTTTGGGCCAAGCTCCCAGGTCATCCATTTTGGCCGGGATTGCGAGCGGATTTGGACAAGGACTTCATCCCAGCGGATGCTCTCGCGATGGCGAGAGAAAACGAAGTACTCGTCGTGTTCTTTGGAGAAAATTCATTCGGTTGGCTGCGGGAGGAGCATTGCTTAGATTTTACCGAGCACTACGCATCGAAGAGTCGGGATCCGGCGAGGAACAAGGCGCGCTTCCAAGCGGCGGTGAAGCAAGCGAACGAGGAGCTGCAAATACGAGAGACGTTGCACGAGCGCGATAGATTACGTAAAATGGCGACGCAAAGTACTGCGCATAAGTTCCGTTCGCGCGGTGGCTCACCCATGCCCGAATTGAAGGGTTGTACGTGCAAGTCGTGCACGAGCATCTCCGCCGACGGTTCGGAATCGCCCAAGTGCATACGTGTAGAAGCCGCCGAGAAGGCTAGTCGAGGTCACACAGGCGCCAAGCTTACGATTCAAGGTAGAACTATCATCGGTAAGCAAATTTTGGTGTTTTGGCCTCTCGACCGAGCGTCATATCCGGGTAAAATAGTCGATTACGATCCCGTCGAGCTTAGACATTGCGTCGAGTATGCCGAAGACGGCGTTAAAGAATTCTTGTCGCTGTGGAAGGAAGATGTAACATTACCGCCGGGTGAAAGACTCGGCCCGACTCTTCCAGAAGCAGATGAAGCTGGTGCTGATTTGTTGCTGGGACTCACGGCGAGAGGATAATGATATAGCCGCACGTCACGAACGATACGATCCGAAGATTTTTGTGATAACAAAGCCTGTCTGTACTAAAAGCTTACTTCGCCGCTAAGCTGACGCGGATTCGAAGGTATCGTATATCGAGTCGCTCGATTCGACGTGCTTGAGCGTTTCGTTTACTGTTGTGAAGTGCTCGATTTCGTCGCTCTGATCGAACGCGGCTGCGCGTTTGACGGAGCTCTCGCTCAATTCAAATGTGTCCAATCGAGAAAGAAACGACGGTGACAAAGAGGTATCGTTCGTCGATGGCGACACGATATCATCGGAGACGTGATTCAAGTACGATCGCGTCGCCTTCTGTACGTCCGCTGTGGCTCGCGTCACGCGATCCATGGCATCTATCATCACTTTGGCCATCGCGCGACCCTCCTCCGTGGAGACGTCGAAAGAGTTGAAAGCCACCATGTTCTCGGGCCTGAGAATCGATGCATTCATAATTTCAGCCATATTCTTGCGCATGTCAATAAGCTCGTCTTCGTACTCGCGCGTCACTCGCATTCGCTCCTCGTGCTCAGCCACGAGCTGCTCGCTCAAGTCCCGAATCTTTGTCTCGTACAAGCGCGTTGACCTCGGCGATGTTGCGCCGCGAAGTCGCTCGATTTCCCTTGCCCGCTCCTCGCTAATCTCATTGATCTTCTCTAATTCCCATCGAAGTTCTGTAATAGTTTCCCAATCATCGATCGTCATCGTCGCCGGCCGCCCGTCGATCGGCTCGTTCGACTTGCGCTTCTGCTCGGTTTCTCTCGCGTTTGGCTCGCGCTTCTGCTCAATTTCACTCGCGCTCGCCAAACTCGCTCGACTCGCCTTTCTGCTCGATTTCTTCGCCGCCGTCTCCATCTCCCGTTGCGCTAGTCGCACCGCGCGCGCGCGCGTCTCCTCGCTCTGACAATACGCCACCGCCCCGGGTCCCAACTTTCTCGCAAACGAAATCGCCGTCGCCGCGCCGCTCGCCGCATTCGCTCGCACTTCGCACGTCCAATACATCACCGCCAACGCATCAAACGTCGCCTGAAACTCCCCTCGCTCGACACCATCGACCGATATCGCATTTGCCGGCACTCGCTCTCTCGCTAAAATCCCTCGCAGCGTCTGAAACGGGTGTTTCATCGCCGCGGCGCCGCCGCGCGTCGACGCGCTCGTCCCCGCTCGCGACGTCCCCGTCAACGCCTCGAACGATTCCGGCCACGCGCGCGCGGCGCACGCCAACGCTCCGACACCACGTTTTAGATCACTCCACACCAGCGCGCTCGCGTCGCTCTCGCCCCCACGCGTCGCGCGCACGGCGTCGACGCTTCGCCGCGCGAACTCGAGCAGTTCAGATTTCCCAACCTCAATCCCCGTCTCCGTCGTCCGCGCGCGCGTCGACGCGCTGTTCGACGCGCCGTTCGATGCGACGTCGCGCATACTTTCGATCCGCGCGCTTCGAGCGCCCGAAATCGCCGCGCGCGCGTCACCGAGTGCGGATTTGGCCGGTTTTCGCTTGAAAAAGATGCCATCTAATCTCGGCGATCGCCATCACATCGCGACGTCGCTCGCGCGCGCGACGCCTGTCGCGCCCCCGCGCGTCGCGATCGCGAAGAAATCGTAAGTTCGCGCTCGTCGACGGTGAGATCGGGACGACATGGAGTACGTCGACGCGTCAACGCTGCGAAAACTGTCGACGTCGGGTGACATCATCATCGTCGACGCGAGCTGGGCGAGCGCGAACGACGTCGAGCGCGCGCGCGCGGCGCACGAGAGCGAGCGCATCCCGAACGCGACGTTTTATGATCACGACGAGGTGTGCGACCTGTCGTCGCCGCTGCCGCAGGCGTTCCCGCCGCGGGAAGCGTTCGCGCGAGGCGTCGGCGGCGGACTCGGGGCGACGAAGACGCGAGACGTGGCGATATACGCGAAAAACGGCGCGTCTTGCGCGGCGGAGGCGTGTGCGTTCGCGTTCTTGGAATATGGACATCGAGGACGGGTGATGGTGCTCAAGGGAGGGATGGAGGCGTGGAAGGCGGAAGGCTACGAGACGGAGGTCGGGGCGGAGACGATGCGCGAGCGGGCGACGGCGGAGTACGACGAAGACGGATCGAACGGAACGCGCGAGGGGAAGAAATCGGGATTCGTCGACGCGAAAGATTTGTTGACGAACTTGAGCACGCAGCGGTTGCAAGTGCTGGATTGCCGACAGTCGGAGGTGTTCGCGGGAGGGGCGAGAGACGCGGCGTACGTTCGGATTCAGGATCGAGCGATTCAGTTCGAGGGCTTCCGCGAAGGGCACATTCCGGGGGCGAAGAATTTACCGTACACGCGGTTGTTCGACGTCGCGGACGAAAACTTGCGAGAAATATTCGAGGGCGCGGGGTTGGACCTGTCCATGCCCGTGGCCGTGGTCGGTTCGGGGGGCGTCGACGCGGCGCCGATGGTGGCGTCAGCGCTCACGCGCGCCGGGTGCGCCGACGCCGTGGTGCTAAAGAACGGTATGTGTGCGTGGTGCACGGCGCAAGGGAGCTCGTATCCGATGTCCATCGCTAGCACTTCTCCGCACGCTTCGCACAACGAAAAGCGCCTGATCGTTTGGGCGGTGACTCGATCGCGCGGCACCGCGCTCGAACGCTCGTTCTCTATGCACTCCGAGGCGATGGTCATGCACGAGTTACTCACGGAGCCGTGCTTGAAGGAGAATAATCCGGAAAATTACGCCAAGATTGTCAGTGGACAATCTGAACATCATGTCGCGAGCAGTGGATGCAGCTATGCGACGATGTTAGAGGTGATGACGGCGGATTACTCCGCGCAAGGACGTCCATTCTTCTTCTCCAAAGAGCTGTCGTGTTACTTTGACTTGAAGCAAATGAAGTCGAGCTGGTTAAAACGGTTCACGCACGTGGTGTTGATTCGACAACCGACGGAAACGATAGAGTCATTTTATCGCGTCTCCATTGAACACAAGGAAGGGAGCTGCTATTATGATCCATCTGAGGCTGGATTTGCGGAAGCTTTTGGTATCGTAAACGCGTTGAAGCGTATCAATGCCAAGGTTATGGTCGTCGACGCTGACGCGGATTTGCTGTCGCGACCAGAGGAGACGCTCCAAGAGATGTGTTCGCTGGCAAACGTGAACTTTGAGAGTTCGATGTTGTCATGGAAGCCCGCAGAGTTGTCAACGTGGATCAAATTTCGCGGTTGGCACGACGATACGGCGAGATCGAGCGAGTTCAAAGCTGTCGACAAGGCACCGATGCAAAACGTACCGCCGGAACTCTGCGTCGATGCGGCGAAGCAACAACCGTATTACGACGCCATAGGGTGGGAGCGCAAAGAAACTTCCAAGCGTTGGCCGATCTTACGCCAGCTCACGAATCCGACGCATCGTTTCTCCGTCGTCGTGTGCGCATCGGATGAAGGCGCTATGGATATGTTCCCTCGTCTTGCCGCCGCGCGTCTGAGCGGCGTCAACTTGTACGAGTTCAAGCCGAGCGAAGTTGATCAGGCGATGAATAAATGCCCGTATATTTTCGACGACCCGATCGTTCTAGTGGGCGCACACGGACCCACGCTGCACATGGCCGAGGCACTGCGCGAGCGTGCGCAGAAGGACGGAACTTTGTGCATCGTACGCATAGTTCTCGTCGACGCTTCGGCGCATCGCGTTCGACCCGAAGGATTCGAGCACAGCTGGGTCCCAGAAGATTCGCTCAAGGATCAAACCAGCATGGACGAAGTTTTACAGAGTATTTTAGTCGACATCGAAACGGCACAAAGCAAAAGTGCGAAGGAGATGGCGGATGTGAACGCGTTAGCCTCGACGACGACGTCGGCGGCGACGCACTGGCGCTCGGGTTTGGCGACGGCGTTGCAAGACGCTCGCTCCGACAAACCTTGCGTTACAGATGCGACGAGTACGTACACGATGAAAGAAGTGTACTCGCGTGCGTATCACGTCGCATATATGCTCACCGAACGCGGTGCGCTGAACTCTCGTGTGGGTTTGTTTGTGCAAGCCTCCGCGGCGTCGGTGTGGTGCGCCATGGGTTCACTCTTGTGTGAATCTGTGTTTTGCGAAATCCCCGCGTGGTATCGCGACACCGACCTCGAACGCGTGTTGCGTTTGAACGAGTCGAAAGTCATAATAACTTCTCGTGATCTCGTGCAGTTCGTACCCACCGCGTACAGAGACTTGGTCGTGGTCGTCGAGGACATGGAGTACGACGTCGACTTGAGCGGCGAGCTTCATCCGGCGCTGACGCGTCCTGACACTCCCGATGCCCCCGGGTTCTCCGTACTCACCAGTGGCACTACTGGTGTGAGTAAAATTCTGTGCTGTCCACAATCCGCGCTGACGGACTCGCAATCGGTCATTGGGCCACACATGCGTGGCGACGATGTCATGGGGAGCTTTTGGGTCTATTATTACTTCTTCATTCCGCTCCTCGCTGGTCGCACGCTGAGCGTCATCCCGAACGATTTCTTCCTCAAGCCCCGAGAGTTGATTTCGTATGTGCGAAGTCAAAAAATGACCATGCTTTACCTCAGTCCGAGTATCCTGGAGAGCTGTTTGTTGCACTGCACGCCGCAAGAGTTCTCCGAAGGGATGCAAGACGTGCACACAATTTTATTGACCGGTGAACGCGTGCGAAGAGAGACTCGTATGCTTCTCGCCGAGCGTCTCACCCGTACGCGTTTGATTGACGTGTACAGCACGAACGAAACGGGTGATTTGGCGATATCTGATTACGGTGGAGCGTTCTTCCTGCGTGAGGGCACGCAAGCGCGCGTGTTGACGGATGACGGCAAGCCAGCTGTTCGCGGCACCGTCGGCCAGCTTCACGTTAAAAAGAGTGGTTTGCTCGTTGGCTTCTACACGGATAACGGTTACGCGAAGATCGAAAGCGAGTGGTATCCAACTGGCGATCTCGTTCGTTGGTTAGGTCGCAACAGGTTGACTTTTGAATCTCGTCAAAAGTCGGCATACGTCAAGATTCGTGGCTTCAAGGTTTCGCCGGTCATGGTACAAGACGTCATGCTCAAGATGCCAGTGATTAAACAGGCCATCGTGAGCACGATCGGACAGTCTGACATTGACCAGCAACTCGTCGCTGCTATCTCCTTCAACAACGGTGCGCGAGCGAAGGAGAGCGAATTGCGGGCACACATGGCAGCGCACGTGCCGCACTACATGATTCCGTCGACGTTTTACGACCTCGGCAACAAAGTGTCCACAGCTACCTCTGGTAAAGTGGTCAAGCTTGATGTCGATAGGCTGGACAAAATCACCGATAGTAACGAAGTGCAACTGACTACAAAGCAAAATGAGGTCGTGGAGGTGTGGCGCCAAGTGTTAGATCAACCGGAGAAGAACTTCGCGGCGACGGAGAGCTTTTTCGACTACGGCGGAAGCTTGAAATTTGTTGAGCTTGCGGCGGCACTTTCGAAGAAATGGGGGGTGAGTTTGACGGTTCCCGAAGTCATCGCCAAGCCGACGCTGGCTGAGATGGCCCTACTTATGGAAGATTATAAAAACGCCAAGTTTGAGCCCGAGGTCGAAGTCGCAAAGTATGACTTTTCCGAGTTCAAGCGAGCGCCAAAGAAGAATACTGCGGCGGGCAAGAAGAATATTCTCCTTACCGGCGCTACTGGTTTTCTTGGTGCGTACTTGCTTCAAGAACTCGCCGCAAGCGATGAAATTGATCAGATTTACGCTATCGTGCGCGCAAAAGACAAGTTTGCGGCGCAAAATCGCGTGCTCGATGTCTTCCGTAAGCGCGGGCTCACGTTTACCGATCAAATAACGCAAAAGACAACGTTCATGTGTGGTGACATGTCAATGCCGTTGTACGACATACCCGAAGCCACGCTCGCGCCAGTTTTGGAAGTGATTGACGTTGTCATCAGCGGTGGCGCGGAAGTCAATATGGTGAAGTCTTATTCAGCGTTAGAAAAGGTAAACGTCGGAGGAACGTTCAACGGGCTCGAGATCGCGTCGCGCGCCGGCGCTAGACACGTTCTCATTTCCACGCAGTATCCGCTTCCGGGTGAAGTTTCAACGGGATACCGACGAAGTAAAGAGGTCGCGGAGATGCTATGCGAGCGCGCGCAGAAAGAAGTTGGCGTTGAGTCGGCCGTTTTATTGTTTGGTGACATCGGTATTTCTCGTGCCGTCGGTTCGCTCGCGCCCGACGATGACTACATCGTCATCTTCCTCCGCGCCTGCCTCGCGACAGGTTTCTTCCCACGTACCGAGTGGGCTGTTAGTATCTTGTGCGTCGATGATTGCGTGAAGATGCTCACGTCAATCTCATTATCCGGCCAAGTCGATCGTTATGCGTTTGACGGCGTCGCGCGTGAAGTAAAGGGTAAACTGATGCCGTTTTCTCAACTTTACGAATGGCTCTCCAAGGAGTACGCGTTGCAGCTGTGCAGCTACGATGGCTGGCTCAATGCAGTTAAGGCTGGCGCCGCCGAAGGCAACACGATCCTTCAGCGCGCGCTCCTGACGATTGATTCCATGGAAGTCGAACTCAGAGCGGAGGGTGAGCACTTCAACTCGCAGGCGGCGTCAGATGCGCTCTTCTCCGTGGACGAAGCGTGGGGTAAGAACCTCGTCGGTGCGCTAATTCTCGAACTCTACAGCGAACTTCAAAATGACGACAAAGACACCACCATCGGCTTCGCCGCGTTGGCGCAAGGCGAAGATTTGGTTCCGTTCAAGTATCGCCTCCCAGACATGACCCCGACGTCTGTCGAGGTGAAGGTCGAGTACTGCGGCTTGTGCGGAAGTGATGATCACTTGATCGTGGGTGACTATGGTGAATATGCGGTGTGGCCGCAAGTTTGCGGACACGAAGTCGTGGGTACGGTCACCCAAGTTGGCACGGCGGTGACGACGCTAAAAGCCGGTCAACGCGTTGGCGTCGGCTGGCAGAGCTCGTCTTGCCACGATTGCGAGTGGTGCGCGCGAGGCGATGAGCAGCTGTGCTCTAGTGTCGGTTGTACATGCTGCGAAGGTAACAAAGGTGGTTTCGCCGATCGCATGCGCATAAACGACTCGCAATTCTGCTACAAAATCCCAGACGCGCTGTCTTCCGCGGAAGTCGCGCCGTTGCTATGCGGTGGCCAAACCGTTTGGACGCCTTTGAACGAGCAAACGAAGTCTAGCGATCGCGTCGGCATTCTCGGCCTCGGTGGACTCGGTCACATGGCCATCAAGTTCGCCAAGGCGCTCGGTCGAGAAGTCACCGCGATTTCGTCTTCGGCGTCGAAGCGCGCCGACGCCCTGTCGCACGGCGCGTCGCGCTTTTTGGTGCACACCAACCAAGAAGAGATGGATGCCGCCGCCTCATCGCTCGACTTCATCCTAGTCACCATCGCCACGAATAAAGAGGTGGACTTCGCGAAGTTTTTCCCCTTGTTACGCCCGCGTGGGACGATTTGTTTCGTCGGCATGTGCCCTCCCATCCAAGCCGACGTCTTCACTCTCGGCTTCACCATGAACAACATCACAACGAGTAACACCGGGGGCAAAAAGGACATGGTTCAAATGCTCGAATTCTGCGCCCGACACAAGATCGGCGCCTCCGTCGCCGTGAGTCCGCTCAGCGAGATCAACACCGCCATCACGGCTTTGCGCACGGGCGAATCCCACTTCCGACACGTCCTCGTCAACGACGTCTCGAGCGGTAGTCAACACCGTCGCATGGCCAGCGCCTTCGGCAGCGGCTTCCCTTCCCGTTAAATCGCGTCATCATCGCACACGTTATTAATCCACACCTATCGTAGCCCATCGCCGCCGCCCTCCGTCGCGAACGCGTCCCGCTGGAAAATCTCCGGCTGCACTCCACAACCGATCGCGCACCTCACATCGCGCCTCGCGCGCGCGCGTTCGCCGCGATGGCGCCCGAGGACGCGCACGCAAACGACCATTCCGCCGCACGTTCGCAATCTGCCGAACGCGCCCGCGCGCCCGCGAACGCCGCACCCAAACGCACGAAAAGCAACAAAGGACTGAAGCTGATCAACAAACTCGCGCGAGACGCCGTGGACGACGCCGCCGGTGCGCTCACGCGCGGGTTCAGCTTCACCAAACAACGGATTACTAAGCAAATGAAGCGTCTGAACGTCGGACGGGCGAGTCGGCGCACGAAACAAATGCGAAGACTGTGGACAAAGGTGCACCGCGGCAACCGGTTGGGGACGGCGGACGGCGACGTGCTGACGAATCATCTCGGATTGTGCCTGCAGTTGGCGTTCACGGCGCAAAGTAGGGGTGCAAGTGGTGACGATAGCGGTGGTGGTGAGGCGGCGGAGGAAACGGTGAAGCGGGAAGTGTATGCGGTGAAGAAGATGGAGATGGCGAACGGGGAGCTGCTGCCGAATTTCTCGTACACGGTGGAGGCGCCGAAGAAGTTCGAGGAGTTGAGGTTGTTGTGGGGAATGGATGCGCACTCGTACAGGAGTGCGTTCGCGATTCCGGATGTAAGGACGGTTTGTGATGACGTACAGACTCAGAACGGCGAGATCCGCGGGAACATGCGCACGGAAACTGGGAAGTTGGAGGCGACGTCGACGTCGTTGCGGGTGATTTCGCAGGCGCTCGCGAGCGGCAAGTCGAGGAGTTGGTTCTTTTGTAGCGAAGACGGCACACTGCTGGTGAAGACGTGCAACGTAGCGGAAAAACGGACGCTACTGAAAATGTTGCCTGAATACACTGAGTACGTGAGAGAAAACAGCACGGTGAGCATGCTGCCGCAATTTTATGGATTGTACACGATTAAATTCAACGGCACGCGGCCGTTGTCCTTCATCGTAATGAATTATTGGTTCGCGTCGACGAAAATCATTCAGAAGAGGTTTGATCTCAAAGGTAGCACGTTCGGTCGGCGCGCAAGCGCGCGCGAGCTCGCCAAGGGCTCGGTGTGTATTTATAAAGACAACGATTTTCGCGAGGAGGACGCCGTGCACACGCGACATTCGCAAAATATTTGCGACGTATTGAAGAAGGACAGCGAGTTTCTTGCCAAGAGAAATCTCATAGACTATTCACTAGTATTCGGCGAGTACCAAGCGGTGACGCCAACAGATATTTTCGAGGCTAACAAGGCGTTTGAAGAGTTTGAGACGGATCATGCGGATTGGAAGGACCAGCGCGCCGCCGCCGTCGCCGTCGCCGAATCCGACGAAGGCAAGAGCGACACGAATAGCTTGGCGGACAGCGATGCCGTATCCGAAAAAAGCGAAGAGTTCTTGATGTTGGAAAAAGCCTCGATGTTCACTCCATTCTTGCACGACGTCGCGCGCTTGAACCAGTTGCGCATGGTGAACAAACCCAAGGGCGCGGTGTTTTGCGGCATCATCGACATCTTGACTGAGTGGGGACCGAGGAAGAAGTTGGAGCGATTTTTCACCAGCCAAATTTGCTGCGGTCGGGACGTTTCGTGTCAACGACCCGATGTCTACGCGAAGCGATTCAGCGCTTTCATGAATCAGAATGTCTTCCTCCCCGCGATTAAGCGCGCAACTGCAGACGACGTCGGGTTCACGCTCGCGGAGCGCTGAGAGTAACGCCATGTTTCGGAAAATCGAACTCGGCATCGTGTGACGACCATACCGCACAACGCCGACCACCCAAAATGCCGAAAGACAATCGCGGCCTAAGCGGCGTTCGCGCCACGGCCGTCTTCCTACTGCTCCGCGCGTGGTACTGCGAAGCCGCGCGTCCGCTGCGTCCGTACGAAGCGCCGCTGGTCGCGCCTTTCGTCGCGCCGGAGGCGTTGATCAAATGGCAACCCGCGGAGTGGTCCATCGCGCTCGCCCCGTCGTCCGAAGATCCATACGTTCCATCGACGAACGCCGACGACGCCATCGTCGACGAATCACTCGATCTCACCGACGAATCGCTCGATCTCACCGACGTTTCGCGCGTCTCCGACGGCCACGCGGCGCGTCTCTGGCGCGCGTTCGCGAATCGCGCCCGCGACGTCTCCATCGAACCCATCGCCGCCGCGGTCGCCATCAAGCGCGAGGGTTGGACCGGCGGCTCGATACAATCTTCCGCTTCGTTCGCCGTCGCCGACGACGCGCGCGATTGAGCGCGTCGTCTCTTAATACCTCTCCGGCGACGCTTCGTCTTTTAATACCTCAGAAGTGCTTCGTCGCGAACCGTTACCGACACTCATCGACGCTTCGTCGCGACGCCGGCGCCGTCTTCGTCGCGATCGGCATGCGGCGTCGCGACGGAGACGTCCCGCGCGACGAGAATCCGCGGCGCGTCATCGACGCGCACTTCGGACGACGCGACGACGACGACGCGCCGCCGCTCCTGGACTCGAGCGAACAGCGCGACGCGCTCCGCGCCTTCGACGACGCGATCGCGACGCATCGACGGCGCGCGAGCGCGCTGCTGGGCGCGAGCGGACTCGCGATCGGCGTGGGATGGTTTTGGGGACGGTGCGCGCTCGGCGCGCTCGGCGGCGGCGACGCGTGGGCGCGGTGCCCGGCGCACCGAAGCGTGTACGGCGAACGCGCGTCGGCCGAGGCGCTGGTGCTCGCGTGCGACGCGCTCGCGGGCGGGACGTTCGCGCTGTCCGGGGCGGGATGTTGGCGGTTGCGCGTCGGCGACGACGCCGGCGACGCGGCGGCGAGACGCGCGGGACGCGCGGCGACGCGTTTGGGCGCCGTCGCGGGGGGGCTGTGGGTCGTCGCGGCGATCGCGGCGTCGTCGTTGAGCGGCGCGACGACGTTGCAGGCGTCGGTACCGGTGGTGTACGCGTGGCTGTGCGCGTCGGTGGCGTCGGCGACGGCGGAGCAGACGCGAACGATTCGGCGACTGCGAGCTTCGACGTACGCGCACAAAAAGGTGTGAGCGACGGCGGAGCGTTCGCGCGTAGAATGATAGAACGTAGATTGTAGAACGATTGACTAAGTGGTGAGCGTTATCGCGTTCACGCGAACCCGCCGCCGGGGTTGGAGAGCAAGCGTTCGACGGCGGCGTGGACGTTGCCGCCCGTCGCCTGCAAGGCGCGAATGTTTTCCTCTTGCGAGAAAAATCCCATGTCGTTCAATTGCGAGAGTTGCGAAGCGTACACTTCTTCGGGTGGACCCGCCGGTGCGACGGGAGGCGCGAACATCGATCCCCCGAGACCGCCGCCCAATCCACCGCCCGGCATCGCGTCGCCGAACAACTGTTGCATTTGCGCCATCGCGCGCAAATTTTCAGGATTCATCATTTGGCGAAGAAATTCCGGATTGGAGAGCGTCTCGCGCATTTGCGGGTTCGCCTCCATCATTTGACGCGCCTGGGGGTGCATGTTCAGCATGGACTCTAGCATTTGCGGGTTCGACATCACGCTATCCATCGCCGCGCGCATTTGCGGATTTTGCATCATCTCCGCCATTTGCTCAATCTGCGAAGCCCCAGCGCCGCCGCCGATACCGCCCATGGAAAATCCCCCGCCCGCGGGCGGCATCGCGGCGCCGCCACCGCCCGCGCCGCCGCCCGCGCCGCCCCACGGGTTCGGCAAAGGCTCATCGGGATTCACCGTCCTCGTCGCCGTCGGCGCCGCGGCGTCCATATCGCGTTCCGCCGCGCGTTCCATCGGCGCTTGCACATCCGTGTACATCCTTCGCAGCGCGTTAAATCCACCCGGCATCATTTCAATGTTCGACATCGCGCGATCGTTATTCCGCATCTGTTCCGCCATCAAAGACGGATTCGTCATCGTATTCATCATCCGCCTCAACGTCTCCGGATCCGTCAACGCGCTCGCGAGTTCCGGATTCGCCGCCATCGCCTCCCGCATCCCGGGCTGACTCTCCATCATCTCCCTCAACGTCTCCGGCCGCTCGCTCAACAGCGCCTCCATCTGCGACCGCACGAATGGATTATTCATCAAATCGAGCGCCCCCGAACCGCCGAGCGCCGCGCCGCCGCCGCCGAATCCCCCGAACGGCGCGTCGCTCGCCGTCGCCGTCCCTCGACCGCCGATCGCCGTCGTCGCCGTCGCCGCCGCGGTCGCCGCCGTCGCCGTCGCCGTCGCCGTCGTCGTCGTCGTCGTCGACGTCGTCGACGTCACGACGTGCACCACGCTCTCGTTCGCGCATCCGCACGCCGCCAGCGTCGCCTCGTCCCTGAGCACGCGTCCCTTAAAGATCAACCGCACGTTCGCGCTCGCGTCGATCGTCGCGTCGCGCTCGGCGAGTCGCGCGGCGACGCGCGCGCGCGCGTCGCGCACGGTGAGCGTCGTCGCGTCGACGTCCTCGAGCGTGATTTTCGCGCCGTTCGCGCGCTTGAAGTGGAGCGCGATCGTCGACATTTTTCGGCGCGGTCGAGCGCGTCGCGCGCGCGTCGACGCGGTCGCGCGTCGCGGTGCGCGGCGACGGCGACGCGCGCGCGCGCGACGCGACGGGGCGATGCGCGGGGTCCTACGGGCAAACAGTGAGAATGCAAATACGAGTCCAGTGGGCGTCGTAGAGTGATGCTGGTGCGAACTCGAGATATAGATACACGGTGTTTGACTTTGATGGTATACGTGTCGAATGTCCGGTAACGTGTGTTTATGTTATCGCGCG
>Ga0181595_10003419_pt1 | contig 15197 bp, 14 predicted proteins | sample 041ome_7_FD_145604 | JGI IMG/M metagenome (GOLD analysis project Ga0181595, IMG submission 145604) | Coastal salt marsh microbial communities from the Groves Creek Marsh, Skidaway Island, Georgia - 041401AS metaG (spades assembly) | ecosystem: Environmental > Aquatic > Marine > Intertidal zone...
GGTGGAACTTTTGATATTTCCATTCTTCAATTTGAAAAGGGTGTATTTAGGGTTCTTTCTACTGGAGGCGACTCTTCTCTTGGAGGCGATGACTTTGATCACGTCATATTTGATGATTTTTTAATAAAAAACAATCTATCCTCATTAACTCCAGAACAGATTCAAAAACTACGAATATTGTCAAAATCTTCGAAAGAAGAACTTAGCTCAAAAAATGAATCAAGTTTTATTTTTGATAGTTTGGAATATAGCATTACAAAAAACCAATTCGAAGATCTAATAAGGCCTTTAGTTAAGAGAACCCTGCTTATTATAAAAAGAGCATTACGTGATGCTGATACAGATATTAATCAAGTAAAAGACATTATCATGGTTGGCGGATCCACAAGAGTGCCATTGGTTAAAAATATGGTCTCTGATTTATTCTCAAAACCAGTACTTGATTCTATTAATCCTGATGAAGTGGTCGCAAAAGGAGCTTCAATTCAAGCTAATCTTTTAGCAGGTAACAAATCAAATAAAGATATGCTACTTCTTGATGTTCTTCCTCTGTCTTTAGGAATAGAAACAATGGGGGGTTTAGCTGAGAAAATCATTCCGAGAAACACTCCAATCCCGATTAAAAGAGGGCAGGAGTTTACCACTTATAAAGATGGTCAAACTGCTATGAGCATTCATGTTGTTCAGGGTGAAAGAGAGCTGGTTTCCGATTGTAGATCGCTAGCAAAATTTGATTTAAAAGGTATACCGCCCATGGTTGCTGGCAATGCAAGAATACTGGTTGAGTTTCAAGTAGATGCAGATGGACTTTTATCTGTGAGTGCCACTGAAACAACTTCAGGCTCTAAATCTGACATTGTGGTCAAGCCATCATATGGGCTCTCAGATCAAGAGATGGAAAGAATGCTGAAGGATTCAATTAAGTTTGCCAAAGAGGATATTCAAAAAAGACAGTTATTTGAACAACAAGTTGAAGCTAAAAGAACGCTTGAAGCTATCGATTCAGCACTAGATAAGGATAAACACTTACTAGATGAAGCCTTGTTATCAGATATACTTTCAGCAAGAGAAAACCTTAATAGTGTTGCAGAATGTAATGATGAAATAAGCATTAAGCAAGCTATTGAGAATCTTGAGAAGATATCAGAACCATTTGTTGAAATGAGAATGAACTCCACTATAAGACATGCTATGCAGGGTCACAACATAGAGGAATTTAAGGAGTAGTATGCCACAAATTATTGTTTTACCCCATGAAGAGCTCTGCCCAGAAGGGATTGTTATAGAAGGAAATACAGGCCAAAGTCTATGCAAAGCTCTATTAGAAAATGATGTTGAAATTGAGCACGCTTGTGAGATGTCTAATGCATGTACTACTTGTCATATCTACATCAGAGAGGGCTTTGATTCTATAGAAGAATCTGATGAGGTTGAGGACGATTTACTTGACAAGGCTTGGGGTCTAGATCCAGATTCAAGACTTTCTTGTCAAGCAATTATTGGCAATGAGGATATGGTAATAGAGATTCCTAAATACACCATTAATCAGGTGTCAGAAAATCATTAAATTTATAATTTAAAAAACCTATTCAGAAAACCCTCTTCTTTTTTTATTTCAAGACTTTCGGGAAGAGTTTTCGAGAAAACCCATCTAGGAAGAGGTGGGTTATCGCTTCCCCCGCAAGTTTTTCCCATGTTTTTAGGATGAAAAATTTTAAAAAATTCTGGATCGTTCAGATTATCTACATAAACTAAGCCACAATAGCTTTCACTATGATCAGTTTTGATGATATTTTTTATCTCTTCAATCTTTTGAATGAACAATTCTTTACTTAATGTTTCGAGAGAAGGGGATTCGTCAGTGTCGTAAAAATACCAATCACAAGGATTAGATTTCAAGCTAGTAAAGAAGCCATAGCATTCTTCGAGGTTCATAATTCCATTAAACCTCCCATTGAAAAGCTCTATGAAATTACTCATAGGTTGTTTTATTCAATAGTAATACTTGGGAATGCGCCGATAGCTTTATCCTGAAGAGTTAATTGAGCAGCAACTTTTCTGGCAATTTCTTTATAAATCTCTGAAGTTCTACCATTTGGATCTTTAACTACCGTTGGAGTTCCTTCGTCCACATCAGTTCTGATATTCATTTCCAATGGAAGCGCTCCAAGGAAGTTAACACCAGCATCTTTTGCCATAGAATCACCACCACCTTGGCCAAATATTGCTTCTTCATGGCCACAGTTAGAGCAGATATGAAGCGACATATTTTCAACGATTCCTAGGATTGGTATATTTACCTTCTCAAACATTTTTAGACCTTTTTTAGCATCAATGAGGGCAATATCTTGCGGGGTAGTCACAACCACAGAGCCACTAACAGGAATTTTTTGTGACAATGTTAATTGGGTATCACCCGTTCCAGGAGGCAGATCAATGACCATATAATCCACACCTCTCCATAAAGTATCTCTTAGCATTTGCTCTAATGCTTGAGTAACCATAGGACCACGCCAAATCATTGGAGAGTCCTCATCCACTAGAAACCCAATTGACATAGTTTGCATTCCATGCCCTAATATGGGAAGTAACTTTCCCTCACCTGTAGTATCAGGCTTTGCATCTTTAACACCAAGCATTCTTGGTTGAGAAGGGCCATATATATCAGCATCAAGTAAAGCAACTTTAGCACCCTCAGCTTGAAGAGCAAGTGCCAAGTTAACTGACGTTGTAGATTTACCAACACCACCCTTACCTGATGCAACAGCAATAATATTTTTTACTTCAGAAAGAGTATCAACTCCTTTTTGAGTTGAATATTTAGCAATTTTAGTTTTAATTTCAACATTAGAGGAAGAAGCGCCTGCAGAAGCCAGAGTATCTGTTATTGAATCAATTAATGTTTGATGATAACTTTGAGCAGGATAATTAAGTTCGATAACAATACTAACATCGCTACCATTGACCTCAATTGTATTAACTGATTTAGATGTGACAATATCCTGGTTAGTATGAATATCAATAACCTTAGATAAAGCTTTTTCAATATGATCTTGTGTCAAATCTGGCATATAAAATGATTGGTTTAAGTAAAATGTGTTATTTTATCTGATTCGATTATCGAACCCCCCAAAATTATTGGGTTTTTTGGACTATTTTTAATGACTAAAAGAAAGATTTTAGTAACTTCAGCTCTTCCATACGCTAATGGTGAAATTCACCTAGGACATCTTTTAGAATATATCCAAACAGATATTTGGGTGAGATTCCAAAAAGCTATTGGTAACGAATGCCATTACGTTTGTGCAGATGATGCGCATGGCACACCCATCATGTTAAAAGCTGATGAATTAGGTATCACTGCAGAGGAATTAATTGCCTCTGTTAGCGAAAGACACCAAAAAGATTTTAAGGATTTCTACATTGGCTTCAGTCAGTATCACTCTACACACAGTAAAGAAAACAAAGAGATTTCTGAGTACATCTATAATCAATTAAATACTAAAGGATTTATCTCTAAAAAGACTATATCTCAAGCATTTGATCCTGTAAAGAAGATGTTCTTACCTGATCGTTTCATTAAGGGTGAATGTCCTAAATGTGGAGTTGATGATCAGTATGGTGATAATTGTGAGTCTTGTGGTGCTACATATTCACCAACAGAGTTGAAGAATCCAAGATCTGCAGTCTCTGGAGTGGAGCCCATTACTAAGGATTCTGAGCACTACTTTTTTGATTTACCAAAATTTGAAAAAGATCTCAAATCTTGGACTTCTGCAGGGCATTTGCAAGAAGAAACTAGTAACAAACTCCTTGAATGGTTCAATCAAGGTCTTCAGCAATGGGATATTTCAAGAGATGAGCCGTATTTTGGCTTCAAGATACCAGGAACCGAAAATAAGTATTTCTATGTTTGGCTTGATGCTCCAATTGGATATTTAGGTAGTTTCAAAAAATACTGTAATGAATCTGGGGTAAATTTTGATGAGTACCTAAACATTGATTCAGAAACAGAAATGTATCATTTCATTGGAAAAGATATCATTTATTTTCATGCATTATTTTTTCCAGCAATGCTAATGGGGTCAGGTTTTAGAACCCCGAGTGCTGTATATGCTCATGGTTTTTTGACAGTAAATGGTCAAAAAATGAGTAAATCTAGAGGTACTTTTATCCAAGCAAGGAATTATTTGAATTATCTTAATCCTGAATATCTAAGATATTACTATGCCTATAAGTTGACATCTCGTATTGATGATATTGATTTAAGTCTTGAGGACTTTAAATATAGAGTGAATTCTGATTTGGTTGGCAAGGTGGTTAATATTGCTTCTCGCTCTGCGGGTTTTATTGTTAAAAAATTCAATAAAAAGTTATCAGCATATGTCTCTGAAACTGAACTTTATGATGAGTTTGTTAATGCTGGTTCGACTATTTCTAAATATTATGAAAATAGAGAATTTGGTCAGGCAATGCGAGAAATCATGAAGCTTGCAGACAAAGCTAATCAATATATTGATGAGAAGAAACCCTGGCAAATGGTTAAGGAAGAAGGAAAAGAAAATGAGGTACATGATGTTGCATCTATGTCTTTGAATTTTTTCAGAGTTTTAATGACTTATTTATCCCCTGTTCTTCCTGATATGGCAGAAAAATCGAGAGATTTTCTTAACCTCAAAGATCTTTCTTGGAATTTAATTGAAACCCCTTTAACCAAACATGAGATTAATAAGTTTAAACCATTAATGTCAAGAATTGAGGATGAGCAGATTGACAAATTAATTGGGTCCTCAAAAGAAATTTCACCAAAAACTGAATCAAAAAAGGAACAAGTTATGGATAGCTATATATCTATAGATGATTTTGCAAAAGTTGAATTAAAAGTTGCAAAAATAATTGATGCAAATCATGTTGAGGGTGCTGACAAGTTACTTCAGTTAACGCTTGATATAGGTGAGGAAAAAACACGGAATGTTTTTGCTGGTATTAAAGCTCACTATGCCCCTGAAGATCTTAAAGGAAAGCTAACAGTCATGGTGTCAAATTTAGCCCCAAGAACGATGAAATTCGGAATTTCAGAAGGGATGGTTCTTGCCGCAGGGGATGGAAAATCTCTGCATATTCTTAACCCTGATGATGGAGCAAAGCCTGGAATGAAAATATCTTAGCATTAGGAGAGATGGCAGAGCGGTTGAATGCGCAGACCTGGAACGTCTGTATACGTTAATAGCGTATCGAGGGTTCGAATCCCTCTCTCTCCACCAATCTAAATTGTCAATAACCCTTTTAAAACAAGGGTTCTAATAAAATTTTTTTGTGTAAAGTATTTGACATGTATAGATTAATTTACTTAGCGATATTATTATTATCTACTAATGCAATATCCGAAAATTCAAGACCCATGGCTGATGGACTATCTTCCTGTGCAGGGACTTACATGTTTGCTCAAGAGATATACAGAAATGCAAACAATGATGAGCGTGTAAAAATGTTTCAGGATTTATCATCACAATATTTATCAGCTGCTGAAGCTAGTTATTTTCTCCTTAAAGATGAGTCCATTTCACCGAGAAAGATTGCCGAAAATAACATGCAAAAAACATTTAACATGTGGAACCCAAGATTTAAGCAACTTATGACAGAAGAGGGTAGACAAGACAAGGCAGCAAACAATACCCTTCTTAAAGACCTTCTTGAAGATATAAAACTTTGTGCAATTATTGACAAATCTGGAAAGAAGCTTCTTAATGACTACAATAATTACTTATCCAAAAATTAATTCGACTGAATAGTGTCACTTAGTCCAGATTTTTCCAAAAAAGATATAAATAAAAATATTGATCGATTGATTAATGAAGGCTATGAGGTTGTTTCCAACGCATCCAATGGAGATAGTTGGGAGTCAGTCATTTCTCTAGTCGATGAGTTTGAATTTAGATTCGAAAGAGAGTGTAGCGTTAACTCCCATTTAAATTCTGTGATGTTCGATGAAAAGTTTAATCAAGAATACGAAAAGACACTTCCAAAAATTTCTAAGTTTTATTCCAATATATCAACCAATAAAGAACTCTTTAAGGCTTATAAAAGAGTTTTAGATACTGATCTAACACAACAACAAACTCATATCGTAAATGAGGCGATAAAAGGATTTCAGTTATCAGGTATCGATTTAGATGCTGACAGTCAAGAGGAGTTTAAAAAAATTCAAGAGCGGTTAACCGTTTTAAGTAATACATTTTCGAATAATTCACTCATGTCGACCAATGAGTGGAAAAAATCAGTCTCTAAGGCTGATTTGCCAGGTTATACAGAAGATCAATTGTCAAAAATTAGAAAAGAAGATAGCTCTTTAGAGATTAATCTTCAAATGCCTGTTTATTTAGATTTAATGACGTTTTGTGAAAATCAGACATTAAGAGAGGAAGTATATAAGGCTTATATTTCTAGAGCCTCTGAAATTGGCCTTACTAGTAAAAAGTATGATAATACCAAGGTTATGGATGAAATTCTTAAATTACGTCTTAAATTAGCCAATTTACTGGGTTTTAAGAACTATGCCGAGTTATCGATTGCCTCTAAGATGGTTGAAAGCCCAAATCAGGTGATAGATTTTCTAGATTTATTAATTAACAAGAGTCGGACTCAAGCATTAACAGAGTTTCAAGAATTGGAATCATTTGCAGGATGCAAAATCAACCCTTGGGATTTTGCGTTTTATTCTGAAAAATTAAAAGAAAAGAAGTATGGATTCAAAAAATCTGATCTAACCCCATACTTCCCTGAGGAGTATGTTCTTAATGGTCTGTTTAGTCTAATAAAAGAGCTATATGAAATTTCATTTAAGGAGGTCAAAGAAGATTCTTATCATCTAGATGTGAAAATTTTTGACTTAGTAAAAAATAATGAAGTTATTGGTAGAGTTTATATAGACCTTTACGCAAGAGAGCACAAAAGGGGTGGTGCATGGATGTCAGATTATCAACCACTCACAGAGAAAAATAAGCCTGTCGCTTTTGTTGTTTGTAATTTAAATAAGCCAACTAAAGATAAACCAGCAATGTTTGAATTTGATGAGATAGTAACCATATTTCATGAATTTGGACATGCTCTACATCATTTATTGACTAAAGTTGAGTATCCTTGTGCTGCAGGTATATCCGGAGTGCCATGGGATGGTGTTGAGCTACCAAGTCAATACATGGAGTTTTTTGCATATGACAAAGATGTAATTAAAAAAATTTCATCTCACTACCAAACTGGTGAAACCCTGCCTGATGAGCTTTATCAAAAAATCATTGATTCAAAAAATTTTCAATCTGCGATTCAGATGCTCAGACAATGTGAATTTGCTCTATGGGACATTAAGACACATATGTCACCTAAAAACACCTATGAAATCCTTGATGAGGTGAGACAAAAAACTTCAATTATTCCAGCCATCAATGAAAATAGATTTTTAAATACTTTTGGACACATCTTTAGTGGGGGATATGCAGCTGGATATTTCAGTTACAAGTGGGCTGAGGTTTTAGCTGCTGATGCTTTTTATTTTGTTAATCAGAGTGGATCAATCAATAAAGATTTAACCAATTCTTTTAAAGTAAATATCCTTGAGGTTGGTGGCAGTTTAGATTTTATGTCTCAGTATAAGAAATTTAGGGGAGGCGAGCCAGAATTGAAATCAGTTTTGGTATCAAATGGAATCCAGTAGTACTGTAGAATACACCTCTAATTTTTTTTGGAGTAAATCTTAATGTTTAAAATTTTATTAATTGCATTGATTATATTAGCCCTAGTTGGTGGTGCAGTAGAATTTGTTTCTGATGATACGCAATGGGTTTTTATTATTAATAAAGAAGCTTTGTTGTCAAGTATTCAAAATGGCGCAATGACTACATATGAGTACTTTAAGTCATTAATTGCTGAGGCAGATAAAATCCAAGGCGTTGATTTATAAAGTCTCTCAAAGTAAGAAACTAAATCTTAGATATCAAGATTGAGCCATTAGTTCCGCCAAAACCAAAAGAGTTTGAGATTGCATGATCAATTTTCATGTCCCTAGCTTCATTGGCAACATAATCAAGATCGCATAAAGGATCTTGGTTAAAAATATTGATAGTAGGTGGAGCTACCTGGTCTTTAACAGCCAAGGTGGTAAATATCGCTTCTATTCCACCAGCAGCACCCAAAAGATGCCCTGTCATTGATTTTGTTGAACTCATAGCAACATTGTATGCATGCTGACCTAATGTAGATTTGGCAGCATCAGTCTCTGCTTTATCCCCAGCAGGTGTTGAGGTTCCATGTGCATTTATGTAATCTATCTGCTCTGAATTAATTCCCGCATTTCTAATAGCATTTGTCATACACCTTGCAGCACCTTCTCCACCTTCTGATGGAAGTGTCATATGATAGGCGTCACCACTCATTCCATAGCCTGAAACCTCTGCGTAAATTTTTGCACCTCGTTTTTTTGCATGTTCAAATTCTTCCAATACGACTACACCCGCACCATCTCCCAAAACAAAACCATCACGATCAACATCCCAAGGTCTTGACGCTGTTTCAGGAGAGTCATTTCTTGTAGATAATGCTTTAGCAGAGGCAAACCCACCTAGACCACAATTAGTTGTCGACATCTCTGCACCACCCGCAATCATAACATCAGCATCACCATATTCAATAATTCTCGCTGCATCACCAATGTTATGAGTACCTGTAGTACATGCGGTAACAATGGCAAAATTAGGGCCCTTGAAGCCATATTTGATCGACAAATTACCAGAAATCATATTAATAATAGACGATGGAACAAAAAATGGGGATATCCTTCTGGGACCCTTTTCTCGATATAAATCTGCAGTAGCTTCGATAGTTCCAAGGCCACCAACACCTGCACCAATAGCAACACCTATCCGGTCAGCATTTTCCTCATTAGCTTCAATACCACTATCTTCTACAGCTTGAATTCCAGCAGCCATGCCATAGTGGATAAAAATATCCATTTTTTTAGCATCTTTAGGGGTTATGTAGTCTGATACATCAAATCCTTTAATCGTACCACCAAACTTAACTGCTTGATCAGTCGTGTCAATGGCTGTAATGTTGGTTATTCCAGATTTACCAGCTAGAATATTTTTCCATGCATCATTGACAGTGTTTCCTACTGGAGAAACAATTCCCAAACCTGTGATGACAACTCTTTTTTTAGACATGAATCATACTATAAAAAAGGCGCTAATAAAAAGCGCCTAATTTTTATATTTGAGTTGGAAGCTTATAGATTGTTTTCCACATAATCGATAGCTTGCTGAACGGTAGTAATTTTCTCAGCTTTATCATCAGGAATCTCACACTCGAATTCCTCTTCAAGAGACATTACTAGCTCAACAGTATCAAGAGAGTCAGCACCTAAGTCATCGATGAAAGAAGCATTATTATCAATATTACCACTTACATCTAATTGCTCAGCAACTACTTTCTTTACTCTTTCTTCAATACTACTCATCTACTCGTTTCCTAGTTATTAAAAATAGTTATTTTATCTCTAAAAATATGCACAAAAAAAAATATTTCTATAAAAATTTATACGTATTTTGTAGGATCAACAAAACCTGCATTTTTAAAACCAATCTTTCTCAATTCGCAAGCATCACAAATGCCACAAGCTTCTCCTAAATCATTAGCTCTATAACATGTAATTGTTTGTGAATAATCAACGCCTAATTTATGACCTTCTAAAATAATCTCTCCTTTATTTAAATAAATTAGTGGTGTATGGATGGTAACTTTTATACCCATGACGGCATTTTTTGTCGCTAAATTAGCCATTTTTTCAAATGCTTCAATATATTCAGGTCTGCAATCGGGATATCCAGAATAATCTACTGAATTTACACCAATAAAAATATCATTTGATCCTATGACCTCAGACCATGCCAATGCTAAAGATAAGAATATCGTATTCCTTGCTGGAACATATGTAATAGGGATCTCTGAAGATTTCTTATAATCTGGAATATTAATACTATTATCGGTCAATGCAGAGCCTCCTATTTCTGACAAAGAGACTTTCATTACTTGGTGTTCTTTAACTTGATATGATTTTGCAATCTCTCTCGCAGAGTTAAGTTCTGATTTTTGTTTCTGTCCATAATCAAAGCTTAATGCATAACATTCATAACCTTGAGATTTTGCAATTGCTAGGACAGTGGTAGAGTCAAGACCTCCAGATAGAAGGATAACCGCTTTAGACATCAGCCAAGTAACCATAATCTTCAAGCCAGACTTTTCTATCTGATGCTCTTTTTTTGCTGAGGAGCATATCCATTTTTTGTGATACTTGTATTGGATTATCTAAAGTGAGTTGTATCAATCTTCTTGTATCGGGATGCATTGCCGTTTCTCTTAACTGAGAGGGATTCATTTCTCCTAAACCTTTGAAGCGTTGAACCTGAATTTTTACTTTCTTATTTTCACTTTCTATTCGTTTAACAATAGATTCTTTCTCAGAATCATCAAGTGCATAGAATACTTGCTTACCAGCATCAATCCGATAAAGAGGGGGCATGGCAATATAAACATGACCCTCTCTGACTAGTTTTGGAAAATGTTTGACGAATAGGGCAGTGATAAGGGTTGCAATATGAGCCCCATCTGAGTCTGCATCTGCTAGTACACAAATCTTGCCATATCTGAGCTCTGAGAGATCATCACTATCTGGCTCTAGACCAATAGCTACACTAATATCATGAATTTCATTACTGGCCAACACTTGGGTGGAGTCTACCTCCCATGTATTTAAAATTTTCCCTCGAAGGGGTAGAATGGCTTGGTATTCTTTATCTCTTGCTTGTTTGGCGGAGCCACCTGCAGAATCCCCTTCAACGAGAAATAATTCTGTTTGTTCTAAATTATTACTTATGCAATCAGACAGTTTTCCAGGAAGGGAGGGACCAGATGAAACTTTTTTTCTGACCACTTTCTTTGATGTTTTGACTCTTGCTTGAGCATTTAATATCCCAAGTTCTGCAATTCTTTCAGCATCACTGGTGTGTTGATTAAGCCATAAACTAAATGCATCTTTAACTACACTCGAAACATATCCAGCAGATTCTCTTGAAGAAAGCTTTTCTTTTGTCTGGCCAGAAAATTGAGGGTCTAACATTTTGATTGAAAGCACATAGGAAATTCGATGCCAAACATCATCTGGAGTTAATTTAATATTTTTAGGCAAAAGACTCCTAAATTCACAAAACTCTTTGAGCGCATCAGTTAGACCAGATCTAAGGCCATTAACATGGGTGCCGCCAAGAGAAGTAGGAATTAAATTAACAAAACTTTCATGAACAATATTAGAGGTATTTTCTGTCCATGTCAGGGTACAAGCCAGTTCTTGTTCCTTTGAATGGTGATTGATTACCAAAGGCACTGATGGAACGCAATCATATCCGTCAAGTGATATAGACAAATAATCTTTGAGTCCATCTTGATATATCCACGACTCAGATGAGTTGTCGTTCTCATCATAATAAGAGACTTCAAGGCCGGAACACAAGACCGCCTTAGATCGTAATGTTTGTTTTAGTTTTTTGACAGAAAATTGTGCAGAATCAAAAAAAATAGGGTCAGGTTTAAATTTAACAATAGTCCCTGTATTCCTTTTACCAACTGATTCAAGCTCCTCTAGATCAGTCAATTTATCACCATTCGCAAAACTTATATGATATCTCTTGGAATCTCTTTTAATCCACACATCAAGCTTCGATGAGAGTGCATTAACAACTGAAACACCCACTCCATGAAGACCACCAGAAAACTGATATGAATCATTGGAAAATTTTCCTCCGGCGTGCAGCTTGGATAGAATGACCTCAACACCGGGTTTTCCCTCTGTTGGGTGAATATCTACTGGCATGCCTCGACCATTATCTTCAACACTAAGACTGCCATCTAAATGATGTATTACATGAATTTTTGATGCATGACCAGCAACAGCTTCATCAATACTATTATCAATGACTTCTTGAGCAAGATGATTGGGACGCTCTGTTACGGTATACATCCCAGGACGCTTTCTAACAGGCTCAAGTCCTGTTAGTACTTCAATAGAGGCAGCGTCATAGCTATTCATAAACTTCCAAATAATACCAAAAAAAAAGCCCCAAAAGAGGGGCTTTTTTGAATCAACAAAATGATTACATCATACCGCCCATGCCACTCATATCTGGAGCTGCAGCAGCAGGTTCATCTTTAGGTATTTCCGCTACCATTGCTTCAGTAGTAATCATTAACGCAGAGATAGAAGCAGCATGTTGAAGCGCTGCACGTGTTACTTTTGTTGGGTCTAAAATACCCATCTCAAGCATATCGCCATATTCCTCAGTTCCTGCATTAAATCCAAAGTTACCTTTACCCTCAGAGACTTTATTAAGGACCACAGAAGCTTCGCCACCGCCATTTGTAACTATTTGACGAAGAGGTGCTTCCATTGCTTTCTTAGTAATTGCAATACCAATATCCTGATCATGGTTGTCACCTTTAACCTTATCCAGAGAAGCAATAGCTCTGACAAGTGCAACGCCACCACCTGGAACCACACCTTCTTCTACAGCCGCTCTGGTAGCAGAGAGCGCATCATCAACACGGTCTTTTTTCTCTTTCATTTCAACCTCTGTTGAGGCACCAATCTTAATGACCGCGACACCACCAGAAAGTTTTGCAAGCCTCTCTTGGAGTTTTTCTTTATCGTATTCAGATGTAGTTGTCTCAATTTGAGCTTTAATTTGAGAGATCCTTCCATCAATATCAGATTTTTGACCTGCACCATCAACCACAGTGGTATTTTCCTTACCGACTTCAATTCTCTTAGCTGATCCAAGATGCTCTTCAGTAACACCTTCTAGAGATAGACCGACTTCTTCTGAAATTACCACTCCACCAGTTAATGTTGCGATATCTTGAAGAATTGCTTTACGTCTATCACCAAATCCAGGAGCCTTAACCGCGCAGACTTTAACAACACCGCGCATATTATTTACTACTAATGTAGCAAGCGCTTCTCCTTCAATATCTTCAGCAATGATTAATAAAGGTTTACCAGATTTTTGTACAGATTCTAGTGTTGGAAGTAAATCACGGATGTTTGTTATTTTTGCATCATGAAGAAGAACAAAAGGATTCTCAAGGTCTGCAGTCATTGAATCCTGGTTATTAACAAAATAAGGTGATAAGTAACCACGATCAAATTGCATACCTTCAACCACATCTAATTCATTCTCAAATCCTGAGCCATCATCAACGGTGATAACTCCTTCTTTTCCAACCTTTTCCATGGCTGCAGCAATAATATCTCCAACCGACGTATCTGAGTTAGCTGAAATGGTACCCACTTGGGCTATTGCTTTCGAATCATCACATGGCTGAGATAGTTTACGAAGTGTTTCTACTGCAGCAGCAGTAGCCTTGTCAATACCACGTTTAATATCCATTGGGTTCATCCCAGCAGCAACTGCTTTAACACCCTCAGTTACTAATGCCTGAGCAAGGACTGTTGCTGTTGTAGTTCCATCACCCGCAATATCATTTGTTTTTGACGCAACCTCTTTAACCATTTGTGCGCCCATATTCTCATATTTTCCCTCTAACTCAATCTCTTGAGCAACAGAAACACCATCTTTGGTAATGTGGGGAGCACCAAATGATTTATCTAAAACAACATTTCTACCCTTAGGGCCTAAGGTTACTTTTACTGCATCAGCCAGGGTATTAACACCACTAAGCATTAATTTTCTAGCCTCTGAACCAAATTTAACTTCTTTAGCTGCCATTTATTACTCCTTAATCAATTATTGCAACAACGTCGCTTTCATTCATAACTAGCAGGATTTCACCATCAACTTTGATCTCATTACCTGCGTATTGACCAAATAAAATTTGATCACCAATTTTTACATCCATAGCGATAACTTCACCATTATCATTCTTACGACCATTACCAACAGCAATTACCTCGCCTCTAGAGGGTTTCTCTGTGGCTGAATCAGGAATGATTATTCCACTACTTGTTGTTTTTTCTTCTTCTACTCTTCTGACAACAACACGGTCATGCAAAGGACGAATATTCATTTTTTCTCCTAGTTATTTGTTTGTAAATAAATTATTAGACCGATTCTTTAATATCTAAGAATCTAAAGCTTCTTTAAGCTTTTGCATGGCTTTATTTTCAAGCTGACGAACACGTTCAGCAGAAACACCATACTTGTCTGCTAAATTATGTAGGGTCACTTTTTCTTCTTTCAAGTACCTAGCTTGTAAAATTTCCAAACTTCTTTCATCGAGAGTCGATAGTGCCTGATATAGTTTTTGCTGGGAGTGTTTTTGATCATCCTCAGAAACTAAAATTTGCTCAGGGGTCTGTGTATTCGGATCAGTTAAATAATATTCCGGAGAATTTGTGTTCTCATCTTCATCAGCGATTAATCCCACATCATTAAACTGAAGTCTTGCCTCCATCTCAAGAACATCGCTGGTCTTTACTCCGAGATCATTTGCAATATCCTTAGCTTGTTCCTCTGTAAGAGATTGATAAATTTGAGCTTTTGCCTGCTTAAGTTTGAAGAATAATTTTCTTTGCGCTTTAGTAGTGGCAACTTTTACAATCTTCCAATTTTTGAAGATAAATTCATGAATCTCAGCTCTTATCCAGTAAACAGCAAATGAGGCAAGTCTTACCTTTTTATAAGGATTAAACTTCTTTACAGCCTTCATAAGACCAATGGTTCCTTCTTGAATTAAATCTGCTTGCTCGAGACCATATCCCTTGTAGCCATGTGCAATAAAAGCAACAAATCTAATATGTGATAAGACAAGCTTTCTAGCTGCATCTAAGTCATGATTTTCAAAAAGACTCACTGCTAACTCATGCTCTTCCTCTGGAGAGAGTATCGGTGGATATTTTTGTATATCCAATGCATGACTATCATTAGCTATTACTGGGAGTGTATATTCAGACATATGTCCTCAAAAAATTTCCAATGATAACAATTATACAATAATGAATTGATATAGTAATTTATCTAACCTATGAGCTCATTAAGGATATTTTTTTGCTGTTCTCTCTGGATAGTAGTTTCTAATCGTAATGAATGAATGATAGACTGCAGCTCAAGTGAAGCTTGATCAAAATCATCATTAAC
>Ga0181595_10003431_pt1 | contig 15143 bp, 10 predicted proteins | sample 041ome_7_FD_145604 | JGI IMG/M metagenome (GOLD analysis project Ga0181595, IMG submission 145604) | Coastal salt marsh microbial communities from the Groves Creek Marsh, Skidaway Island, Georgia - 041401AS metaG (spades assembly) | ecosystem: Environmental > Aquatic > Marine > Intertidal zone...
AGAGCTGGAATAATTTGGCGGTGTTGTACCGCAGCGTCAAGCATTTTGATTTGGCGGAAGATGCGTATAAGCTCGCACTGCAATTAGACCCTGAGTCAACCAATGTAAAATCCAATTTGGCATTGCTCTATATGCTGAAAGGCGAAACTGAAAAAGCAGAATATTTACAGCGGGTAGTGTATATCCAACGATTAGACAATCCGTATTATCACATTATGCTTGGCAATGAAGCTATGCAGATGAGTGATCATCAACAGGCGATAAAGCATTTCAGATACAGTCTTAAATTGAATAAAAAGGCATCAGAAGCATTGGCTGGGCTGGCTAAAGCTTACTACCAGCTTGGTCATGCAGAGGCGGCCAGGCATTACCTGTTACAAGCTAAAAAACATGCACCCAGCTTGCAGGAGCGAGGAAGGTATCAGTCTAAGCTCGATTCTTTAATGACCGCCTCTAAGCAGCATTAAATGCTGGCTCAGACTCGAATGATGGTGAAGTGGTTGTGCTTTGTTAGCTGTTTATTCTCTGCCAACGCTTGGGGTGAGGTAGCTGAGTTTGAAAGCGCCTTGCTTAGGGATATAAAACTACTGGCTGATGATCAGATGCAGGGGCGAAAAACTGGTCATCCGGGCGCTGAGCTGGCAAGGCGTTATATTGAACAACGTTACCAGCAGTTAAAATTGCTACCTATACAGGAGAAGGGATTCCGTCAGGTATTTAGCTATTCATCAGGTTTTACTGAAAAGAAAGGAATGAATGTCATAGGGTGGCGACAAGGTTGTGTTCATCCGTCTTCTTATGTGGTGATCACTGCTCATTATGACCACTTAGGTATGTCCGGCAGCAGAGTGTACAACGGTGCGGATGACAATGCCTCTGGTGTCGCTACTATGCTGGCATTGGCGGCCTTGTTAGGACAAAGCTGTCCGGCATATAGTTATATTTTTGCGGCTACAGACGCTGAGGAAAATGGTTTATACGGAGCTAAAGCGTTGCTCAGGCATTTCCCCGTCGCTGCAGAACATATTTTGCTTAATCTGAATCTGGATATGTTGAGCAGAGGAGAACGATCTAACCAGCTTTACGTCTATGGTGCCCGTTCTTTACCCGGAGTCAGTGAGTTTTTTAAACAACAATCTTTTGCGGTGAAGATCAAACTCAGGCGTCAGGGGCGACAACAAGGTCAATCAGGCACAGATTGGGATAATGCCAGCGACCATGCACCTTTTCGTCGCGCTGGTATTCCATTTTTGTATTTTGGTGTCGACACTCACGCCGATTACCACAGCATAAACGACGATTGGCAGCGTATTGACCCTGACTTTTTGCAACGTATGTTTTCTTCATTAAGTCAGGTGCTGTTATGGCTGGACCAGCAGCCGCCTGAATGGTATCAGGCGGCGCGTAAATCTTAATAAGAGAACAAGCATACTTTAAGGTGCGGGGATCCACTCGGGATCGTCGGTTAAACGAGGGAAGTTGCCGCTATTCCAGTCTGCTTTGGCCTGAGCCAGACGCTCTGGGGTACGGGCTACAAAGTTCCAGTTAAGCAGCACAGGATCTGCTACTGCATCGCCACCTAACAGCATAAAATGTGCACCGTCATCACCGGCCAGCACTGTCAGATCATCAGTCATCACCAGCATTTGCCCTGCGGTCAGCTGGGGTTGTTTTAACGAGCCTTTAGCCAGATAGATAGCCAATTGCTGCTCTGATTTGGGTAACGTCAGGCTGCTGCACGGCTCCAGTTTCAGTTCGGCGTAACAGCAGCGGGATGGGAAACTAACCACTGACGTCTGAGAAAAATATTCGCCTAACAAGACTTTGATTTCACAGCCTGGTACCTGCATGACCGGAAATAAAGCCGCGGGATAATGTTGAAACGAAGGCTCTGACTCGGCTTGCTCCTCTGGTAACATCAGCCATATTTGCATACCTTCGACCTGAACCTGCTCCTGACGAATATCGACCGGAATACGTTCTGAGTGTGCTATACCCCGACCTGCGCGCATCAGATTGATGGCACCTGGTTCAATTCGTTGTCTGGTACCCAGGGTGTCACTATGTTGCATAGCGCCGGAAAACAAATAGGTGACAGTAGCCAGTCCGATATGCGGATGCTGTCGCACATCACCTTCAGTACTGCCGGCGACAAAAGTAGCTGGCCCCATATGATCAACAAAAATAAAAGGTCCGACACGACGCTGGGCTTTGGCAGGCAATAACCTTTTGATCATAAAACCTATATCACGTTCCTGTGGCTGGATAAGCAGAGGCTGATTGCTTTGAACCGGAGCGGATTCAGATTTCAGGCTGGTATGCACTTGAACTTCACTGTGCGTCACCAATTTATGGATAGGGCATTTATCGGCTATAGCCAGCAACTGCTCGCGCTGCTCTGTGGTTAAATCACCAATCAATTCCAGAGTGGCATACAGCTGGTACAAACCTTTGCTTTCGGCGCTGTCATCCCTGCTGATTTCCACTTTTACTTCGTCTAACGGGATATTTTTGCGTTTGGCAAATAACTGTAAGGTCATGGCTTTACACGTAGCCACGGCTGCGTCAAACAAATCGTGTGGATCAGGTCCAGTGTCTGAGCCTCCGGCAGCCTGAGTTAAATCAGCATTGATTTGATGACTATGAATACGGATGGTTTGTCGTAATTGGCCTGGCGTATGTTGGCTGACTGTAATGGTCATAACTCAATCCTTTTTACGTTAACTGCACTCAGCTTAACTTAAATTGACCAGCTGGTGTGTCATTCGTTCAGATCAAGGTCCAGCTGCGCCCTCGAGTTAGCCGATTTTGTTTTGCGCTTTGATGGCCTTTTCCTGCTGGCATGGCGCTGTACGACCTGACGTTTTTGCTCGCGCCACCAGCTCTGATCCTGCTGTTGTTTGCATTCCGTCAGGCGCTGTTTAGCCAGTCGCATAGCCTGTTGTAAATCAACAACAGGTAGAGGGTAATCTCGGCCCAGCACACAGGCATATTGCTGTTGTAACGACAAAGGCATCAACCAGGGTTGATGCAGCCAGCTGTCGGGCAATAAAGTCAGTTCCGGGCACCAGCGCCTGATAAAGTGTCCTTGTGGATCTTTTTGCTGGCTTTGCAGCACAGGATTGTACATCCGGTTAGGATTGATGCCCGTTGTACCAGCCTGCATCTGAATTTGCGGGTAATGAATGCCCGGTTCATAGTCAACAAAACACTGAGCCAGATGCAATGCCACGGGCCGCCAATCCAGCCATAAGTGATAACAGGCAAAGGCCACTAACATGGCACGGGCACGAAAATGCAGCCAGCCTGTGGCGAGTAAGCTGCGCATGCAGGCATCAATCAGCGGATAACCGGTATACCCATGCGACCAGGCCCAAAACCAGTCACTGTTAAAATCCTGCTTACGTAGCCTGGCATACCCCGGATGCAGCGCCTCGGTTTCGATCAGCGGATCGGATTCCAGTTTCTGAATAAAATGACAATGCCAGCGCAATCTGCTGTAAAAAGACGATAAACCAAAACTCAAGGCTGGTTGCTGCTTGATGCTGCGCAAGGTCTGCTGCTGCAAGGCTCTTAAACTCAATTGACCATAAGCCAGATAAGGACTGAGCCGTGAGCTGCTGTGCAGTGCTTTGTCAGGTAATGAAATATGCCGGCTGTAGTCTTTGGCTCTGTGGCTAAAAAAGCTTTGCGTTGTATTTTGCAAAGCAAAAGCCTTTTGTCCCTGACGACAAGGGGGCAAATCCAGCACTCTTTGTGGCCGGAAGGGCTGCAGCAACTGGCGGCCTGCAGCTAAAAAATCTAATGACGCAGGGGGCTGAAACAAAGCGCCGGATAAATACTGATCGGCTTGTTCAGCCCATAGGTCTCTGTTATTTAAAGCCCGAAACACCGCATGCTGACGATACTCACGCCATGGGACCGCCAGTTCTTTCAGCAGTTGTTTCACCGCCAAATCGCGCTGAAAAGTCCATAAGTTGCCGGTTTCTTCATGGCTCAATACCTGAGTGATCGGAAATTCCTGACACAACTGCCGGATCACTTGCGTGGCCGGGCCTTTGATCACAAACAAAGGTTGACCCAAGGCTGTCAGCTGTTGGTCCAGCAGTTGCAGGCTTTGCTCGATAAACAGCCATTGCCGTATTGAGGTATCAGGTTGTTGCCAATAATCAGGCTCAACAATATACAAAGGCAAGACAGCGCCTTGCCGTGCCGCCTCTGTCAAAGGGCCATGGTCATGGATACGCAAATCACGCTTAAACCAGACCAGACTGATCATGTGTTACTCTTGAGCTGCTTAAGATAAGGTAACCAGAACTCCTGCTGTTGGACTTTAGCCTCGGGCCAATGCACCAAAGCGCCTGCCGTGGTTTTTTCCGGCAGCCAGCGACGAACAAACTCACCGTGCGGGTCGTGAGTTAAGGCCTGTTTGATCAGGTTAAACTGCCGGGCACCGCTATTACCAACACCGGCGATATAAGCCCAGTTACACCAATTGCTGGCGCAATCATAATCCAGTAAATGCTGCTCAAAAAAAGCGGCCCCCAAACGCCAGTCTTGCTGCAATTCAAAAATAAGATAGCTGGCGACATTTTGTCGGCCACGGTTAGACATCCAGCCGGTATGCAACAACATGCGGATATTGGCGTCGACAAAAGGCAGACCAGTCTGGCCTTTGCACCAGAGTTCAAAACGCTTATCCGGGATAGGTGCAGAAAAATCCAGCGGCGGACGAAAGGCATTTTTACTAAACCAGGCGCTACTGTGCTGACGCATCTGCCAGCGGAAATATTCACGCCATAACAGCTCAAAGCGGATCCAATAGGTTGATTCATTCGCCATCTGCTGTTGTTCAAAATCCACGACCTGCTGCCAGGCATAACAGGGCGATAAACTGCCATTAGCTAAATAAAAACACCACAAGCTGCTGTTCCACTCACCATCCAAAGCATCGAGGCTTTGCTTGTAATGAAGAACTGCTCGTTGCTGCCAGATAAATTTCGTCAAACGCTCCAGAGCCGCCGCCTCATTCAGTAAAGCCGCAGTCGGAGTGTGGTAGCGACTGATAAAATCAGCTGAGACTGTATCCAGAGCCAGCTTTGTTTCACCATAAAACTGCCCGGAAAACTTTAGTTGTAGTGGTCGCTGCACCAGCAATTCGGGCTCGCGCTGCTTTCTAAAGGCTGAAAAACTTTTAGGTAATGAGGCTAAATCTGGTCTGAGCTGGTGCTGCAACAAGCTATTGATGTCATACAACCTGAGCGCTAAGCCTGTGCTCTTTAGTTGTTGGTATTGTTCCGGTGCAGTGGGCTCTGCTGCAATCAGGCTTTGAGCCTGATACTGCTGAGCTAATTGCAGCAGACAGCTTGTGGTGTCGCCAATACGAAGGTGCAGCACCAACTGTTTTTGCTGCCATTGCTGTTGCCAATCCAGCAGGAGTTTTAATTGAGCCTGCAGACGCTGTGCACTGGCACGTTTGATACCATATTGTTCAGTCAAATATTCGGCGGGGTCTAACACAACAACGGCAATTAGCTGATCGAAGTCGGCGTGTTCTGACAGCAGCAGATTGTCGTGCCAGCGCAGGGCCTGGTTGAACAACACCAAAGAGCGTTTCATAATTGCTCCAGATGGATCAACAACTGCTGAGCTTTTTCGGTAATTTGCGCACGTTCTTCATCCGATTTACGGTACCAGTTCTGATAACTCAGCTGCATTCGGGCATTGCCGGATAATAACGCCTGATTACGCTCGAGGAAATTCCAGTACAAAGCATTAAAAGGACAGGCCGTGGGGCTGGTGGTTTCAGCGACATCGTAACTGCAGCTTTTGCAGTAATTACTCATGCGCTGAATATATTTACCACTGGCTGCATAAGGTTTGGACGCCAAGACACCTTCATCGGCAAACAAGGCCATCCCCAGTGTGTTGGGCAGTTCAACCCATTCATAGGCGTCGGCATACACAGCCAGATACCAATTGCAGATCTCATCAACAGACAAACCAGCCAGAAGTGCAAAGTTACCTGTGACCATCAGACGCTGAATATGATGCGAATAGGCATGTTCTATGGTGTGGCTGATGGCTTGTTGCATACAGCGCATTTTCGTCTGCGCCGTCCAGTAATAGCCGGGCAAAGCGGTTTGAGCATTTAAGAAGTTACGTTCTTTATACTCCGGCATCAGCAACCAGTACAAACCCCGGACAAATTCACGCCAGCCAATCAATTGGCGAATAAAACCCTCAGCGGCGTTCAGTGGCACTTTGCCTTCTTTGTAAGCGAGTTCTACTTTCTGGCAGACCCAGCGCACATCCAACAAACCACAGTTGAGATACATGGAGCAAATACTGTGGAACAGATGAGGTTCGTCCAGTTGCATCGCATCCTGATAATCACCAAAAAGTGGTAGCTGATGCTCAACAAAATGCAAAAATGCCTGACGAGCCTGCTTGCCGGTCACCGCGTAGCTAAAATGCTCTGCGTTGCCCATATTGTTCGGAAATTGCTGTTGAACTAAAGCGATAACCTCTCTGGTGATATCGTCCTGTTCAAATTTAAGTATTGGCGGCAACTGCTGTTTCGCCGACATGGCTTTTCTGTTACTGGCATCAAAATTCCACTGTCCACCTACCGGCAAACCGTCCTGCATTAAAAGGCCTGTGTAACGCCGCATTTCTCGATAGAAATACTCCATCCGATACTGTTTTCTATCCTGCGCCCAGTGTTGAAACATGGCTTTACTGGCAATAAAACGATCATCCTCCAGCAGCACTACAGGGCGCTGAAATTGCGTTTGCCAGCTTAAAATCTCTTGCTCCAGTCTGTATTCGCCGCATTCGGTGATACAAATTTGCTGTAACTCTGGATAACGGGATAGCTCTATCGCCACAGCCTCGGTCAGACTGCTGACTTTTTGCTGATAGTCGATGTAACTGACCTGGATCCCCTGTTGTTGCAATACAGAGGCAAAATGCCGCATTGCGCTGAAAATCAGCACGATTTTTTGTTTGTGGTGTGGGGTGTAGTTGGCCTCGCTGGCGACTTCAGCCATCAGGACCCGGTCTTGGGGTTGCACGTCACGTAAACTCGACAGTGCAGGACTGAGTTGATCACCTAATACCAGAATTAACTTTGCCATGACTCATTACCATTATTTTGTTTTTTGATACGGCGCTGGCCCTGGAACAGATCAATGGCAAGACGAAAGCTGTGATACCGTTGAATTAACAAAAAACTGCGGCAGAAGGCGGTGGCAAAACAGATATCTTCCAAAGGTCGGGGTTATGATAAAGCCATATTTCTTGTTTTGGAGTAGTGGGTCGTGCAGTCAAAAACCATGAATACAACAGTAAGACTATGGGGCTTAGTGCTTGGGGCAACTTTGTTTGTTCACTCGGCCACAGCGCAGGAGCATCAGCATGAAGAACATGGCAGCCATACCCATGGTCAGGCCCTGTTAACTTTTGTGCTGGAGGGCAATGAAGCTGAGCTGGCTTTTGCTACGCCAACGGTCAATATTGTCGGTTTTGAACATCAGGCGAAAGACGAAGCACAGCGTCAGCTGGTGCAAAAAATGATTGCAGATTTTACCAACGCCAACTGGTTTAGTTTTGATGAGCAAGCCAACTGCACAGTGACGGGAACTGACATCAGTTCAGATTTAACGGCAGAGCGCACTACTCAGCCACAACATGCAGATTTAAATGCGAATTACACTCTGGTTTGCCAGAATCCTGCGCGTTTGCAGGGGCTGACCTTAGATTTAGCCCCTATTGCGGCAGGTGTAGAAAAAGTATCAGTACAGTGGATAGTCAACGGTGAACAAGGGGCAAGGGACTGGACGCCAGGCTCAGCAGCCTTACCTTTGACTGCACAGTAAGACAGATGCAGATTGAGTGGCTACAAGTTTTCAGACAGTTGCTACAGTCCACCCCAATAAAAAAATCGGCCGGAGCCGATTTTTTTATTGGGGTTAAAATGAGGTTACTCGTAAGTATATTCTTCGATTTTATCGGCTTTCATCGAATAAGCTGATTTGGCCAAATCATGACTCATCGACTCTGTGGTTAAAGTGCCGCTGATCCAAAACGGTGAATAAATCATGTCGCCTTTGATTTTTTGTTTGTTGGTGACAAAAATAATCTGGTTTGGCGGTGGTGGTGGAACGTGAATACAGGCTCCGAAATAAGGCACCAGAAAAAATGCAGTTACATTCTGATCAGCATCGTATTCCACTGGCACAATAAAACCCGGTACTTTCACTTTTTGGTTATTCAGTTCGGCTTTTACATTGGCGGACATCAATACTTCGTTCCAGGCCGCTGCTGCGGGGTCCTGATTGCCAAAGGCTTGATTTAAAGCACCACCGGCAGGAGCTTCACCTCCTTCGTGGCTGATTTCCGGCAATTGTTCCATCTTTTTCAAGTCTTCTTCAGGCAATAAATCTGTCCATTCCAATGCCTTATAGTCTTCCGCTTTGACTGGTAACGCAGTAAATGCGACCAAAGTCAGAATTAATGCCATGTATAACGATTTAACCATTGGAGCCTCAGCCTCTGCATATGTTATAAGGTCACAAAAGAAGCCGTATCATAACATGAGCCTTGTAATGTCAGAGCACACAGACCTGAAAATTCCGGCACTTGAACTCAAATCTTTAGTGTTCAGTTGGCCGGGCCAGCCCCCTTTATTGGATATTCCACAACTGCAACTCGAACAGGGCCAACATTTGTTTATTTATGGCTCATCCGGTTCAGGCAAAACTACATTGTTGAATTTGCTGGCGGGCATTTACCCTTGTCAGCATGGCGATATTTTAGTGGCTGGCCAGTCGATGGCGGCGTTATCCGCAGCGAAAAGGGACCAATTGCGCGCTTCTTCGATAGGTGTGGTATTCCAGCAACTGAACTTAATCCCGTATTTGACCGTGTTACAAAACGTATTGTTGGTGAGCGCTTTCGCCAAAAAAATTCCGCAGGCAGAGCAGCGTGCCCGTTATTTATTACAGAAGCTGGGTTTAGATCAGCAGCAGTGGCAAGCTCCAGCGAATCAATTAAGTGTTGGCCAACAGCAGCGCGTGGCAATAGCCCGTGCTTTATTAACCCAACCTGCTTTGCTGATTGCCGACGAACCGACCTCAGCTTTAGACCATAAACACCGAGATGGTTTTATGCAGTTGATGCTAAGCGAAGCAGAACTGTGTGGCACCACAGTGGTGTTTGTTAGTCACGATCCGGCGTTACGCTCTTATTTTCATTTTGAGCTGGATATGGAGCAATTAGATCAAGGAGTTCAGCCATGTTAATGCAGTTGGCCAGAGCCAGTTTATGGAATCGCAAAGGCACAGTGCTGATGACAGTGATTTCCCTAACTATCAGTATTGCCTTGTTATTAGGTATTGATCATATTCGCCATGAAGCAAAAAGCAGCTTCACCAGCACTGTATCGGGCACAGATCTGATTGTAGGCGCCAGGTCCAGTCAGCTGAATTTATTGCTCTATTCAGTATTTCGTATAGGTAACGCCACCAATAATATCGGCTGGAAAAATTATCAAACGGTTAAAACTCATCCACAAGTGGCCTGGAGTATTCCACTATCATTAGGCGATTCACATCGTGGTTATAGGGTTATAGGCACCAATGAGGACTACTTTAAGTTTTACCAGTATGGTGAAAAACAGCAGTTAAAACTGGCGCAGGGTCAGGTTTTTTCTGGGGTCTATCAGGCTGTCCTGGGCTCAGTAGTGGCGCAAAAACTGGGCTATCAGCTGGGGGAAAACATCACTTTATCGCATGGAGTGGGCAGTATCAGCTTTACGCAGCACAAAGATAAGCCATTTGAAGTAGTAGGTATTCTGGCACCAACAGGTACTCCGGTTGACCAAAGCGTGCATATTCCGCTGCAAGGCATTGAAGCCATCCATTTAGGCTGGCAAAACGGCGGCATGCCAGCTCCTGGCAAAGGCATCAGCGCAGAACAAAGCCTGAGCATGGACTTAGAACCTAAAGTCATTACGGCTTATATGCTGGGCCTGAAGTCCAGAATGGCGACATTTGCAGTACAGCGTCAGCTCAATGAATTTAAGGCAGAACCTTTATCCGCTATTTTGCCTGGAGTGGCTTTAGCTGAACTCTGGCAAATGCTCAGTATGGTTGAGAATATGCTGCTATTGATCACCGCCTTAGTGATAGTGGCGACGTTAGTCGGCATAGTGACGACATTACTGGCTGGGTTAAAAGAGCGGCAGCGGGAAATGGCGATCTTACGTGCGGTTGGCGCTCCTGCCTCTACTGTATTTTTCTTATTGGAGTTGGAGTTATTGCTGATGGTGCTCTTTTCCATCGGCACTGCGATGCTTGTTTTAGTGGCGGGGCTTTGGGGGTTTCGAGAACTCCTGGCCAGTCAATATGGACTCTTCATCAGCATCAACCCTTGGCATGAGCAAACCGCCTTGATGTTGTTTGCGGTGTTGGGTCTCAGCTTATTATTAGGCGCTATCCCGGCCTTTTTAGCTTACCGCAGGGCACTGGCTTCAGGCTTGATGGTTCGGATTTAGCGACGAAATTGAGCAGAGCCAATCAGGGCTCTGCTCAATTTTTGTTGTTATTTTAATCACATAGCACGAAATTATTCTGAGCAAATTTGTATTTGTTGCTGGGATTTGTTTAATCCTTTGTTATAGTAGAACAGCAGCTACAACGAACTATGAATGAGCATGACCGCAGAACAATCTAAATTAGAGCAACAACTGGCTAAGCTTCATGAGCAATATATGGAGCGACTCAAAGCAGATATTCCTATTCTGGCATCTCAGGTTGGAGCTCTGGTGACTTTGCCCAACCAATCAGACTGGCGTTCAGTTATACAACCGCTCAAACATAAATTTCACACTTTGGCAGGTTCTGCCGGTACCTTCGGGCTGCCGCAATTAGGTAAGCTGGCGAAAAATCTCGAGTTGTTATTAAAAGACTGGATGGTTAGCGATTCTGCACCAGATCTGGCGGCAATAAATAGTTTTATGGCCATTTTCCAGCAGGTTCAATACGCGCATCAAAGCGGACATCAGGTGATGAATCTTAGCTCAGCCAGATCGGATTTATTAAATGATCAAAAGGCTTTGATTTATGTGCTGGAAGATGATGAAGAAACGGCAAATCATCTGACGCTCACGCTCGCCACTTTTGGTTATCAGGTTCAAAGCTATAAACGTATTGCTGAATTAGATCAGGCCTTGAAAACCAGAATGCCAGATGCGCTGATCCTTGATATCTCCTTACCTGGAGAAGAGCAAACAGGGCTGGAGTATATTGCTGGTTTTCAGCAGAGCTTAGCTGAAGCTTTGCCTGTCTTAGTGATCACCAGTCACGACAGTTTTGAGCAACATCTCCAGGCTGTGCGGATAGGAGCTCGCGGTTATTTTATCAAGCCTATTAACACCACTTCCTTAGAAGCCCGTTTGCAACGATTACTTGCGGTGCGGCGCAGTGAAGCCTTCAGGGTATTAATTGTTGACGATGATCAGTTACTTGCAGAGCATTATGCTTTGGTGTTGCAAGGTGCTGGCCTACGCGCTGAAATCTTGTTGGAACCTTCGCGTATTTATGAAGGCTTAAACCGATTCCGTCCTGACGTGGTGTTGCTGGACGTTCTAATGCCTGGCTGTTCAGGGCCTGAACTGGCGCAATTGATCCGTTTACAGGATGAATGGCTCAGTGTGCCTATTATTTATTTATCGTCTGAAACAGACGGCGAACGTCAGTTGGCTGCTTTAGTGAAAGGCGGTGATGACTTTTTAACTAAACCCATCACGGATACTGCGTTAATAGTCGCTGTTTTTGCCAGAGCACAGCGTGCCAGACAATTGGCAGAAATGATGACCAAAGATAGTCTGACGGGCTTGTTACAACACGCCAGAGTGAAAGAACGTTTAAGTCATGAGTTGCAACGCAGCGAACGTACAGGTGAGGCATTAACTGTTGTGATGCTGGATATCGATCATTTTAAAAAGGTGAATGACAACTACGGCCATCTGATCGGCGATCAGGTCATTAGTAGTTTAGCCAACCTGTTGAAACAGCAACTTCGAAAAACCGATATTATTGGTCGTTACGGCGGTGAAGAGTTTTTGCTCATTTTACCTGATTGCAACCAGCAGCAAGCCTTTGATTTACTTGAACAGTTGCGCCAATCATTTGCCAATTTGCCTTTTAGTTTTGATCACCAAAACTTCCATTGCACCTTTAGTGCTGGTATCAGTCAGGCCAAAGCAACAGATGAAACGGATCAACTGATTGCTCAGGCGGACAAAGCTTTATACAGCTCTAAACATGCGGGTAGAAATCAAACCCAATTTTATCAGGCCACGGCGCCTTAGCCGATTTAAATGAAAGCTCTGGTGGCGTACACCAGAGCTTTCATCACTCAATAACTTTGCGGTAATAAGTGTTTTAATTGTTGCAACAAAGTCGGTAAATCGATTCGACTTTTCGCCAGCACCAAATCAACCTGATGTCTTTGAGACTGGTTCAGTTCCTGAGCAGACCAAATCACCACTGGAGTTTGCGGTTGATGCATGGCCAACTCGGGCAGTAATTCCAGTCCGGAACCGTCTGGTAAACCTATATCAAGTATCACCAAATCAAAGTGCTGACTGCTGAGTAGCCGCTTAGCAGATTTGACGCTGGCTGCCTGGACGGATGAGGCGAAATGGGCCAGATGTACTGCTAATACTTGCCCTAAATGTGGATCATCTTCCACATGAAGAATTCTGATGTTTTGCTCTTTTTTGGAGCTTAAAAGCAGCTCCAGTTTTTCCAGCAGCGATGAGGGCGATATAGGCTTGTCCAGCCAATCCATAGCATGAATACCGCCGCGCAGCTGAGTATAATTGTCTCGGGATTCCGAACTGATGATCAGAACCGGCGTGTTTTGATACTGTTCCCGACAGCGAAGTTCAGCAAATAAGGCAGAACCATGACCGTCCGGCAAATTCAGATCCAAAGTGATGCCTTGGTAAAGGTCCAGATCCAAAGCCGCTTTAGCTTCTGCCAGACTTGTGGCGTTGTGACCTTGATAACCTTGGGTATGTAATAACTGCATAATAAAAGAAGCGACAGTAAGGTCATCTTCCACCACCAGTATTTTTGGCTGATTCAGGCTCGCTTGTTTCGCTTGGGCGAATTCCAGATAAAAACAACTGCCGGCAGGGGACAAATTATAATAGCCGACATGGCCTGCCATATGTTCTGTAAGCTCTTTAACTATGGCTAAACCTAAGCCGGTGCCTTCACTTTGCCTGCTGTCGGCTCCGTCGGCTTGAGAAAATTTCTTAAAAATATGGGCCTTAAACTCAAGGGGAATACCGGGCCCCTGGTCTGCTACTTCCACTCGGACCAGAGTATCTTTTACTAAAGACCTGACAGTCACCACTGAACCTGCCGGAGAAAATTTGGCGGCGTTGGACAATAAATTAGCCATGATTTGCTGAAATCTCATGGCATCAACCATTACTAAAGCATCTTGTTGTTCGTCCAGTTGTAGTTCGACTCCATATTTGGTTGCATAAGGTTGATTTACTTGCACCGCTTTTTTCAGCAGGTCGGAGATCAGGCAGAGCCTCAATTCGAAATGCATTTTGCCCGCGACCAGCTTATCTATATCCAGCAGGTCATTAATAAGTTGGCTGAGCCTCGCACTGTTATCTTTGGCTATTTCCAACATAGAGAGCATAGTCGTAGGTACAGCACCTAATACACCTCCACTGAGTAGTGCTAAAGAGCCTGAAATCGAGGTCAGTGGCGTACGTAATTCATGACTGACCATGGAGACAAATTGGTTTTTCATCTGCTCTATGCGGCGACGTTCAGTAATATCCTGAATAATGGACCAAATCTGTTGTTCACCTTCGTGATTTTTAATCAATACCCCAGTGACTGAGACAGGAACAAGATGGCCGTCCTGATGGCGCAATTCCTGTTCCAGTGGACCGTAACGACCGCTTTGTCGCAGTTGCGATATCTGATCGTCTGCCATCGCAGTATGACCAGGGTGGGCCATGGCTTCAATGCTATCTGAATAGTTCTGGTAGCCCAGCATGCGATAAAACTCAGGATTCGCCTCGATAAAAGCACCATCAGTCACACGGTTCAGTACTATTGCAAGTGGTGCCATTTTGTATAAAGAAGATAATTTTTGCTCGCTTGCAGTTAACGCCAGTTGAGCTTCGTGTTGTAGGCTAACGTCCCAGATAAATCCATCTATGTATAACAACTCACCATTATCGTCATACACACCCTGACCCAACTCCTGCACCCAACGTATGCTGCCATCTTTGTGTCTGAGTCTGTATTCAACATTAAAGCGCTGCTGATTCAACAAGGCCTGTTGAACAACAGCGTTGGTATGTTGAGCATCATCCGGATGATTGAGCTGAGCAAAGCTCATTTCTTTACTACGGATCAGTTGATGTGCCCGATAACCAGTTAGCGCAAAGACCTCATCACTGATAAACAACATGGTCCAGTGTTCGTCGTTCCTGCATCGATACACTACACCTGGCAGGTTATCCAACATAGAACGATAACGTTGCTCACTCATCAAGAGCGCATGATTTAACTGTTCCAGCTGGGTTATATCTATAGCCACCCCTAAAAAACCGCAGATAGTGTTGTGTTTGTCCCGCATCGCAGACACGCTCAACCTGACTTGTTTACGAGTGCCATTTTTGCAGACATATGTCCATTGTCTGGTTTCGCTTTGACCTTGCCGGACTTTGTAAACGAAAACTTCGAAACCCTCCACAGTACACTGATAAGTTTGACTGAGCTGTCTGCCGTGCGCTGTTGTTTCGGTTTGGTCATGGAACAAGGCTGGACTGTGCTTGCCTACCAGCTCTTCTGCACTGTAGCCAAGCATTCGTTCAGCTCCTGTGTTAAAGAGTTGAATAGTCCCTTCCAAATCTGTGGATATCAGCGCCACTTCGGTAGAGGAGTCAACAATTGCCTGCAGCCAGGAGCGGGTTTGCAATATTTCGGTTTCTTTAGCCAAAGCTTCAGTGACATCTGAATGGATACCAAACATCAACAAAGGTTGACCATCAGGGGTCCAGTTCATTACTTTGCCTATGGCATGGATCCACACCC
>Ga0181595_10003443_pt1 | contig 15106 bp, 15 predicted proteins | sample 041ome_7_FD_145604 | JGI IMG/M metagenome (GOLD analysis project Ga0181595, IMG submission 145604) | Coastal salt marsh microbial communities from the Groves Creek Marsh, Skidaway Island, Georgia - 041401AS metaG (spades assembly) | ecosystem: Environmental > Aquatic > Marine > Intertidal zone...
GTTGCAGATAAATCAGGTATTCAATTTAGATTATTAAACAGAAGTAGAGGCCCAGCTGTAAGAGGACCAAGAACTCAATCTGATAGATCATTATATCGTAAGTATATGCAAGAAAAACTTGCAAACTACTGTAATTTAAGCATTATTTCTGATTCAGTTATAAAGTTTATTTTTTATAAAAATACAATAACTGGATTTGTAACTAAAGAAGGTAAAAAAGTTTTATGTTCTAAGTTAATATTAACAACAGGCACTTTTTTAAATGGCTTGATACATATAGGTGATGAAAGAACACCTGCTGGAAGGTATGATGAGAAACCTTCAACAGGATTAAGTGAACAATTAGAAAAATACAATTTTAAAATAGGAAGATTAAAAACAGGAACCCCTCCCCGACTTGACTCAAGAACAATTAATTATGAAAATTTAGAAGAACAGTTTGCAGATGATGATCCTTATTTTTTTTCTTTCTTAACTAAAAAAAATATTAACAAACAAGTTTCATGTCGTATGACTTATACTAACGATAAGGTCCATAAAATTATTGAAAAAAATTTATCTAAGAGTGCAATGTACTCTGGCAGCATAAAAGGTGTTGGACCAAGATACTGCCCATCTATCGAAGACAAGATAGTTAAATTTGCTGATAAGGGTCGACATCAGATATTTTTAGAGCCTGAAGGACTAAATGACCATACAATTTATCCAAATGGTATCTCTACATCACTTCCAGCAGATGTGCAACAAGAAATATGTAATAATATCAATGGTTTAGAAAACGTATCTATTATAAGACCTGGATATGCCATCGAATATGACTATATAGATCCAAGAGAGCTTTTTTTAACGCTTGAGACTAAGAAAATTAGCAATCTTTACCTCGCAGGTCAGATTAATGGGACGACGGGTTACGAAGAGGCGGCAGCTCAGGGTCTTATAGCTGGAATAAATGCTGCTCTATCTCATAAAAAATTAGAACCCTTTATATTAGATAGATCTGATGCTTACATAGGGGTAATGATTGATGATTTAGTGACTAAAGGTGTAGCTGAACCATATAGAATGTTTACATCAAGAGCTGAATATAGATTAAGCCTAAGATCTGATAATGCAGATCAAAGATTAACTGCAAAAGGAATTGAAATTGGATTAATTGGTGACGTTAGAAAGGTTATTTATCAAGATAAATTTGAAAAAATTAGTCTAATTAATGTAAAAATGAGTGAATCAACTATATCACCAAATAAAGCAGATAAATTTGATATAAAAATAGCAAAAGACGGTATTTTAAGATCTTCTAATGAAATATTAACTCAAAAAGGGGTTAATATGAATAAAATTAGGGAAATATGGACTGATATACCTTTTTTTAGTAAAGAAATTGATGAGCAGGTTGAAATTAATGCTCATTATAGGGGTTATTTGAAGAAGCAAAAAGCTGATATTTTAGCCTTTAAAAGAGATGAAAACCTTATAATACCAGATAAAATCAATTATGACAGTCTTGCAGGATTGTCAAATGAGGTAAAAGCTAAATTTAAGGAAATAAAACCAAAAACAATGGGTCAAGCGCTGAGAATTGATGGAATTACCCCAGCTGCTGTATATATTTTGTTGTCACACGTTAAAAGAAAGTCTATTAAGCATATAGCTTAATGGACCAAGAAATTTTAAATTCATACTCTAAACTTATTAGCCTAAATGTTTCACGTGAAACATTTTTGGACTTTGAAAACTATATATCCATGATTCTTGAAAAAAATAAAAAAATTAACATAATTAGTCAAAATACATCATCAAAAATAGACATAGTTAACCGTCATATTATTGATTCAGCGCAAATTATTGATTTTGTTGACTTTAATTGTAATACAACCTTAGATTTAGGTTCTGGAGGGGGTTTTCCTGGAATTGTTGTAGCAATTATACTTAAAAATATGAAAAATAACATGGAAGTACACCTTTACGAAAAAAGCTACCATAAAAGCCATTTTTTAGAGGAAGTTTCAAAAAAATTAAATTTAAATACAAAAGTTTTTCAAAAAAATATTTTTGAAACAAAAAATTTAGAAACTGGTACGATTATGTCGAGAGCTTTCAAACCAATGCCAGTAGTTTTGGATTTAGTTTATGAAAATTTTTCAAAATATAAAAATTTAATTTTTTTTATGGGCAAGAGTGGAAAAAAAATATTCGAAAAATCTAAAAATGATTGGGACTTAGAGTATGTAGAAAAAAAAAGTTTAACCAATGAGGACTCATTTTTATTAAACATAAAAAAAATTAGTAAGAAAAATAAAAAAAGATATAAGAAAAATTAAATGCAAATTATTTCGGTAATAAATCAAAAGGGTGGGGTAGGAAAAACAACAACAGTTATAAATTTAGCAGCTGGATTAACTAGACTTAGTAAAAAAATTTTAGTTATTGATTTAGATCCCCAAGGAAATGCAACAACAGGTCTAGGATTGTCTAATATTGATAACTCAAGTGACACAATTTATGGTGTGCTGAATGGAACTCGAGAGATCAATGAGATAATCAAGAAGACAAAGTTTGAAAATTTAGATATCATCACCTCTAATGTAGATTTATCAGGGTTAGAGGTTGAAATAGCTGATGATAATAATAGGGCCTTTATATTGAAGGCTAAATTAAGCGCTTATTTAAACAATTCTAGAGGATCTTACGATTATGTCCTTATTGATTGTCCACCCTCATTAAGCCTTCTGACAGTGATGGCACTTGTTTGTTCCAACTCACTTTTGGTACCCTTGCAAACAGAATTTTTTGCTCTTGAAGGGTTAACTCAATTAATGAAAACCATTGAGAGGATAAAAGTAAGTTTAAATCCTGATTTAAAAATTCGAGGAATCCTTTTAACAATGTATGACAAAAGAAATAGGCTTTCTTCACAAGTCGAAAAAGAGGCTAGAGATTATTTTAATGAAAAAGTTTATTCAACAGTAATACCAAGAAATGTGAGATTGTCAGAGGCTCCTTCGCATGGAATGCCAGTTTTAATTTATGACAAATCCTGTCCTGGCAGCAAATCTTATTTTAATTTTACTGATGAATTTATAAATCAAGAGACAACAATTGGGAGTGCCGCTTAATGGATAAAATTAAAAAAGGCCTTGGAAGAGGTTTGTCATCATTAATTGGTGAAACAAAAGTAGAGGTTTTAAAAAATCAGTTACAGGTAAGTGACCTAATACCAAATAAATATCAACCAAGAAAGAATTTCGACGAGATATACTTAGAAGACCTAACAAACTCTATAAAAGAAAGAGGAATAATTCAGCCAATTATAGTTAGAAAATCAAATAATGAAAATTCAAAATTTGAAATCATTGCTGGTGAGAGAAGATGGTTGGCTGCACAACGAGCAGGGATACACACTGTTCCAGTGGTAATTACTGATGTAGATGATTTAAAATCTTTAGAATTTGCAATAGTCGAAAACGTTCAAAGGCATGATTTAAATCCGCTGGAAGAAGCACAAGGTTATAAAAGATTGATAGATGAATTTTCTTACGATCAAGAAAAGGTTTCAAAATTTATTGGTAAAAGCAGAAGTTATATAACAAATTCTTTAAGAATACTTACTTTACCAAATGAAGTGATAAAATTAATTGAATCAAATAAGTTGTCGGCAGGACATGCTAAGATTTTAGTAGGTCTAGATAATGCAGGTTTTGTTGCAAATAAAATTGTAGATAATAAACTTTCAGTGAGACAAGCTGAAAATTTTGTTCAAATATTTAAAAAGAAAAGACAAAAATCAAACATCACAAAAGATGCTAATATTATAGCTCTTGAACTTTCGGTATCAAATAAAATAGGATTAAATGTGGAAATCCAAAACAATAAAAGAAATAAAGGAAAAATTTCTTTTGAGTATAAAGATCTAGATCAGCTAAATAAAATTATTGATATAATTAAATCTAATTATTAGTAGTTGAAGAAGACTGAAATAAAATAAAATCTGTAATTAAATTAATTGAATTATTTATATTCTTTTTAATCTGTAGTTCGGTTTCACTTAGTGAATAAATTAGTTGTTTAATATTTTTGGAGCTCCACTTTTGAACTTGCTGTTTTGTTATTTCTTTTTCCTTCCAAAAAATAGGAGGTTTAGCAGACGCAATAGTCAAATCTATATTATTATTAATTTCATATGTTTTTGATAGGTCTAACAATTTTTTCGCTTTTAAAATAAAAGATCTAGTAATTATGATGCAGTCTTCATTGCTAAAATTATTTTCATTTAAGATGTTTATTATTTTCTTTTTGTTTTTGGCAAGACAGTTATCAACTAGTTCTAAAATGCTGTGATTTTCGTTTAAATTGATGAGTTTTGATATATTTTCACTATTAATTTTTTTTCCACTTTTGGCATAATATTGAATTTTTTGAAGTTCATTTAACAACTTTTCTCTATCGCCTGCACATTTGTTTATTATTAAGTTAATGTTTGAAGCAGAAATTGAAACCTTTTTTTCTCTTAAAAAATTATTAGCTAATTTGGATAAAGTTTGATCATTATCTGGATAAAAGGGAACACAAACTAATGTTTTATCTTTTTCAAATAAAGATCTTAATTTTGATTTTTTTTCTAAACTATCTGAATTTAAAATAATTGTTGTGTCTTCCAGATTTTTTAAATGTAAAATTTCTATTGTTTTTAAAATTTTATCTGTAGCTCTTTTGATAATAATAAATTTTTGTGGGTCAAAAAGTGATTTAGATGAAATAGTTTCAATAAAATTATTTTCATTATCCAAAATTTCTTTTTCTTCATAGTTTGAAATATGACTTTTATCTTTGATTAAAAAATTAAGAGCTTCGTTTTTTAAACCTTCATTTTTTCCGTAAAATAGTATTAAACGATTAATATCTTTATTTATTTTATTAACTTCATAAGACTTTAAAATCATTAATTAATTATTAACTCTGACAAAAGTTTGTTAGTTATAGAAGAAGCAAAGTTTTGCTTGATCGTTATTTCATATCTAGTCTCCTCAAATTTATCACTCATACTATTCATAATATATTTTTCGGTAATTATAATTACTTTATTTTTTGGTTTGATTAAAAATTTTACTTCTGCTTCTAATTGGTAATTAGTTACTTCACCAGTTGCATTCTTGCTTAGAATTATTTTTTTATAAACACTTGTAGTTTCAATATTAATTTTATTATTATTTTTGTTTTTATATTTACTTAGATTTGTTTTTAAAAAATTATTTAGCTCTCTATCTCCTGAATAACTCACTTGTTCAATTGAAAAATTTACCTTTGTATTTTTTTGATAAACTGGTGTAAAGCCACAGTTAGATAGGAAAAATATTAGAGATAAGATAATTATACTTTTTTTCATTTTAATTTGTTATTATATTAATCAGCTTGTTAGGAATAAATATCTTTTTTTGAATATTTTTATCATTTAGGTACTTATTTAATTTATTATCCTCTTTTATCTTGGATAATAGTAAACTCTCTGTCGTATCTTTTTTTGAAGTTATAATTTTTCTTGTTTTGCCATTAAACTGAATAATAAATTTAATATTATCTTCCAATAAAAACTTTTCATCAACTTCTGGCCAGAGTAAATTTTCTTTAGCATTTATCATTTCCATACACTCACTTGAAAAGTGAGGAATTACAGGGCTTATAACAACTAAGATTTTTTTATAATTCTCAACTAGCTTTTGCTTTTCAATTTTATTTAAAATGATTTTGTTTAAAGTTGAGTAAGTTTCGTAGAAATTAGCAATTATTTTATTATATGAAAAGTTCTCAATGTTATTTGTAATTTCTTTAATAAATTTGTTTGTTATTTTTTCTATATCTTGATTTTGGTTGGGTGGATGATCAGCATCTATTTCTTGAATAATTTTTTGATTTAATGTCCACAATTTTTGTATAAACTTATATGACGATTTTATACCCTCGTCTGACCATTGAACGTCTTTTTCTGGCGGACTGTCAGATAAGATAAATAATCTTACGGAGTCTGCTCCATAATCTCTTATAATTTTTTCAGGATCAATAGTATTTTTTTTTGATTTTGACATTGACTCTGAGGGTCCAATTTTTACAGGTACTCCATTATTTTTTTTAAATTTTTTTCCCTCTTTAGTGATTAATTCATCAGGGCTAACCCAATTATTATTTTCATCTTTATACGTTTCGTGACAGACCATACCTTGAGTAAATAAACCACTAAATGGTTCTTGAATATTAAAAGCATTATTTTTGTAAGATAAAGCTTGCATAAAAAATCTTGAATATAAAAGATGAAGTATAGCGTGTTCTACACCACCAATATATTGATCTACCGGCATCCAATACTTAACTTCATCAGCGTTAAACCCATATTCTTTATTTTGAGGCGAACAGAACCTTAGAAAGTACCATGATGAGTCAACAAATGTGTCCAGAGTGTCAGTTTCTCTAATACATTTTTTTCCATTAATTATGATATTTTTCCATTCTAGCATTTCATCTAGTGGATTTCCTGTTGAACTTAATTGATCAATTTTTGGTAGCTCGACTGGTAGCATATCTTTTGGAATTTTTACTGGATTGTTATTTTCATCATACGCTATTGGAATCGGACATCCCCAGTACCTTTGACGAGATATACCCCAGTCTTTTAATCTGTAGTTAATTTTTTTTTGACCAATATTATTTTCCTCCAAGTAATTAATAGTTTTATCTATTGATTCATCAGGAACTTTTAGATCATTTAAAAATTTAGAATTAAATAAATAACCAGATTCTGTAAAAGCTTTTTCTTTAACTGAAAATTCTTTATCTTTTTCAGGCCTAACAACTGTTGTAACTTTTAAATTATATTTTCTTGCAAAATCTAAATCTCTTTGATCATGCGCAGGACAACCAAATACAGCACCTAATCCATAATCCATTAAAACAAAATTAGCAAAATAGACTGGTACTTTTATATTTTGATCTAAAGGATTAATTGCTAACAAATCAGTTTTAAATCCAAGTTTATCAGCTGCTGCAATAGACTCCTCTGTTGTACCAGTTTTTGAGCATTCTTTTTTAAATTTAATAAATTCAGGGTCATCAACATAAAATTTGGCAATTGGATGGTCTACAGAAACTGCTAAAAAAGACATACCGAATAACGTGTCTGGCCTAGTTGTATAACATTTAATTTCTTCTATTTCTTTTTTTGACTGAATCTTAAATTTTATTTCACAGCCGTAAGACTTTCCTATCCAATTTTTCTGCATTACTTTGACTTTATTAGGCCAATTTTTAAGACCATCTAAGCTTTCAAGAAGTTCCTTAGAAAATTTAGTAATTTTAAAAAACCACTGATTTAGTTTTTTTCTTTCAACAATTGCCCCTGAGCGCCAACCTTTACCATCTATTACTTGTTCATTAGCTAAAACTGTATTGTCTACTGGATCCCAATTTACATAACTTTCTTTTCTATAAACTAATCCTTTGTCATAAAGTTCTAAAAAAAATTCTTGCTGATGTTTATAATAATCAGGTGAGCAAGTTGAAATTTCTTTATCCCAATCTATAGATAAACCTAGTTTTTTTAGTTGAATTTTCATTACCGAAATATTTTCTTCAGTCCATGTCTTTGGATCTAATTTATTTTGTCTTGCAGCATTTTCAGCTGGCATACCAAAAGAATCCCATCCCATGGGGTGGAGGACATTAAAACCTTGTAAAGTTTTATATCTAGCCAATACATCACCAATTGTGTAATTTCTAACATGACCCATATGAATTTTTCCAGATGGATATGGGAACATTTCTAGGCAATAAAATTTTTTTTTATTGATATCTACTTTTGTTGAGAATATTTTTTTATTTTCCCAAATTTTTTGCCATTTTGACTCTATTTCTCTAAAATTATATCTATCCACAAAATTTTAACCTAATCTTTAATTATTAGTCTGATTCACTTTCTGAGGTAATATATGGCTTAAAGTTTTTGTCTTCTCTTTGCTTTTTATAAATAGCTGCTTTTTTTAAAATTTCTTTTTTTAACTCATTTTTTAAAGTACTATTTTTTTCTGATATAGAACAATTCAATTCAGCATTACAATTTTTGTAAAAAACTTTTATATCTAGTGCATCAGACCTTACTTCATTTGTTAAAAATCTAATTGTTATCTTGATAGATTCATTTGTTGAATTATTATCGGAATACCAATCAGTTATAAGAATACCCCCACTGTAATTTGCAGATGTTAAAGGCATAAAGTCTATTGTGTCTAACGATGCCCTCCACAACTCATTGGAGCTTGCAAACTCAAAATTACCAGAGCCCCTTCCTTTTAATTGATTATCTATTCTAAAACCCCTACCAGTTTCTAAATTTTTTTTTACTCTATCTTTTACGTTTGGAGATACTTTTCTAGCATCGGCTCCAGGCAACTTTACACAGGAATTTAAAATAATTAAAAACCCTAATAAAAAAACCAAATGTTTATTGATAATGTGTTTCATGGTCAAAATTCTATGTTGTATAGCATGAAATTTACTATAAGGAAAAAAAATAGCGTATTTAAAGGGATAATTGTGTTGTAAAAATACAACACACCATCAATTTATTTAAATAATTGTGCTTATTTTAAAAGAGATAGAAAAAATAATGATAAACAGATCACGTTTATTATTAATAATTAACATTAAATAAAGGAGTAATTAATATGAACAAATTTAAAAAAATAGGTTTATCAGCTTTAGCTGGTTCGCTTGTTGCTATGTCTGCTGCAAATGCAGAGATGTCAGTAAGTGGTGGTGCATCAATTGGTGTATCTCAAACAAACGAGACAGCAGCAGCTGGATACTACATGAATAACAGTGTAAAATTCACTTATTCAGGTGAAACTGATAATGGTTTAACTGTTGAACAGTACATCGAAATTGATGGTGGTGCTCAAGACGACGCTCACACTAAAATTTCAGGTGGTTTTGGTTCATTAACTTTCATCCAAAATGGTGGAACTGTAATGTCTGGTTGGGATGATAAAACTCCAACTGCTTACGAAGAAGTATGGGATATCGCTGAATTAGCTTCAGCTGGTGCTGGTACAGACGTACAAATCATCAATGGTGGTGGTGGTGGAGCCAACTCATTTAAATATGTATCACCAACAGTAAGTGGAGTTACATTCTCAGCTGGTTACGTTCAAGGTGCAGTAACAGCATCTGCTCATAATGCAGCAGTTGTAAACTCTCATCATGACTTTGGTGTTGAGATTTCACCAGAGATGGTTGAAGGTCTTACAATCGGTTATGGTATGGGTGAAGTAGACGAAAGTGCTACAATAACAAATGATGAGTCAACTCTTTGGATTAATTACGCATTTGGTCCAGTTACAGTTGGTTACCAAACATCAGAAGTTGATGGTCAAACGACAACTCAGGATGACGAGTCAGTTGCAATGAGTATTTCATATGCAGTAAACGATGACCTATCAATTTCATATGGTACACACGAAATGGATTTCGGTAGTTCTACTACTGACCAAGAATCTAAAGGTTTCGCTGTATCATACTCAATGGGTGGAGTGTCAATTGCGTTCCAACAGAACACAATTGATAACGTTGCTGGCTCAACAGCTGCAGCGAACGACATTGAAGGTTACGACCTAAATGTTGCATTCTCATTCTAGTTTGATCTAGTAAATTGTTAAAAGGGCCCCTTTTTAGGGGCCTTTTTTTTACTCAAAATAAGAAATTCCAGCAAAACCATAACACTCAACTAGCTTCAACTTTTTTAAGTTTATATTTGAGACACCACCTAAAGCTATCACTTTCAAATAGGTTAATTTTGAAAGCAATTTGAATTTGTTAATCCCTAAATAGTTTTTATTTTTTTTAAATATGGAGGATAAAAAAATTATTTTAACTAATTGTTTTTGTTTTATTTTTATTTCTTTATTATTATGGGCAGAACCCAGTATTATAAAATTCTTTGTAAGGGAATAAGAAAGGTGTTTTGTATCCTTATTAAAAGAAGGGATATAGGCTCCATCTAATTTAAGTTTCAAGGCTAGCTTTATATTATTTGATAAAAAAAATTTATAGCCATTTTGTTTGCAAAAATTTTTAAGACTAATAATTGATTCTAAATTATTTTTTAAATTGTAATTTCTAAATATTATTCCAGTATTTTTATCAAGATTATCTATATTTTTTGTTTCAAATTCATTAATAAAGTAATATTTATTTGGAAAACCTTTATGCATAATTCTGTTCAAAAATATAAAGATATTATTAGTGTAATTGATAAAAAATTAGAAGAACAAAAAATTAATTATACTCCAAAAGTTATCGCAGTATCTAAAACGTTCAAATTAGAAAAGATTCTTCCGTTAATAGAATATGGCCATCTAGATTTTGGAGAAAATAAAGTACAAGAAGCTGTAGATAAATGGTCAGAAATTAAGCTCAAAAAACAAAATATTAAACTTCATTTAATAGGAAAGTTGCAAACCAATAAAGTAAAGCATGCTTTAAAAATATTTGATTATATACACTCAGTAGACAGTAAGAAACTTGCAAAAAAAATTTCAGATGAACAAAACAAACAAAATAAAAATATAAAGTTATTTATTCAAGTGAATATTGGTAATGAGGAGCAAAAGTCTGGAATTAAAGTAGACCAAATTGAAGATCTAATAACCTTTTCAAAACAATTAAACTTAAATATTATTGGTTTAATGTGTATTCCTCCAGTTAATCAAGAGCCAGATAAGTATTTTAAAGAAATTAAAATCTTGAGTAAAAGGTTTAATTTAAAGGAAATTAGTATGGGAATGTCATCAGATTATTTAAAAGCAGTTGAAAATTCTTCTACTTATTTGAGGATTGGGTCTAGTATTTTTGGTAATAGAAATTAAAAAATTTTAATTTTTGAATTCTTTTTAATTAATTTAGCCAAAATCAAAAAATCTTTTTCTTTTAAAGCAATACATCCAGCTGTAGGTTTATAATCCTTGGTCAAATGAATAAAAATACAGCTCCCATGACCGGTAATAGGTTTTTTAAAGTTATATTTAATTGGAATTAGAAAATCATATTTATAATCTTTTCTTTTTAATTTTTCATGTTTAATGTTTTTTTGTATTTTAAAAAGTTTGTTATACTTTTTTGGAAAACTAGTATCATGACACCAACCCATATCTTTTTTAATTTCGATACAATTTAATAAAGTTGATGGTTTTTGTTTTCGATCTTTTCTAAAATAGAGATTTTCAATTTCAAAGGTTCCGCTGGGTGTTTTATTATCTCCTTCTTTTTTATTCTTAGTTGCTCCATTTTTTCCAATACAGCACCTAAATTTAAAATCATCTACCTGAAGAGTGTGTTTATTTTTAACTAAAATTGTCATATTCTCATCATATGATTACACAGAATTTAATAATATATAAGTTTATTTCGTTATATCAAATTCTAGAGGAACTTGGTTTAGATTTAAACTTTAAAATTATCTCTGCGGATACTAAGGATTCTTTAAAAGACAAAGTAATGAATCATCATAATTCTTTGATTATTACAAATACAAAACATTCAGATATTGGAAATCACTTTGTCTTAGAAAACAGTCCAATTAATATTTCTAAATTAATGGAAAAAATAAATATAGAATTTTTAAAACTACATTTTAACAATCAATCTCAAATGAAAGTAAATAATTACAATATAAATCTAAACTCGAGAGAGATGCTAATAAATGACACCAAACTTAAGTTGACTGAAAAAGAAATAAATACAATTACTTATTTATCTAAATCAAAAAAACCTGTTAGTATTGATGAATTACAAGCTCAAGTATGGAGCTATCAATCTGGCATCGAAACTCATACAGTAGAAACACATATTTATCGTTTAAGAAAAAAAATTTTAAATACTTTTAATGATAAAGAATTTATTATTAGTAAAAAAAATGGCTATCAAATCAAATAAGAAAAATCTTATAATTAAAGATCTTTTTACAAAAAAATATAAACCTAAAATAGTTAAGCCTAAAAAGGGAAAGGGAAGTTTTAAAAGAAAAAAAATTTAGGCTTATAGTCTTGCGCCGATTTGTTGTATAACTTTGGCAGACATTTTAGTACCTTCTTGTAAGCTTTCTTCAATTGAGAATTTATTTACATAACCATGTAAAAATCCAGAAGCAAAAAGATCACCGGCACCAGTAAGATCTAATATTTTAAGATTTTTAATTATCTCAGACTCAACTACTTCTTCACCTTTAATTGCTATTGCTCCTTTTTCACCTCTTGTTACAACTACTAATTTATTAATTTGTTTTGAAAAGTTTATAACTTCGTTAAAATTATTTGCTTCTATCAATGATGTCATCTCCTGTTCATTAGCAAAAGTTATATCCAATTTATTTTTTACTAATTCTAAGAAATGAGTTTTATGTCTGTCTACACAAAATTGGTCAGAAAGTGACATAGCTACTTTATTCGCGCTATTAATTGCTTTATCAAATGCTTTTTTGGGATCACCTTCATCCCACAAATAACCTTCCAAGAATATTATCTCACTTTTTTTAATTACATCATTATCAACATCGTTTTCATTAATTTTACCTGCAGTTCCTAAAAAAGTGCACATTGTTCTCTCAGAGTCTGGTGTAACTAATATTAAACAAGTCCCAGTTGGTAATTCTTCATTCTTTTTAGAATAAAAATATTCTACATTTTCTTTTTTTAAACCTTCTTCATATTTGCTTCCAAATTCATCATCAGAAACTTTTCCAATAAAACCCACTTTGTTACCAAGTTGAGACAACCCAACTATAGAATTTGCAACTGATCCTCCAGAAACAGTTTTTTCAATTTTAAGATTTGTTAATAAATTTTTGAATTCATTTTCATCAAAAAATAATTTCATGGTACTCTTTGTGAGATTATTTTGCTCAATAAAACTGTCATTTACTTTGCAGATTACATCAATTATTGCGTTTCCTATTCCTAAAATTTTCATATTATGCTTTTTGGGTAATAACAGGTTTTTTTCTATTTGGGTAGCATGTAGTGCATATTTTACATTTCAAACCATAACAATCTCTTGCCTTACAATATTCTCTGCCATAAAAAATTATTTGTAAATGAAGTTTGGACCAAGTTCTTTTAGAAAATATTCGTTTTAAATCTTTTTCAGTTTGCACCACATTTTTTCCACTTGTTAATCCCCATCTTTGAGCAAGTCTATGAATATGAGTATCAACTGCAAAAGCTGGATACCCAAAACCCTGGGACATTACCACGCTAGCTGTTTTATGGCCTACACCAGGTAATTTTTCAAGTTCTTCAAAAGTTCTTGGCACTTTGCCATTATGCTTTTCTAAAACTTGTTTTGACATCAAGTAAATACTTTTTGCTTTTATTCTAAAAATTCCAATTTTCTTAATTAACTTTTCAATTTTTTTTCTACCCAATTTTACAAAATGTTCTGGCTTATAATACTTTGGATATATATTTTTCGTGACATTATTTACATTTATATCCGTACATTGAGCTGAGAGAAGTACAGATATCAAAAGAGTAAAAGTGTTTTTGCTTTTTAGAGGAATAGGTGCTTTAGGATAAATTTTATTTAAAGTTTTGATGATAATTTTTGCTTTTTGTTTTTCATCCATTATGAAAAGTTAAGCAAATCTCTCATAGAGTATAAACCTGGTTTCTTTTTCATTAACCATTTAGAAGCAGTCAAAGCTCCATCAGAGTAAAGTGCTCTATCAAAAGCTTCATGGTTTAATGTAATTATTTCTTTTCCACTTGAGAATTTTACTTCATGTTCACCAATAATTTCATCTTTTCTTATCGAATTAAAATTTATCTTTTTTCCATAAGGAAAAGATTTTTTATTCAAAAACTTTTTACCAATTAAATCATGTAAATCTCTATTTTTTCCGTCCGCAATTCCTTTGCCAAGCATTAAAGCTGTACCTGATGGATAGTCTTTTTTGTGTTTGTGGTGCACTTCAAATACTTTACTTAAGTATTCATCATTTAATGATTTTGATGCAATTTCAGTTAAATACATTAACAAATTTACACCTAAGCTCATATTGCCTGCTTTTAAAATAGATATTTTTTTTGAATATTTTTTGATTAGGCCTTCTTGTTTTTGGTTGAAACCAGTTGTTCCAATCACAACTCTTTTTTTAAGTTTAAAAGCTATTTTTAATATTTCTAATGTGCAATTCGGGACAGTAAAATCAATAATTATATCTATATTTTTAAAGGCTTTATCAGAATTTAGCTCTGGTTTAATTCCGTTAAATTTTTTATTTACCAATCTATTTTCTGTAAGTGTTACTAATTTAAAGTTTTTATTTTTTTTTGCTGACTTAATTAGTTGCTGCCCCATTCTTCCCATGCAACCTGAAATAGCTAAATTAATTTTTTTCATTGAACTGAATATTAACCTTTTTTAGAAGATTAGTCTTTTAGTTTTTCCAGAAATCTTTTGCTTTTTGAAAAAACTTTTTAATACTTGGATTTGATTTATCGTTTTCAATTTCTCTAAACTGTTCTAACAATTCCTTTTGTTTTTTATTTAAGTATATAGGTACTTCAGTTTTTACTTGAACATATAAATCACCAAAATCTCCTCTTCTCATATATGGCATTCCTTTACCTTTTAATCTAAATTGTTTACCATTTTGAGTTCCATCAGGAATTTTTATTTTAGCTTTGCCCCCATCAATGGTAGGAATTTCAATGGTAGTACCTAACGCGGCATCTGCGAGAGAAATTGGAAATTCAAAAAATAAATTTTCATCTGATCTTTTAAACAAGTCATGAGAGTGAACATTAATAAATAAATATAAATCTCCTGTTGCACCACCTCTGCTACCAGCTTCACCTTTACCTGCCAGTCTAATTCTTGTTCCATCGTCGACACCTTTAGGAATTGTTACAGATATTTTTTTAGAGGCTTGTTTTTTCCCTTGTCCATTACAGTCGTTACAAGGATGAGTGATTTCTTCCCCATTACCATTACATTGTGGACAAGTTTGTTGAACGGTAAAAAATCCTTGATTAGACCTTATTTTTCCGTTTCCACCACAGTAAGTGCA
>Ga0181595_10003448_pt1 | contig 15095 bp, 13 predicted proteins | sample 041ome_7_FD_145604 | JGI IMG/M metagenome (GOLD analysis project Ga0181595, IMG submission 145604) | Coastal salt marsh microbial communities from the Groves Creek Marsh, Skidaway Island, Georgia - 041401AS metaG (spades assembly) | ecosystem: Environmental > Aquatic > Marine > Intertidal zone...
TTTCCTGCTGACGCACTGGTGCCAGAGCCACTTCACAGCCTTGCATGGCGATTAGACGGAAGCTTTCCGGATAAATGGCGTCATCTTCCAGTATTAAAGCCAGTTTGCCGTGAATGCTCTGATAGACTTCAAATTTGTCCGATAAGGCCGACCAGGCAAAACGTTGTGAAAAGTGCACCTGTCCCTGGATCAGCTCTATGCCTTTATGGCTAACTAGTACTGCGCAATGCGCCACTTTATCGCCATGCTGGCGCACTATGCTGGTGGCGACATATTGATCCGGCGCACAGGCTGCGATCAGACTGGCAACTACTTGCTCACTCATTGCCACTTGCTGCTCTGCATATTGGGTACCTGCTAACCAGAACAATTCAGGTAAACAAATTAATTTCTGCTGCGGATTAGCCCGCACCGCAGCAACAGCTTCGGCTACTGCCTCCGTACCCTTGCGGGCAACGCTGATGGCCGCAACCGACAAAGCAAGAGCTCCATCAAACTCAGGTAAAGGCTGGCTTGCAGGGTTGTCGCCTAACGCCTTATACAGTTGTGGGCGGCGTTGTTTGAAAATGTCTGTGCCGTCTGGTCTGGTTTTGTCTTCAGCCAGGGCCGGGTCTATGTCGGCCCAAATCACTTCTTCATCTTTGCCAGCCAGTGCCAGCACAGTACCGTCCGGCGCTACAATCTGGCTGTCCCCGGCGCCATTTAAGAAATGCAGTGGAATACTGGTGGCTTCAGACACCGGCACTAACAGAGGTTCAGGGATCAGCGGGCCCACTTTATTGGCCGCAACGATAAAGACTTTGTTTTCAGCTGCCCGCACCGGAATGTGCAGATCGCCTTCATCCAGCGCAAAGGAATTTAAGCTATTGCAAAGAATTTGTGCACCACGCAGCGCCAGGCCACGTGGCGTTTCGTTGATCACACCATCCATACAGGAGTACATGGCGAGTTTGCCAATAGGGGTATCGATCACTGGCCCGACTGTGTCGGCACTATCGAGAAAGTCGTTTTCATGGCCTACCAGCACTTGTTTGTTATTTTGCGCCAGCAACTCACCCTGTGGCGAAATCAGTAAGCTGGTGCCAGTGCAGTGATGTTCTCCACGCTCGGGGCGCTGTACTGTAGCGTTAAACACCAGATAAGCATTGGCTTCTACCGCAGCAGCTTTGATGCAGTTGATAAAGTCACCATCCAGACTAATAGCCACATCGTAGCAGTGAGCTTGATTGTCATACCAGGAATTGTGGTTTACAAACTCCGGCAGCACGATGAGATCAGGTGAGCATAAAGCAGCTTGTTTTATCATGCGCAGACAAGTGGCTAAATTGTCCTGCACGTTATTAGTCACAGCAAATTGGGCAGCGGCAACACGGATCATGGATATTCCTTTTTCATCAACTTGGTCATAGCATCTGTTGTCGTTCAATATTGCAGTCAGGCAACCTGGACAAGGGATCAGATAGCTGTACTTTTAACTGTACTTTGAATTAATTGATATAACAATATAACATGAGATAAGCTAAGTCAGCAAAAATGTTCAGGGCAGGAGAAAAAATGACAGAAGAGTTTGAGTACAGCATGGGCTTAGCCCTGTTTGATTTTGTGCCAGTGTTGTTGTCCAGCGCAGGTTTACTCTATTTAGCTCGTGCTTTGGGTTTAATAAACCCGGCCATTAAATGGCAGGCACTGGCTTCGGCAATACTTATTATTGCCGGAGGTTTTTGTAAGGTGTTCTGGAAATTCCTGATTGCCGCTACAGATGTGCACTACGCGGTTCTTAATAATATGTTTTTTATTTTGTTGGCTCCGGGCTTTACCTTATTGACCTACTACTTATGGTCGGCAAGAAAAGCCTACAGACAGCAGCCTGTACCTAATTATTCTTTAGTCTGGCCCTGGCTGATTATTGCTGTTTTTGCTGGGGTAGCTGGTTATCTGGCACTGACTTTTCCAGAGCTGCGCCGCTGGTTTTTAGCTTTGCTGGTGCTGGTGACTGTGTCGAATCTGGTTTTTATCTGGCACGCGGTGCGACACAGCCTGCAATTGAAACTCAAAGGCAGCGCCTTGTTGTTGGTGCTGAATCTGGTGGGTGTTTTTGCTTTGGCTGGTCTGGCCCGGGCCGGACATCAGCACGAGGCTGTGCAGTGGATTGAGCAAATACTCAATGCCTTTACTCAGGGCGCGCTGTTGGCTGCTGCCTTGATGATTTACAACAAGCATCGTCAGATCCATTCGCAGGATCACAGCCTTAGCGCTCAATCATAGGAAGCAGCATGTCAGAATCAGTGGCAGAAAAAAAATACTTAGGCATCAGCGTGAACGAAGGTGTAACCGCCTGGCACATGTCCACTTTTTACTTAACTTGTGTCGCCACCATTTTGTTAGGCACTTTTATTAATGCCTTTCAGCCGTTTTTGTTTAACGAAATGATGCATATCCCGACCGCCGAACAAGGGGTTGTCAGTGGCAAACTGAACTTCTGGGGTGAAATGGCCATTATTGGTTCAGTTGGGGTGTGGGGGGCGTTGTCGGACAAACTCGGCCGCCGTTTGATTATGGTGTTGGGCTTTTTGTTGGTTGCAGTAGCGATGTATTTGTATCCTCAGGCCGAAACTGTCAATGAGCTGGTGTTGTACCGGATTATTTATGGTCTGGGTATAGCGTCAGCCACCTGCATGATTGTGACCTTACTGGCTGATTACGCTAAGGATATCAACAGAGGCAAGGCGGCAGGTCTGCAAGGGGTGTGCAATGGCATAGGGGCTGTGATTGCTTTATTTGTGTTATTGCGTTTACCGGCGGTTTTTCAGCTGCAGGGCATGACGGCTTTCGATGCCGGCAATTTGACCTATTTGCTTGTTGCTGGCTTTGCCGTTGCTGTGGGTTTGTTATCGGTGCGTGGTTTAAAAGCGCGTCCTGTAGCAACTCAGACGGATAAACAAAGTGTTCTGTCTATGATGGCTGATGGTGTAAAAGCCGCACGTGAACCAGGTATTGCTTTGGCGTACGGCGCAGCTTTTGTGTCACGCGCTAATCTAACCATAGTTGGCGCTTTTATGACCTTGTGGCTGTCGCACTATGGCACAGAGGAAGCTGGCATGTCGGCCGCTGATGCGCTGAAAAAGGCCGGTATTATTGTGGCTATTGCCCAGAGTGTGGCGCTGTTTGGTGCTCCTTTGTTTGGCATTTTAACCGACAAACTAAACAGGGTAACGGCTCTGTTAATAGCGCTGTTTATTACCTTTATTGGTTATTGCAGCACTTATCTGATTTCCGACCCTTTTGGCTCAGGTATGATGGTGGTGGTGGTGCTGATTGGCTTAAGTGAAATTGGTGCCATTATTACCTCAGGTGTACTGATTTCCCAGCAAACGCCGGAGCAAAATCGTGGGGCTGTAATTGGGATATTTAACCTTTGCGGAGCTATAGGTATTTTGGTGTCCAGTGTGGCTGGTGGCTATTTGTACGATCACTGGGATCAATCCGGCCCCTTTGTATTTGTCGGTTGTTGTGGCCTGATCGTCTTTATCTGGGGTTTGGTGGTGAAGAACAGGATAGTGCCGCTGAACCAACAATAGTCAGAGTGCACTCAGCTCAGAGCGCCTGAGCTGAGTCGCTGACAGCAAGTTCAGCCAGTTTAATCAATAGCAGTTAAATTCATCTGCTGTACCACGGGCTGGTCAGCGACCTGAAACAAGGCGTCTTTGTAATCTGGTGGGCCCATGCTGCCTTTGGCGTTATTGGAGGTGGCGACCGGCTCTTTCGGAATACCTATCCAGTTGCTTTTCAGCTCGTCGTTGCTGTCCAGATCCTGAAACAGTGATATCGCATAGTCACCGGCCGGCAGTTCCAGGCTCAATTGCACGCTGGCGTCTTTGACCTGGCCTTGTAGCGGGAAACTTTGCTGTTTGAACATTTCATCGACTTTGTCGGATAGCCAGTGTTTTTTGTTGTTGTACACCCGGACTACCAGTTGGCCTTGTTCAGATTGAACACCGGACAAGCTGATAGTCAGGTTTTGAGCTGTTACAGGGCTGGCACAAAGTGCAGCGGCACACAGAATTGCGGTTTGCAGACAAGCGACACTGGCGATTTTTACGGTCATATCAGTTCCTTTTTAATGGCCTAAGGGCCAAAGACTATGGCCGCAACGCAGCAGAGCGCCGACGCTGCGGTGTTATTTCATCGAAAATTCCATCTCAAACTGGTATTGATCAGGGCGATACACGGCATACATATGATCGAAAAGTTCGCCGTTTTTGTCATACATGGAACGGTCCAGTACCAGCAAAGGTTTGCCTGTCGGAATACCTAAATGCATGGCTGTATCCACATTTGACAAAGTTGCAGTCACGGACTGTTTCACTTTGCCCAGATGCAGTTCAATACCAGCCATACGGAAGATATCCATACGTGACATTTTCAGTAGATTTTCTTCGCTGTAGATATCGCCAATATCGCGGGTCCAACTGCCGTAGTAACCAAAAGGTATGCCGTCTGATAAACGCACCCGTTGCGATTGGATTAGCTGGGTTTCACCATCAATACCAAAGCGTTCCTGAATATCCAGTGGTGGAATAGCTTTGCGGAACATCAGTGACTGCACCTGAGTTTCACGGCCCATAATGGCCAGGCTTTCCAGTAAACCGGAAATAGGCGCATTTAACTGTTCGGCGCGGTGCTTGTAGGTGACATGTGACCCCTTGCCTCTGTGCCGGCTGATATAACCTTCTTCTGCCAGTTCATCCATAGCCCGTTTAGCGGTAATTCTGGATACACCAAACACGTCGGATAATTGGTGTTCTGTTGGCATTTTTTCGCCATAAGGAATTTCCCCTAAGTGAATTTTTTCCTTTAGAAACAAATACACCTGATGATACAGGGGCGTAGGAACGTCGCTTAAGATAGCTTGTTTTAAGCGTGGATCAGCTAAGAGTTGTTCAAATGTCATAAGCTCATTCTTTTTAGGGTGATGTCACCGGGTCAGGACGTTTTATTCAGTTGCACTCAGCATAGCCCGAGCCGCCAGTTTTTGTGAAACGCTTAAAAAAATAGCAGTACTATGTTATAGGTTTAGAACAATTATAACAAAGATTATACTTTAATTAAACGCAGTCAATGGCGTATCGGATATGCATCACTTATGTTGCCTGTTAGTTTTAACCTCTGAATGCTGTTTGCAGCCCGCTTTTGCTAGTTCTGATCCTGTGCTTGTCGATCCCGGTTAAATTCTATAGCTTTGAATTACTTTAAATGGTATATCATTAGGTCAAATATGGCAATATACCCAACTATCCCGGATTTCAGCATGTGGCAGCCTTGCTGCAAACAACTTAAGGAGTTTTCAATGGATAACTATCAAATAGCACGCCGTGCTCAGATTGGCGTCATTATTCCTTCCACCAATACAGGGGTGGAGTATGACCTGCAGAAATTACGTATAGATGGCGTTACTTGGCATCCGTCGCGTTTTTTTATTGAGTTACGCAACTGGGCCGACGAAGTGGCGAAAACCGGAGAAACCGACAACCAGGTGTTTGAACGTTTTTTGGAGATTATGCGTGGTGAGATCCCTTATTCCATTCGTAACGTACTGAGTGCGAAGGTAAACCACATCATGCTTGGCATGTCAGCTGAAACTTTTTGGGGTGGGCTGGAAGGCAACATTGCTTTTGAGCGTGATATTAAGGACCAGATTGGTGACCTGGGTTTAACCACTGGGGCTGGTGCCACCAAAGATGCATTAGAAAAATTTGGCTGTAAAAAAATATCGGTGATTACGCCTTATCCGCAAGTGGGGGATGAAAACGTCATTCGCTTTTTCAGCGACATTGGCTTTGAAGTGCATAAAGTGAAAGGGCTGAACCGCCCGTCTGCTACAGCCATAGCCGAAACCTCGATCAAGCAGGTGGTGGATGCGATTTATGAAGTGGACGCTGATGATGTGGACTGCATTATTCAATGCGGCACCAATTTGTCGACTGTGGATATTTTCCCAAGTTTTGAACATATTCTGGGCAAACCCATGTTGCCTATTAACACCTGCACTGTCTGGCACGCACTGCGAGCCTGTGGTGTGCATGACAAAATTACCGGTATGGGGCGTTTGCTGGAAGAGTTTTAGTTATACCCGTCGTCCTTGAAGCTGCAGCTTTGTTGACTGCGCCATTTCGCCCCAGTCACATAGGTTTACTATGCTCCTGGGGTCTCAAAGGCTTGTCGCCGCACTGCAACTTCAAGTTACTTGGGTATAACCCGTCGTCCCTGAAGCTGCGGCTTTGTTGACTGCGCCGCCCTGGGTATATAACCCGCTGGCAGACCAAAAGGAGTGTGTATGCGTTTTAGCTTACCTTTGGGAATTTTGGCGTGCCTTGCTTTAACCGGGTTGATCTGGCTACTGGGGCCCTACAGCACGCATATAAACTTTGTACCTGATCAGGGCGCATTGTGGTATTACTGGAAAAAACCGGACCCCGATTTCTGGAGCCGTTTTAGTGCCTGGGGCTTGTATGCCAGCCATCAACTGGCTATTTGGTGGCTGATTTACAGTGCTAAAAGCCAGTATTCTGAGGGCAGCATGGGCAACACTGCCGCAAGTTCCGTGTATCAGGCGTTTGGCCTGCATAAAGTGAATCTGTATGCACTGGGCGTTAACCTGATCTTTATTTTGCTGCATATAGCCCAGACCAAAGTGTTTTACGATGGGCTGGCGCAGGATGTCAGCAACCTGAGTGCGCAGTTTTCGGTGATTATTCTACTGATTATGGTGTTGTTGCTGGAGCATAAACGCCGTGGTTTATTCTTTGGTCAAAAGCTACCCGGCGCTGACCAAAGCTACGGCTGGATCAAACGTTACCATGGTTACTACTTCGCATGGGCCATTATTTATACCTTTTGGTTCCACCCCATAGAAACCACACTGGGCCATTTGCTGGGCAACTTGTATACCTTTTTGTTGCTGCTGCAGGGCAGTTTGTTTTATACCCGTTTTCATCGCAATAAATACTGGACTGCACTGCTGGAAACCTTTGTGCTGTTGCACGGCGCTTTGGTGGCTTATGCCTCTGTGCATGGTGAATCGGCCGCTATGTTTGCTTTTGGTTTCGCAGTGATCTTTTTTGTCACGCAGATTTATGGCTTGGGACTGAGTCAGCGACTGATCCTGTTGTTAAGCGGATTATTTGTTGTCGTTGTTCTGTTGTACTATCAAACCAACCTGATTCGAAGTGTTGAAATTTTCCGCATCCCGCTGGTGCTTTATCTGGGCGCTGGGTTATTTGTAGTTATTCATTTGCTGGGTAAAACCGGCGCACGCTTTTTCTCTAAACTGCTGTTGCGGCGCTAAGCTGCGCAGCGGTCCTTTTTTCCAGTCAATTGAGCTGCAGAACTCTGATTTCAACCGCTGACATGTGAAAGCCCGTTAAGGAATGCTTGCTGAAAAAATTCAAATGATATAAAGTTATATCATTGTGTTCATAAGCTAGTTAACCTTTGGATCCTAACCATGAATAAACCTTTAGCGGGTATCCGGATTATTGACCTGACTCATATGTTATCCGGGCCTTATGGCGCGATGATTTTATCGGATATGGGGGCTGACACTATTAAAGTTGAGCCGCTTCAGGGCGAAGGCACACGCAAGCTGCTGGCTTCGGATCCAAAAAACTCGCTGGATGGTTTTGGTGCTTATTATATTACGCTGAATCGCAATAAACGTTCTGTGGCCATCGATCTGAAAACAGAAGAAGGCAAGCAGGTATTTTATAAGCTGGTGCAGCAAGCCGACGTAGTGATTAGTAATTTTGGTCCAGGGGTGCCTGAACGTCTGGGTATTGATTACGACACGCTGAGCAAACACAACGAGCGCATTATTACCTGCACTATTACTGGCTTTGGTTCCAGCGGACCAGCGGCAAACAGACCGGCTTTTGATCAGGTGGCGCAGGCTTTTGGTGGTGGCATGTCTATTACTGGCCACCACACAGATGAACCTATTCGTGCCGGTATTCCTATTGGCGATCTGGGTGGCGGTATGTTCAGTGTGATGGGCATTCTGGGCGCTATTATTGAGCGTCAGAGCAGTGGCAAAGGCCAGCATGTGGATATCTCTATGCTCGACTGTCAGATTTCCATGCTGAATTACATGGCCACTATGCACTTTTTGTCAGGTGAAAACCCATACCCTATAGGCAACTCCCACTTTGTGCATGTGCCTTACAACAGTTACAGAACCAAAGATGGTCACATTATTCTGGCGGTGATCACGGACAACTTCTGGCAAAACCTAAAAAAAGTGGTGAAAGTGCAGGAGTTTGAAAATACCAAATACGACACTCAGCCAGGACGTTTTGCTGACAAAGCCTTTATCGACACCACACTAAACAGCATTTTAGCGACCAATACCAATGCCCATTGGATCCGCCTGTTAGAAGAGGCCCGTATTCCCTGCGCGCCGGTCAACAAATTCAGTGATGCGTTAAATGATTCGCAGGTACGGCACCGCAATATGGTGGTCGATTTATACCACCCTGACGGTAAAAAAACTCAGGGGCCGGGCAATCCAATCAAAATGTCACGTAGCAATGAAGAAAGCTTTTCCGCAGCTCCTCATATAGGTCAGCACACAGACGACGTGTTGTCTGCATTACTGCAGTTTTCCGTGGCTGAAATCAGCGAGTTAAAGAGCAAGGGTATTGTGGCCTGAAGGGTAGAAAAAACATGAGTGAATTTGTCCGAATTAACGATGTGGGCCCGCGTGATGGTTTGCAAAATCAGGCCAAAGTATTAACGCCACAGCAGCGGATCCAGCTCATTCATGCTCTGGTTGATGCCGGCTTGCCGTCCATTGAAGTGGGCAGTTTTGTTTCCGCTAAAGCTGTACCTGCAATGGCCGGGGCTGAGGACATTGTCAGCAGCCTGAATCAGGCTGGTGTTAATAAAAGGGCGTATCTGCAGTCGCTGGTGCCAAACCAAAAAGGCTATGAGCTGGCAAAAGCAGCAGGAGCTGAAGCCGTGTTGCTGGTGGTTTGTGCCTCTGAAACCATGAACCAGAAAAATGTGCGCATGGGCATTCAGGATGGCTTAGCGCAGGCCCGCGACATGATCCAACAGGCCAAAGCCGATGCGATAGATGTGCTGGCCTGTATAGCCGTGGCCTGGGAATGCCCTTTTGAAGGTAAAACCGATCCCAAAGTGGTGCTGGATATGGCTGCACAGCTTTGCAGCTACGGGGCTCATGAGCTGGTGATTGCAGACACTATTGGTGCTGCCACACCCAAAGCTGTGCACAGCCTGATGCGGCAGCTGAAAGCTCAGCAACCGGACCAACTGCTGGCCTGCCATTTTCATGATACCCGTGCTATGGGGCTGGCTAATGTCTATGCCGCATTGGAAGCAGGGATCCGGCGTTTTGATGCCTCAGTCGGCGGTTTGGGTGGGTGCCCTTTTGCTCCAGGGGCCACTGGCAATATTGCCACTGAAGATGTGGTGATGATGCTGCAGCAGATGGGCCTGCACACCGGCATAGACCTGACCAAATTAATGGCTGTTGGCCAGTTGGCTGGTGAGATGACCGGCACAGCAACAGGTGGCCGCGCCCATCAATGGCGCAGTTTACAGCTGCAAAAGTCCAGACTCTAAGCTCCAACAGAGCTTCATCTTTTTCTGGCGTTAACAAAGAAGACTGATCATGAATGGACTAACACTGTACGACAAAATCTGGCAAGCGCATCTGGTGTCTGGTGATGACGAATCGGCACTGATTTACATTGACCGTCATATCATCCATGAGGTGACCTCAGCTCAAGCCTTTGAAGGACTTAAACTGGCGGGGCGTCCGGTTTGGCGCAGTGAGTCAATTCTGGCAACTCCTGACCATCAGGTGCCCACCACAGACAGAGAAAAAGGCAAAGCAGGTTTTGCCGACAAGCTAGCTTTATTACAGGTGACGACGCTGGACGATAACTGTACTGAGCATCAGATCGCCTATTTTAAGCTGCAGGATCAACGTCAGGGCATAGTGCATGTGGTCGGGCCGGAGCAGGGCGCTTCTTTGCCCGGTATGACCATTGTCTGTGGCGACTCCCACACCTCGACCCATGGCGCTTTTGCCACCCTGGCGCAGGGTATTGGCACTTCTGAGGTGGAGCACGTGCTCGCCACTCAGTGCCTGCAGCAGAAAAAATGTAAAAACCTGCGCATCCGGGTCGAAGGGCAACTGCAGTTTGGTGTCACGGCTAAAGATATGATTTTGCATATTATTGCGTTATTAGGCACTGCTGGCGGTACAGGCTATGCCATTGAATATGCAGGTTCAGCCATTCGCAGTTTATCTATGGAAGGCCGCCTGACGGTGTGTAATATGACTATAGAGGCAGGCTCTGCTATTGGGATCATTGCCTATGATCAGGTGACAGAAGACTACCTACGTGACCGGCCCTATTCGCCCAAAGGAGAGATGTGGGATCAGGCCGTGTTGTACTGGCGCACTTTGGTCAGCGACAGCAATGCCAAGTTTGATAAGGAACTGGTGATCCGGGCTGAAGATATTCAGCCGCAGGTGACTTGGGGGACTAAGCCTGATCAGGTGGTGCCAGTGACAGCCGCAATTCCACCGCTGACTGCAGCCAAAGATATGGTGCAACGATCCGACTGGCAAAGGGCCTTGCATTATATGGGGTTGGAACAAGGTGCAGCCATGACTGATTTGAAGCTGGATCAGGTGTTTATTGGTTCCTGCACCAATGGCCGTATTGAAGATATCCGCGCCGTGGCCAAAGTAGTCAAGGGCAAACAGGTGGCTCCATCCATTAAACGCGCCATGGTAGTGCCAGGTTCTGGCCTGGTGAAGCAACAGGCTGAAGCCGAAGGGCTGGATAAAATTATCACAGCGGCGGGGCTGGAATGGCGTTATGCCGGCTGCTCTATGTGTAATGCGATGAACCCGGATTCACTGGCCAGTGGCGAGCGTTGTGCATCAACCTCCAACCGTAATTTCGAAGGCCGGCAAGGCCAAGGCGGCCGTACCCATTTGGTTTCGCCAGCAATGGCCGCAGCTGCAGCTATTGCCGGTCATTTTGTTGATATCCGACAGGTACAGCTGGCGCAACTGGAAGGGGAGCTTTAATGGCGGCTTTTATAACTCATCAGGGCCTGGTTGCGCCTATGGATAGATCCAATGTCGATACCGATGCCATTATGCCCAAGCAGTATCTAAAATGTATTTTCAAAACAGGTTATGGTGGCTGGGCCTTTGATGACTGGCGTTATCTGGATGCTGGGGACGTGGATATAGATGTCAGTACCAGGCGGCTGAACCCAGAGTTTGAGCTGAATGTTCCAGACTTTCAGGGCGCCAGCATTTTATTGGCTCGGGAGAATTTTGGATGTGGATCCAGTCGTGAACATGCTGTCTGGGGCATCCGGGATCTGGGGTTTAAAGTCATTATCGCCTCCAGCTTTGCCGATATTTTTTACAACAACTGCTTTAACAATGGGCTTTTGGCGATCAGCCTGACCCCGGAACAGATTGAACTGTTGTTTCAGCTGGCTGCAGAGGGATTGCAGCTGACAGTCGATTTAGACCAATGCCTGCTGTTGTTACCAGATGGTAGACAAATAGCTTTTCAGATTGAACCGAAACGCCGGGAACGACTGCTTCAGGGGCTGGATAACGTTGCCACCACTTTATTGCAGCGTCAGGCTATTCAATCATTTGAAAACCACCACCGCAGCAGCCACCCTTATTATTTTTTAAGCTTGAGGTAGGCCCTTGGGGCTGGTCTGTCGTTGGTTCCGTCTCGCAGTCAGCCCATTTTTTTTGCCTCACAACAGTGACAAATTCAGGTGATGCATCATGCCGATTTTATTTTTCACAGTGCTGATTGACCTGATAGGTTTTGGCATGGTGATCCCCATTTTACCTTTTATGGCGCCGCAGTTTGGCGCCAGTGAATTCGATATTGCCATGCTGATCGTCGCCTACTCCGTCTGTGCTGGTCTGGTCGGTGGCTTATGGGGCAAACTCAGTGACAGGCTGGGGCGCAAGCCGGTGATTATTTTTTGTTTGCTGGTGACCGCTTTGTCTTATGCGTTGCTGGCGGTAGCCACAACTCTGGTTGCTGTTTATGTCGCACGTATTGTGGCGGGCAGTGTAGCTGGGATTTATGGGGTGGCATCTGCCATGGTGGCGGATTTATCGAGCCCGGAGCAACGTGCCAAAAGTATGGGGCTGATTGGCTCTGCTTTTGGTTTGGGTATGGTGGGTGGCCCCTTTTTAGGTGGGGTGCTGGCTGGTGATGCCATTAACTCTTTTCTGCCTTCTATGGTGGCCGCTGCGTTGTCAGTACTGGCGGCCCTACTGGCGCTACTGAAATTACCTGAATCTCACGGCCGCGAGCAGCGGCGGGCCCACCGACTCTGGCGCAAAGAAAGCGGCAAAGTCCGTTTTATACAGTTACTGAAACAAACCCACAACCGCTGGCTGATCGCAGAGTTTTTATTACATTCCATGCTGGTGTCTACCGTGACTTATCTGTTTCCGCTCTGGATGGGGGAGCAATGGCAGTGGGGGCCGACTCAGGTCGGGATAGTCTTTGGTATTCAGGGCTTATTGATGGCTGCACTGCAAGCCAAATTGGTGGGAATGTTCTGCCACAAGTTTGGTGAACTCAATGTACTGACCGCAGCTATTGTGCTGCTGACCGCTGGTTTTGTTATGGCGACTGTGGCGGAGCAAGAACACTGGATGATCCTGAGTTTCTTTTTATGTATTACTGGAGCCAGCAGCTGCTCACCTGTGCTGAATGCTTTGTTGTCAAAGCGTACTCCACTGGAATACCGTGGCCGTATTATGGGTAATGCCAGTGCTATGGGGGCGTGGGGCCGGGTGTCCGGGCCTTTACTGGCCGGTACTTTATTAACCTTTTCCGGTTTTTCTTTGGCCTGGGCAGCCGGAATTTTGGTGGGTTTAGCGTTTTTAAGCTGGCCTTTGTACGAGCGCAAAGGCCAGCAGTAGCTGTTATCAACTGGCGTCGTATTTTTTCGCCTGTTCCAGTAACTTGTCAGCATTAAGCAATTGGTTGATTTGGTTCAGGTCCAGCAGTGGCTGGCTGAACTGACGGGTTTCCCCATGTTGCTTAATATGCTGCAGTAGTGCCTGAGCTGTGGGCACAAAAGCATGCAGTAAGGCCACAGGATAGAGTGCGACCTTGTAGGCCATTTCAGCTAATTCAGCAGCGCTGGCCACAGGGCTGGCTCCGCCTTCCACCAGGTTATGCACCAGCGGTACTTTGCTACCAAACTCTGCTGCAATAAGTTGCATCTGCTCTAGGCTTTTCGGCGCTTCGATAAAGAGTAAATCTGCGCCAGCTTCCAGGTAACGCCTGGCTCTTTCCATGGCATCGTCAAAACCTGTCACGCCCAATGCATCGGTGCGGGCCACCAGCAAGGTGTGTTCATTACTCCTGCTGTCGACAAAAGCATGAATTTTGCCGACCATCTCATTACAGCTCACCACATTTTTGCCTTTCATATGGCCGCAGCGTTTGGGCATCAACTGATCTTCCATTTGCATGGCGCTGGCACCGGCGCGCTCAAATACCCGCACTGTGCGTTGGGTATTGAGTGCATTGCCGAAGCCGGTGTCTATATCGACAATCAACGGCAGCTCAGTGATTTCACGCATCAGCTGGATGCACTGGGCTACTTCACTCATGCCAATCAGGCCGATATCCGGTATACCAAATCGGGAAAAGGCAATACCGGCACCTGAGACAAAACCAACCTCAAAACCGGCCTGTTCTACCAGCCGGGCGGTCAGGCTGTCAAATAAACCTGGCGCTTTGAGCACACCGGGTTTTGCCAGTGCTGTTTGCAGTCGTTGATTGTGTGTGGTCATGAAGAGGCCGCCTATGCAGGAATACTGCTGTGTTCGGCCAATAAGGAGCCAAAACCACGAATGCGATCCGGAATGCCGTTGCTGCGCAGCGCATGCCAAAACGTCAGCGCATTAATGGCCAGTACTGGCTTACCAAGCTCTTGCTCCAGCTGGGCGGCCAGCTCTACAAAATACAAATTGGTGCCAGCCTGTAAAATCAGATCCACATCATCGCCATTAACCTGATCCACCAAAGCTCGGGTTTTGGCAAAGTCTTCATGGGCAATTTCCACTGGGCCTGGTGAACAATGTCCGGCAATACGCACCACTTCGTAGCCAATGTCGGCCATAAATTTCACCACCTGATTGTCACCGACCGGCATATAAGGCGAAATCACGCCAATACGTTTTACTTTTGGATAACATTTCAGCGCATCCATAATGGCCTGAGCACCAAAGGTGATATTGCAGTGTCCTTTGGACTGGGCTATATCGTTGTATTTTTTAAATTCGCGGTCCGAGCGGCCTTTGCCGTCCCAGAAGGTTTCTGCTGAATAACCAAAAATCACATGGTCAGGACGACAGGTCAGGGCGTCCAGCAAACCTTGTTCAGTGGCTGCACCTATGGCCTGCACCATTTCGACAAACTCCTGCTCATTGGTCACTTTAAAGGGCGGGATCACACAAGCCCGGGTGGCCAGCACTACACCTTCAGGGCACATTTTGTGGTACTCAGTTTCTACTGCTGTGTTGGTCGATGGCACCAGTACAGCGAACTTTTTGCGATAACCGTAATAATCCAGAGTGTTCATAGGTTTTATTCCTCAGTGAATGGGTTCGGAGTGAATCTTTAATAGTGTTTTGGCTTTAGTTGGTCGACCACTGTCTCTGAATGGCCTGTGCCAGAAAAAACAGTGCGATGACACAGCAAGTGGCAAGGATTAACGGGCTTTGTATGCCAAACAGCAGGTAAATGCTGCCGGTCGAAAAGGTCGCCACAGTGCGGGCTAAAGTGCCGGCTGATGAAAACAGTCCCAGCAGCCGGCCTTTTTCATGGGCTGGCGCCTTTTGCGACACCAGACTTTGAATGCAGGTCAGCATTAAGCCTGTGGCTGCCGCCTGCATTGACATCGCCAGCAATACCAAAGCGTACAGCTGGTTAGCACCGCTGATAATCATCAGCAGCATGCCTGCGGCGTACAGCCAGCTGCTGAATTTC
>Ga0181595_10003464_pt1 | contig 15037 bp, 12 predicted proteins | sample 041ome_7_FD_145604 | JGI IMG/M metagenome (GOLD analysis project Ga0181595, IMG submission 145604) | Coastal salt marsh microbial communities from the Groves Creek Marsh, Skidaway Island, Georgia - 041401AS metaG (spades assembly) | ecosystem: Environmental > Aquatic > Marine > Intertidal zone...
GCAATACCCGATGCAAGTAATGTGGGGATCGTCAATATAGGAAGTGCAGACACGGTAACCTTTAATGCGGATTCTGTCGGAAGCATGAATAGTGTGATTAATAATTCAGGTGCACTGACTTTAGATACCGATTCAAGTTACACCTTAACTAGCCAAATTTCAGGAATTGGATCTATTAATAAAGAAGGCAGTGGCACCTTTACCTTAAGTTCAGTTGAAAATAATTACTCTGGTGACACAACGATTAGCGCAGGAACCCTACAAATTACCGGACTTTTAGGTCAAGGAAATTATGCTGCCGATATCAATAACGCAAGCAGCCTTAAATTAAATACCTCAGCCACCCAGACGTTGTCTGGTAATCTCTCTGGTGCTGGTGATTTAATTAAAGTGGGGAGCAACAGTTTGATTATTACTCAGGCAAACTCGGGCTTCAGCGGTAATGTTGCTATCGATAACGGCCTCATTCAAACGAGAAATAATGCAGCCTTGGGAGGTGCAGGGAGGATTACTATTGCAGCAGGGGCAGCTTTGGACATTCAAGGGTATAGCCTAAGTAATCCATTCACCATTGCGGGCACGGGCATTGCGAATTCGGGTGCAATTTATAATTCAGCAACCTCAGGATTGAGTCAGCTATCAGGCAATATTACTCTTGATCAAACGGCAAGCATAAACAGTGACAGCGATATAATCTTTGGTGGTTCAATCTTAGGACAGGCGGGTGAAAATAATTCCCTCACCATCAGCGCAGCAGAAAAAACGGTGACTTTAAATGGTTTGATAGGCGCTGATCCCTATACGTATACAGGAACCAGTGGAGCCAATCCCTATGCGCTCTTAGTAACTGCAGGCACCATTAAAATTAACAACAATATTACAACAAACCAAAACCAAACCTACTTTGGTGATGTTGTGATTGGGGGCAATCAAACGGGAAGCAGTGGTATGGAGAGAATTTTATTGTCTCTTAATCCATCGATCACAATGAATGGATCAATTGATGATGAAACAGGTAATACTCACACCTTAACGCTCAGGTCAATTACTCAGCTAGGTTATAGTGATGTTCCAAGTATCTCTTTAAATGCATCTGTTGGGGCAACTAAACCCTTAAATGATTTAAATTTAATTGCAATGTATGACCCAGCCCCCGAGGGATATTATGGAAAAATTCCCTCAACTCCAGATACTTCACCTTATTACACAGGTATCATTGATATTCAGTCAAATGTGAATGTTTCTGACGAAGTTATTTTGGTAGGTCGAACAGTTGATTTAAATGATGCAGTCTTAACAGCAAGTAACATTGAGTTTTATGGTTATGCTGCTATTGCTGGTGGATCGATAGATTTAGGAACAGGTTCGATCTTTGGATCAAGTAACTTTGCAGACATAAATGTTGTCAATGATGCTGAATATTTTGCGGTTGAGATTGCTGCTGCCGATGCTGCTGCCGCTCAAGCTGCTGCCGATGTTGCTTCCGCCCAGGTTCCTGCATCAATCTCATCAATTGAGAGAAAAGCCGCTCAAGCTGCTTCACAAGTAGCAGCAAGAATAAAACTACCAATAATAAAATCTATTAGAGTTCCTCAATCATTTAGAGCGCCATCTCCTTTTGCGATAGCAGAACCAAAACCAACAGTTACAGTGCAGCCAGCAACTATTAATGCGCCTGCACCTAAAGGAGATCTACAACCTCAACAAATCATTCAGTCAATTGGAGGCGGAGGCGGAGTTGGAGGCGGAGGCGGCCTAGGTGGGGATCTTGTTCAGTCAATTGGAGGCGGAGGCGGCCAAGGTGGGGATGTTGGTGCAACAGGGGAAAATGAGGCACAGAAGAAAGAAAAGAGTGAGTAGCCCCCAGTAAAATTTGTGAAAATTTCCCGAAAGAAGCCAGGTAAAAATCTTTATAATTAACGGTTATCAGTCAACATACTGCATGCTCTTTGAAGCTTATGATACTTTCTGCAAAAAATACTTTTAATAATCGAATTGACCTGAGGTGGATGATTATTGCCTCTCTGTTTATTCATTGGGCAATTTTTAATTATTTACATATTGAGCAACAATCCCCTCCGTTAAAGAAATTAGATGTTGAGCTTATTATGGAGCTTGTTAAACCGAAGCCAGTCATAAAAGAGCCACCACCTCCACCACCACCGAAGCCGGTCATAAAAGAGCCACCACCACCACCACCGAAGCCGGTCATAAAAGAGCCACCACCACCACCACCGAAGCCGGTGGTAAGGGAAGTTATAGCGCCACCATTACCGGTGATTGAGCCTGTGGAATTTCTGGATGAGTTACCACCGCTATCTGAGGAAGATGTGGTGCCTATCGAGAAACCAGTTCAAAAAGCTGTCGAGCCTCAGATCGACCCTGTGCAAGAAGCTAAAATTATTAAGGATTACGGACAACTTTTAGCTGCCCATATTTCGCAGTTCAAACGCTATCCAAGAATAGCGCAAAGACGTGGATGGGAGGGTGAATTAACTTTAGAAGTTAGATTAGATAAATTAGCTAACATATTGAATATAAGTATATATAATAAAAGTAATTATGAAGTTTTAGATCAGGAAGCAATAAAAATGATTGAAAGATCTAAGCCCCTGCCAATGCCAACCAATTTAACCAGTGAGACGTTTACCGTATTTATCCCGATCAAATTCGGTCTGCGATAGTTACTTCCAATTGTCCCGCAGTGTCACAGTTCTATTGATGACGATGTTGTCGGTTGATGTCTCTTGATCACAAATAAAATAACCGTGTCGCTCGAACTGGAACTGATCCATAGGTTGGATACCAGCTAAGTTTTCTTCCAACTGCACTGTAATTGTTGTTAATGATTTATCGTTAATATCGTCCAGGTAAGATGCTGATTTCAAACCAGGCTGCTCAACTTTAAATAAACGATCATAAAGATTTACTTGAGCTGGAACTGCATACTTGGACGAAACCCAATGAATGTTACCTTTAACTTTTACGCTATCCGCCCCTGCAGTACCCGATTTTGTATCAGGTAAATATTCACAAAATACTGTTGTTACATTGCCTTGTTCATCCGATTCATATCCCGTGCAGTTGACTACGTAGCCGTAGCGTAACCTGACTTGATTGCCTGGGTAAAGGCGGAAGTATTTTTTTTCGGGCTCTATCATAAAGTCTTGTCGCTCAATCCATAATTCACGCGTCAGCTTGATGGTTCGCTTACCTCTAGATTCATCTTGCGGGTGGTTTGGTGCGAAGCATTCCTCCTCTTGTTCTGCAGGATAATTGCTGATGACTAATTTAATGGGATCCAGAACCGCTACGCGACGATCACAGCTGCTGTTTAAGACTTCACGCATTGAATCCTCCAACGTAACATAATCGATCCAGGAATCGGCCTTTGAGACGCCAATACGATCGGTAAATAATTTCAGGCCTTCAGGTGAATAGCCTCGTCGTTTGGCCCCAACCAATGTGGGCATCCGTGGGTCGTCCCAGCCGCTAACATAACCGTTTTCAACTAACTCGATAAGACGACGCTTGGAGAGAACGACGTAGGTTAAATTTAGGCGTGCGAATTCATACTGTTTTGGGAGGGGTGCCGCTAATAACTGGTTAGCTTCAAGTTTTAGTAAAAGCCAATCATAAAATGGGCGTTGATCCTCAAACTCAAGCGTACAAATTGAATGAGTAATTCCCTCTAATGCATCCTCTATGGGATGGGCAAACGTATACATGGGGTAGATACACCACTCTTTACCTGTTCGATGATGTTCCGCATGCTTAATTCGATAAATTGCTGGATCACGTAAATTAATATTCGGAGAGGCCATATCAATCTTTGCGCGCAACACCATGGCTCCATCCGGATGATGCCCAGCTTTCATGGCTTCAAACAGTGAAAGATTTTCTTCAACGGAACGATCTCTAAAGGGGGAATCTTTTCCTTCAGAGGTGAGGGTGCCGCGATTTTCTCTTATCTCTTCTGCTGTTTGTTGATCCACATAAGCGTCACCAGATTTAATGAGGGATAAGGCAGCCTCGTACATAAAAGTGAAATAGTTGCTCGCGTAATAGAGATTTTCTTCGTTTTTAAACTTCCAGCTAAAACCCAACCATTTGACGTTATCGATAATACTCAGCACATATTCCTCATCCTCTTTTTCTGGGTTTGTGTCATCGAAGCGGAGATGACAAGCTCCCTCGTAATCACGTGCTAGGCCAAAATTTAAGAAAATACTTTTGGCATGCCCGATATGGAGATAGCCATTAGGTTCTGGTGGAAAGCGTGTGCGAATCTTTGCACGATCAATAGCCGCATCTGCGTGATGACTGGCAGTGCCGGGGGAGCCACTCCATCTTTTATTTTGATAAAGATTTTCGTTTAAATTTCTATCAATAATGCCTCGAATAAAATTGGAGGGTAAAACTTCTTTTATATCGCGATCAGACATAGGCGCCATTTTACACTGTTTAGCGATCAATTTTGATTAAAAATACCGTGGTATGATTCAGTTTATTGCCTAAAAAAAATGTATGCCCAACCTCCTTTTTTCAATATTAGCTGATTTGTCAGATGGTCGGTTTCACTCCGGTGAGGCGCTTGCTAAAAAGTATAATATTTCCCGTGTTTCTGTCTGGAATGCTGTGAGTGAGGCTGAAAAAATTGGTGTAGATATTTTTTCAGTACGCGGCAAGGGCTATAAGCTTACACAACCCATAACGCTTATGGATGAAAAAATAATTAAAAAAGCAATTGGCGAGAATGCTAGTTGGTTTAACGTGGAAGTCCTTGATATTGTGGATTCAACTAATACTTTGATGATGCAGAAGGCAGCAACAGGCTATCCTCACGCATCTTGTTTGGTGGCGAACATACAGACAGCAGGCAAAGGTCGGCGCGGCCGACGATGGGAGTCGGCTTTAGGACAAAATCTTACTTTTTCCTTTTTATGGCGATTTACGCAAGGAGCTGCCATGTTATCAGGTCTCAGCTTGGTAATTGGTATCGCACTAATACGCGCTTTTCAAAAGGTAGGGTTAAATCAAGCGTTACTGAAATGGCCCAATGATGTTCTTATTTTTCATGAAAATATCCACAAAAAATTAGCTGGTATCTTAATAGAGTTGCAAGGCGATATGGAAGGGCAAAGTATAGCGGTTATTGGTATTGGTATTAATTTAGATCTATCCAAAAAACAGAAAGATAAAATCGATCAGCCAGCGATCGACATAAAGTCTTGCGTGAAAGATAAAATTGAGCCAAATGAATTGCTTGCGTTAATTATAAAAGAATTGGCGACAGCCTTATCCGATTTTGAAACTAAGGGATTTGTGACCATAAAAGAGGAATGGAAAAAGTATCACGCATTTCAGGATAAAGTCATTGCGTTAACCAAGGGTGATGGTCAAATCATACATGGTCGAGTTAGCGATATTTCAGATGACGGCGCCATCGTCATTAGTAACGATAAAGGCGAGCAAACCTTCTCATCTGGAGAGGTAAGTATCATGAAAGAGAGGGTAGGTCAATGAATCTTTTGATCGATATAGGCAATACTACGGTGAAATGGAGATTATATAATGGTAAAAATATTATTGTTAAAAATCAATGTTTTACTAAAGATTTCTTATGTGAAAAATTACCTTCTGATAAACAAATTTTAGCCACTCTTGTCTCTAATGTGAATCATGATTCCTATGCTCAGATGATTCAGGTGTGGGGGCAGAAGCACTCCTTAAATGTTATTTTTTTGGAACAAAAAACGCATCCAAACCTACAAAATCATTATCAAGATAAAGCAAGGTTAGGCGTTGATCGTTGGCTAAATGCTTTGGGTGCATGGCAGCATTATAATCAATCCGTATTCATCATTTCTGCCGGTACTGCGATCACAGTTGATTATGTTGAAAGTCGTGAAAATGAATTACCTGTCTACGAGGGTGGAATGATTTTGCCAGGCATATCTGCAGCACTCAAATCACTCAATCAAGCCACTGCAAAAATAAACGCTAACATGAATCATCATGCACATTTTCCCGCCAAAACAACCGATGACTCAGTGACGACCGGAATTACGTTTGCATTAATGGGGGCGGTTAATTTGGCCTGCAGAACTCAGTCAGCAGAGGCACCAATAATCCTGACTGGTGGTGATGCAGATTGGTTAGTGAGTCATGCCGATGATGCCTGGCAAGAGCGTATTCGTGTTCACGAAGATTTAATTTTTGACGGGATGCTGGCCTACCTCTAGGGCGATCTTTTTTTAATAAAGAGATCTGTTATTGTGCCTTCTTTTATTTCAGCGGCCATAGCAACTGACTCAGACAGCGTTGGATGAGGGTGAATAGAGAGGCCAATATCGTGTGCATCGGCGCCCATTTCTATTGCTAAAACTGTTTCAGCGATCAGCTCACCGGCGTTGATTCCTGCGATTGCAGCACCAATAATGCGTTTTGATTGCTTATCAAAGATTAACTTTGTCATCCCCTCGGTGCGAGAGGTTGACAGGGCGCGACCACTGGCAGCCCATGGAAAAACTGCTTTTTCATAATCAATATTTTGCGCTTTTGCTTCTTCCTCGGTAATGCCTGCCCAGGCGATTTCTGGGTCCGTGTAGGCAACAGAGGGGATTGTCATGGCTTGAAATTCTACTTTCTCACCCGCAATTACCTCTGCTGCAATTTTTCCTTCATGGGTTGCCTTGTGTGCTAGCATCGGTTGTCCGACGATATCACCAATCGCAAAGATGTGACTCACGTTGGTTTGCATTTGTTTATTAACCGCAATAAAACCCTTGTCATCGACGTTGACACCCGCGTTCTCTGCTTTGATGAGGTTACCATTGGGTCTTCTGCCAACGGACACTAAAACACGATCATAAAGCTGAGGTGCAGGGGCATTATCACCCTCAAATTCTACTGTGATCCCTTCTTTTGATGCGCTGATTTTGGTTACTTTGGTGTTGAGCATTATTGACTCAAAACGTTGACTCATGCGCTTTTGTAATGGCCTGACAACGTCGCGGTCACATCCTTGAATAAGCCCGTCAGTAAGCTCTACAATAGAGACTTTGCTACCTAAAGCATCGTAGACTGTGCCCATCTCGAGGCCGATGATCCCGCCACCAATGACAAGTAAACGTTTAGGGATATCATCTAACTCAAGAGCGCCAGTTGAATCCATAATGCGAGGATCATCAGGAGCGTTGGGCATTTTAATTGATTGAGAGCCGGCAGCAATGATGCATGACTCAAACTGAATGGTAACGATTTTATCGTCAGGTGTTTTGACAGCGACTTGATTAGCACTGTTAAATTCACCATAGCCTTGTACGATGGTGACACCACGTTGCTTTGCCATTTGACCCAGGCCCATAGTTAGCTTACCCACGACATCATTATTTTTCCATTGTTTTATTTTTTCAAGATCAATGCTTGGAGCCCCAAAGCCCACACCATGATCTGAGATTTCTTCTGCATCGGTAATCACCTTTGCAGTATGCAAAAGCGCTTTTGAGGGAATGCAGCCAACATTTAGGCAAACGCCTCCAATAGTGGCATAGCGTTCAACCAAGATAACCTTCTTCCCAAGGTCTGCAGCACGAAAGGCAGCGGTATAGCCGCCAGGTCCAGAGCCCAGCACTAAGACCTCGCAGGAATGATTTGGGCTTTTATTTGATGCTTCAGGTTCAGTTTTCTCAACCCTTTTGCTTTTAACTGTAGACTGCTCTGGCACTTCGTTTGTTTTTTTTGGTTTGTCGCTACTGATCGCCGCCAGTGATAGTATCAGTGAGCCTTGCTTTACTTTATCGCCAACCTTTAAATGCAATGCCTCAACCTTGCCCGAGGCAGGGGATGGAATATCCATCGACGCCTTGTCAGATTCAAGCGTGACTAATGCATCCTCGGTATTGACTTCATCACCAACCTTGACGAGGATGTCAATGACATCAACTTCATCGAAGTTGCCAATATCAGGCACTGTAATTTTTGTAATGTCTGCCATAAACTAGAGCAGAAGTCTTCTGACGTCAGATAGCATGGCACCAAGATGACTAGTGAAGCGGGCGCCATCTGCGCCATCAATAACTCGATGATCGTAGGATAGCGATAGTGGTAAGATCAGTCTCGCCTCAAAAGCCTTGGTATCAGGGTTGTATATAGGTTGCATAGCAGAGCGCGAAACCCCCAAGATTGCGACCTCTGGACAATTAATAATAGGGGTAAATTTTGTGCCACCAATACCACCGAGACTCGAAATGGTGAAGCAACCGCCTTGCATATCATCCATTTTTAATTTTCGTTCACGGGCTTTCTTTGATAATTCTCCGAGGTCATGGGCGATATCTAACACATCTTTCTTGTAAACATCTTTCACTACCGGTACCACTAAGCCATCCGGCGTGTCACAGGCAAATCCGATATGGTAATAGTTTTTTAAGATAAGCGTCTCGCCGTCAGGGGATAGCGAACTGTTGAATGTGGGGTAAGTGCGCAGCGCATTAACACAAGCTTTCATGAGGAACGCAAGTAAGGTTAATTTAGCTCCTCGTTTTTCGGCTTCTTTTTGCATTGATTTTCTAAATGCTTCAAGGTCTGTGATATCAGCATTATCAAATTGCGTAACATGTGGTGCTGTCACCCAGTTACGATGCAAGTTTGCACCAGATATTTTTTTAATTTTTGATAGTGGTTGCGTCTCAAAGGAACCAAATTGTGAAAAATCAATATCAGGCATAGGGATTGGTGCAAACTGACTTCCCATGGATTCACTTCTTGGTTTTGCTAATTCCCCTTTTACAAAGTTTTTAACATCCGCCTCGAGTACGCGATTTTTGGGGCCGGTACCTTGCACGAGCGATAAATTAACGCCGAGCTGGCGGGCAAATTTTCGAATAGAGGGCGATGCGTGACTAAGTTTGCCATTGGTTACTAGCGCGCTTTCCCCAATAGGCAAAGGATTCTCAGTGGGCGGGCAAATTTTCGAATAGAGGGCGATGCGTGACTAAGTTTGCCATTGGTTACTAGCGCGCTTTCCCCAATAGGCAAAGGATTCTCAGTGGGCTGGATGGTGGGTGGCGGCTCAGGGGCCGGACGAGAGGGTTCGGGGATAATTTTTTCCACCACCTTTTCAACCTTAATTTCCTCCTCGATATTGTCTGCTTTCACGACCTTGGTTGCCGATGAGGTTTCAATCAATGCAACCAAGCTACCTTCTTTCACCTTATCACCAATCTTGATTTTTAACTCTTTGATGATCCCAGGTTTAGGGGCAGGGATATCCATAGAGGCTTTATCAGATTCCACCGTGATTAATGAGTCGTCGGTATTGATTGAGTCACCAACATTCACAAGCACATCGATAACATCGACACTGTCGAAGTTGCCAATATCAGGAATAAGAATTTGCTCAGTCGTCATGGTCTTTAAACATCCACAGGGTTTGGTTTTTGTCCGTCAATCTTAAATTTCTTAATCGCTTTAACAAGGATGTCTTTATCGATTTGTTTTTTATCTACCAACGATTTGATTGCAGCAATGACAATATGATAGCGATCGACTTCAAAGAAGCTTCGTAAAGCCTCACGACTATCAGAGCGCCCATAGCCATCGGTGCCAAGGGCAATGAAGGCATTCTTTAAGAAGCGAGAAATTTGCTCAGGAAATGATTTCATGTAATCAGTGGAAGCGATAATGGGGCTATCTTCATCCTGTATGACCGTTTGAATAATGGAAATCTTTTCTTTTTTATCTGGGTTGATGCGATTCCAACGCTCAACTGCAAGAGCGTTGCGACGCAACTCGGTGAAGCTCGTAACACTGAAGATGTCAGCCGCAACATTAAAATCCTTTTCAAGGATGTTGGCTGCTTCAATGACTTCACGCAGGATAACACCACTCCCCATGAGCTGGACTTTTGGTCCTTTGAGCTTAGACATAGAAAAGTTATATATACCATCGACGATGCCTTGCTCAATCCCTTTTGGCATATCCGGATGGCGATAATTCTCATTCATGAGGGTAATGTAGAAATAGATATCTTCTTGATTCTCAATCATGCGAACGAGTCCATGCTGAATAATGACAGCTAACTCGTAACTGAAGCATGGGTCGTAAGACACACAATTTGGTATGGTGGCAGATTGCAAATGGCTATGACCATCTTCGTGTTGAAGTCCTTCACCATTTAGGGTTGTCCTACCTGCAGTGGCTCCCAGTAAAAAGCCTCGCGCACGCGAGTCTCCGGCAGCCCATGCCAAATCGCCAATACGTTGAAAACCAAACATGGAATAAAAGATATAAAAAGGAATGGTTTGAATACCCGTGTTCGAATATGAGGTTGCTGAAGCAATCCATGATGAGAACGAACCCGCTTCATTGATACCTTCCTCGAGGATTTGACCGTCTTTTTGTTCTTTATAAAACATGACTTGATCTGAGTCTTGAGGTTCATAAAGCTGACCCACGGAGGAGTATATCCCAAGCTGGCGGAACATACCCTCCATGCCAAATGTTCTTGCCTCATCCGGAACAATAGGGACGATATATTTACCTAATTCTTTGTCACGAAGCAGTGTGCTGAGAATTCTGACAAACGCCATGGTAGTTGAAATTTCCCGATCCCCGGTGCTAACCGTCATATTTGACAGCGCATCCATTTTTGGTACTTTCAGCTCGTTACCTTTGCGACGACGCGCAGGTACATACCCACCGAGCTCCTTGCGGCGTTCCATCATGTACTGAATTTCAGGAGAGTCTTTGGCAGGCTTGTAGTAAGCAAGATTTTCAACATCTTGATCGCTAATCGGTAAATCAAAACGGCTACGGAAAGCCTTTAATGATTCGATGTCCATACTCTTCTGTTGGTGCGTAATATTTTGCCCCTCACCAGCATCACCCATGCCATAACCCTTAACGGTTTTTGCGAGCACGATAGAGGGTTGATCCTTATGCGCAACTGCAGCTGCATAGGCGGCAAAGACTTTATGCGGATCATGACCGCCGCGATTTAAACGCCATATATCACTATCAGACATGGCAGCGACCATTTCTTTCAGTTCAGGGTATTTCCCAAAGAAATATTCACGCGTGTATGCGCCGCCTTTAGCTTTAAAGTTTTGGAATTCACCATCAACACATTCTTCCATACGTTTTTTGAGGAAGCCCTCCTTATCCATACCAAATAAAGGATCCCAATAAGAGCCCCATATTACCTTGAGTACGTTCCAGCCAGAGCCTCTGAAGTTAGATTCTAGCTCCTGGATAATTTTGCCATTGCCACGAACCGGCCCATCTAAGCGTTGTAAGTTACAATTCACGACAAAGATTAGGTTATCTAATTTTTCCCTCGCTGCGAGTGAAATAGCACCTTGTGATTCAGGCTCATCCATCTCTCCATCACCACAAAAAACCCAAACCTTACGATCGGATGTGTCCGCAATACCTCGATTGTGAAGATATTTCAAAAAGCGTGCTTGATAAATACCCATAATTGGGCCAAGCCCCATTGAAACGGTAGGGAACTGCCAAAAATCAGGCATAAGCCATGGGTGAGGGTAGCTCGATAAACCATTCCCCCCTGTCTCCATACGGAAGTTATCTAGCTCCTCTTCCGAAATCCTGCCCTCTAAATAGGCGCGGGCATAAATGCCAGGAGATGAGTGACCTTGAAAGTAAATCAGGTCACCGTCAAATTTATCATTCGCAGCACGAAAGAAGTGGTTAAACCCTACGTCATAGAGGGTCGCAGAGGATTGAAAGCTGGCTATATGCCCCCCAATACCGGGAGATTTCATATTTGCGCGTAGGACAGTCATGACTGCATTCCAGCGAATAAGTGCACGAATACGTCGTTCCATGTCAGGATTCCCCGGGTGACGTTGTTGCAGGTGCGTCGGGATCGTGTTGACATATGCCGTGGTAGCATTGTAGGGCAGGTTGGAGCCTGATCGACGCGCTTGATCGATCATCATCTCAATTAAAAAGTGAGCTCTTTCCGTTCCGTTTGCCTCAATGACAGAATTTAACGACTCCAGCCATTCTTGGGTTTCTTGTATGTCATTGTCAGGAAAAAAATCCATGTATTGCTGTCCTTGAAATTAGGTGAGGTAAATATATTGGAATTAATAATATATTACCGTGTCATTAGATGTGACATTATAATGTATCTTCAATATAGATAGTCGTTTTAAGCGCTAAATATTTAACATAAATTTTATAAGCCATTAATTATAAAAAGAAAAAAGTGGAAAAAATGAAAACAAAAATTCAATTTTCTGAGAAAAATTTAACAGAAAAACAATTTAATGCGAATTCACATTACTTACTCGCAATTGACAAGGAAGATAAGAATCTGCCGTTTCATGGTTTGATTGCAGCAAAACTCAGCCGTAGCCAAAAAAAATTTAGTGACTTAAGCAAGGGCGCGCTGCAGCTTGACTTACCAAACGGCGCCTTACTGAGCGTGGTGATGCTTGCCAGCGAAGAGACGCCGTTTAATAACCAGACAAAATTTCGCAAGGCTTTAGCCCCGCTGTTAAGTGAAAAACCCAATCAACTCAATCTACAAAATTTCGCAAGGCTCTAGCCCCGCTATTAAGTGAAAAACCCAAACAACTCAATCTTGTTTTTTACGGCAAGATTAACGAAGTGTTTGTTTCAAACGCAATCTATGTGTCGCTAGTCAATGCACAAACATTGATTTCCATGAAGAAGCCTGTGACAAAATTTAGTCTCACCCAGCTCAATATTTTTGGATGTAAATCACTCAAAAACTTAAATTTCATTGAGTCTTTAGTTGAGGGTAATACGTTGACCAGAGACTTGACGATGACTCCGCCTAATAGCTTGACACCCACGCTCTATAGAAAGGAAATTAAAAAGTTTGCCCGCGCGAATAAACTCGTGTGCAAGGAATTTACAATGCCGCAGCTCAAGAAAATGGGGGCAGGGGCCTTCTATGCGGTCGGGCAAGGATCGGAGCCGCAAGATGCCGCTATCGTGCATTTAACTTACAACCCAAGGGGGGCGAAGAAAAATATTGCTCTTGTTGGGAAGGGCATCTGTTTTGATACGGGCGGCCATAACTTAAAACCGGCAAAATACATGAGTGGAATGCATGAGGACATGAATGGCTCTGCCGTAGCACTTGGTATTCTTCATGCCGCTGTCAAGGCAAAGCTTAATGTCAAAATAGATTGCTGGTTGGCAATTGCACAAAATCATATCGGCCCTAAGGCTTATAAACAAAATGACGTGGTAACGGCGCTCAATGGATTAAATATTGAAATCGTTCATACGGATGCCGAAGGTCGCATGGTCCTAGCCGACACATTGACCCTCGCCTCGAGAAAAAAACCAGATGCCATTATTGATTTTGCCACATTGACGGGCTGTATGGCAGTTGCTATGGGTGACCGTTACAGCGGCGTGATTAGTAACCGCCCGGAGTTAGCTTGTATGGCAGTTGGGGCGGGCGCAGACGCCGGCGAGCGCATAGCTGCCTTCCCTTATGATGAAGATTATGAGGAAGACATAGAAAGCCAAATCGCCGATATTAAACAATGTACATTAGAGGGTGGGCCTGACCACATCCATGCCGGTCGGTTTTTAGGGCGCTTTGTTGAAAACAACGTGCCATGGCTGCATGTCGATCTATCCTCCAGTAACCGCAAGGGTGGATTAGGTGCAGTAAGCTCTGATGTTAATGGTTTTGGTGTTGGTTTTGGGCTAAAGATGATCCAAAAACTGTTAGCTAAGAACTAAGAATTTTCGATCAATTTTTTAAGATCTTCTTTTATTTCTAGCGCATGCTTGTTGGGCGACACACTGCGGTAAACACGCCTTACAACCCCCTCAGGGTCGATGATAAAGCTTTGACGCTTGGCAAATTTAAAGATTAGAAAATTATTTAATGCGCCATATTTTTTTGCAATCTCGCCACCGTCGTCGGCGAGCAGCATGAATGGCAGATTATGCTTCTCCTTAAATTCTTTATGTGACTCTGAGGAGTCAACGCTAATGCCGACGATCGTCGCATTAAGCTTCTTGATATCATCGAAATTGTCACGAAAAGCGCAGGCCTCAGCTGTGCAACCCGGGGTGTCATCCTTTGGGTAGAAGAATATGACCAGCCACTGACCCTGAGCCACTGACCCTGGAAGGAAGATAGATTCACCAACTCACCACCTGAATTTTTAAGACTAAAGTCCGGGGCAGGTTGGCCAAGCATTTTTGCTTCATCCCCAAAGGCAGGCCTTTTCAAGATTAAAATAATCAATAAAACGATGGCAATTATGATGATGGCTTTCATGAGACTAATTTACTACAAAAAGTATTAGAAGAAAAACGACAATAATTACATAACCAATTTTTTCAATAAGTTTTTTAATGATGGCATCGATATCCTTATCAAAAATTTTGGTTAAAAAAGCAACGAGAAAAAAGCGTCCTCCGCGTCCAATAATGGAGCCTATAATAAAAGGTAACAGCAACATGTTCAGTGAGCCTGCGGCAATTGTGAAAACCTTGTAAGGAATTGGGGAGAATCCTGCGATCAGTATTGCCCAGAATCCCCACTCACCAAACCAAGCAACCGCTTGATTATAGGGCTCTACATATTTGGAATTTATCAAGTAAGGCTCAATAACATCAAAGGCAAATTTACCAATGAGGTAACCAAATAGCCCACCTAAGACTGAACTTAAGGTCGTTAAAAAAGCATACCAATAAGCTTTGGCAGGTTTGGCAAGGCACATCGGCATGAGCATTACGTCTGGAGGTATTGGAAAAAAAGACGATTCCGCAAAACTTACCCCAAATAAATACTTACTTGCGTGGCGATGTTTCGATAATTCTAGGGTTTTTTGATAGGTGTTATTTAATAAATCTGATATTTTTTTTAAGACCATGAACGCATTCTATTCGATTTTTAATAAATAGTTAAAAAAGATAGAATGATTTATTAATGCCCTCGTAGCTCAGTGGATAGAGCATCCCCCTCCTAAGGGGAGGGTCGCACGTTCGATTCGTGCCGAGGGCGCCA
>Ga0181595_10003469_pt1 | contig 15033 bp, 8 predicted proteins | sample 041ome_7_FD_145604 | JGI IMG/M metagenome (GOLD analysis project Ga0181595, IMG submission 145604) | Coastal salt marsh microbial communities from the Groves Creek Marsh, Skidaway Island, Georgia - 041401AS metaG (spades assembly) | ecosystem: Environmental > Aquatic > Marine > Intertidal zone >...
GATAAGCTGCATTAATAGTGATTGCTTCAAGTGCTGAATAGGTAGAAATTCTTTGTTGCTTTCCAAGAATTTTCCCTGATCTTGTTTGTCTGTTTGTTGTTGCCCACAGAAGCCTCATCATGTCGGGAGGAACAACAGGGGCGTCGTTATGAACAGTAAAAGGTATGTCTCTTTCTAGTGTGGATTTTGTCGGACTGATTCGCATTGCTCGGTCTGGTCCAAATACTGAGTCTCTGTGCCAGTCCCCCCAATAAAATGTGTGAGTCGAAAAATAAGAGGGGATAATCTCGAGTTTCTTCATAAGATCTAGTTGGTCTTCTCTGACGGTTTGAGCGTGAATCATGATGGTTCTATGGTCAGATTCTATTTCTGCATCTTTAACTGCCTTGATTAGCATATCTGCTGCAGCATCACCATTTGCATGCGCCATAATCGGAATATTTAAATCAGCATATTCTTTAACCAACCCTGAAACATCTTTCTGAGGAATTAAAGGGTAACCCTTATAGGGTTTTGATTCATTATGAGGAGGCTTATAATAGGGTTGAGTTAAGTAAGCAGTCTTTCCTTGTGGTGAACCATCTAAAATTAGTTTAATGCCACCAACCTTCACCCTTCCTTGATAAGCTCCAAAGCTAATTGCATCTAGGTTTTCAATCAACCCATTTTGACCAATAGGATAACTAATCACATCTATATTGATCATACCTTGTGCATCCGCTGCATTCATCAAGCTGATTGTTTCAAGACTCGAAGCACCATCTTGAGCAGTTGTTATTCCATTCTTTGCATAAATTTCCATTGCTTTTTTAACGCTTCCAATTGGATCCTTGTAAGCGCTCATTGCTAGTTGTTGAAGAGGGTATGCTGCAGTTTCTTCAAATACCCCATTCGGTTCGAGAGAGTTTTCATATCTTCGAATTTTGCCTCCAGGCGGATTTTGAGTCTTAGAATTAATATTTGCCAAAGAAAGCCCTAGAGAATTAGCCGCACCCAAATGAGCTGATACATGGATAAGGTATATAGGATGCTCAGTACTAACTTCATCTAGATCATCTCTGGTGGGATGTCTTCGTTCTGTTAACAAAGAATCGTCGTAACCAAGACCCATCAGCCATTCGCCTGGTTGCAAGTTGGAATCTTTTATAAAATTTTTAAGCTCTGTTTGTAGATCATTGATGTTTTTTATTTTTCCAACTGGAGGCGATGCTATATTTGCAACTTGTGTTGCAAATGCCAAATAAGATGCATGACCATGAGCGTCAATAAAACCCGGTAAGACTGCTTGATTGCCAAAATTAATATGCTCACCCTTAATAGTTGCTCCATCTTCATGAGAACCAATCCATATGATTTTTTCATTTTTAATGGCTATCGATAGGGGTTGAGCCAGTTCAACGCCTGTCATCAAAATAACTTTGTTTGAGCTAATAATTAATTCTGCTTCTTCAATTGCTTGAAGCGCTAGGTGGGGGTAGAAAAGGACTAATATAAATAAATTTCGCATATGAGCATTCTTTGTAAAATAATTATTGTAGTACTAAAAATATTTTTTATCGGCTACATCCTTAAATTTATGTATTTACTGCACAGTAAAAAAATAGGTTTTTTTATTGCATTCATAAGACTTATTCTGTTTACTAGGAGTTATATAAATTTTTTATGGCAATCCATTATTTTTTATATAAACTTTTTTAACTTTTTAGGGGGAGTTAAGTTATGCGTATTACCAAGTTTATTTATGGTCTAGGGACTGCTGCATTTGCAGGAAGTTTGTTTTTTTTAATTAATCCACTGGCTGCACAAGATGAAGCCGTCAATTCTATTGAGGAAGTGATTGTTACCTCTCAAAGAGTCGAGGAGAGTCTGCAAGATGTGCCCATCGCTGTTACAGCACTAACAGCTGAAATGTTGGAGGATCAGCAAATTCAATCTGGCTCAGATTTACAACTTATAACTCCAAGTTTAAATTTCCAAGGGAATGATGCCGGAGGAGGAGCATTCAATATTCGAGGCATTACTAACTTAGCTGTTTCAGCAACTGCTGAGTCTGGTGTTGAAATTCATGTCAATGATTTGCCTGTTGGCTCTACGACCATGCAGGATGGTGAGTTTTTAGACATGGAGCGTATTGAGGTTCTTCGAGGCCCGCAAGGAACGCTGTATGGTAAAAATTCTGTTGGAGGAGCTATTAACCTCATCACGGCAAGACCTAGATTTGATGAACTTACTCAAAAGATATCAGTGGACTTAGGTGATTATGATCTAGAAAAACTTAGATATACGCTCAATTATCCTTTAAGCGATAACATGGCTGCAAGGCTTGCGGTGATGTCTGTTGAGCGCGATGGTGATATTGAAAATATTTATTCTAAAGCTCCAACTTCTCACATCAATAACAGAGACTCCTCAGCATATAGATTCTCTTTTGCATGGCAGCTTAGCGATAAGACAGATATTTTATTTGTTCATGATCACTATGAAGAAGACTCAACTCGTCATTATGTTAATAACAGATACTGTAAACGTGACCCATCTGTTGCAGTTGGTTGTACTCCGGGCGCTCCCTTGGTTCATGAGTTAACTCATCCTATGGCTACCTTTGTAGAAAATCTAGCAATCTTAACTGGCATTTTAGATTACACTCCTGTAACCGATATGTCGGGTGCACCCAAGGGTTTTTGGCAGTCAAACAACAGAGGCAATCCAAGATATATCATTGATCAAGATATAACCCAGCTAATTATCAATCATTCAATTAATGATAATTGGGATATGACTTTGTCGCATTCAAGAAAAGATAGGCTCTATGACAGAACAGGTGTTTATGAATCTGAGGAATATGATCGACTTCGATTTAAGGACAATCCCTATTTTCCTGGTGGCTATGTGCCCATGACAGGCTATGGTCCTAACTGTAATCTTGATGACGGAACCTTGGGTTCATATGGTGGTTGTATTACGGATACTATGAACTACCCAGATGGATTTGATCGTCAGTATAACCCTGAAGGTAAAAACGAAGTTACTGAGATAAGATTTCAATCAAGCTTAGATGGAAATTGGAATTATTTACTTGGTGCAATTCACACAGAATCCTCTGGAAAAAGTGTCTATGATATTGCTGCAAATGGTTTAGATGCATTGGCATTATTTCCACCTCCAGTATTAACTGGTGGCACGCCTCAGGGATTCGTTCAGCTATATGCTCCTTTGTATAGAACATCAAGTATTTCTGCGTCAAGAAGCTCAGCTATATTTGGTGAGATTTACTATCAGGCCAATGATAGGCTGAAATACACCTTGGGCTTAAGAAGAACGGAGGACTATAAAGAGCAGTATGGTCGCTCACCATTCTTAAGTGTTGTAGGTTTTGGTAGTCTGGGCAATGGATTTACCGCATTACCTGGACAATCTATTCCTGAATTTGGCCAATCATGGTATGCATCAGGTACCCCTGGTGATCCGGAAACAGAATATGGAAATACCACAGGTCGTTTTGTAGTTGATTATGTTTTAAATGATAACACTCTTGTCTATGGATCGATCTCAAAAGGCTTTAAAGGGGGAGGGTTTAATCCAGCATTAGATCCTGCAAAATATCCTGACACACCACAAGTATTCCCATCCACAGAGCTCACTGCATTTGAAGTTGGTTTTAAAGCTGATTTTCCTGCACAAGGTATGAGATGGAATGCTGCAGCTTACATGTATGATGCGGAAGACTATCAAATTACTAAAATTCAAAATAAAACTCGTGTCAACGAGGGTATCGATGTAGACATGATGGGCTTTGAAAGTGAATTCATCTGGGTGCCTGTTAATGCTCCTCAATGGCAATTTAACATGGGTATCGCCTGGGAAGAATCAGAGATTGCCAGTGGGGAAATGATTATGAACCCAGCTAACGCTGATCTTTGTCTTACAACAGGTTGTGGTAACTGGCATTTAATGAAAAATGCAGCTGATGGCGAGGTCTTTGTTGTTCGAAAAGATGTCGCGACTGTAATTTGGAACATGTGGCAGGGCGGCTTATGGGGTCCAGCACAAGCATTGATTGTTCCAGCTGAATTTCATGGCGATAGAACAAGTGGACAACCAACTCCAGTCAGCTTCTTGCCAAACGTTACTCCAGGACACTTGCCCTCATTGACAGCTTCAAGAGATCTTTATTCGTCTGTTATGGTCAATACTGCATGTGCAATTCTTGGCTGCAATCCAGCTGATGTTATCAAAGATGGGTTGCTCTCAGATGTTAGTGGGAATTCATTAACACATCCTGAATTATCAATGAATGTAGGTGTTCAGTACACCCTCACTACCGAAAACTACAATGTTAACTTTAGATTAGATGCTTACAAGCAAGATGAGCGTTATACGTCTCTCTTTGATCTTGAATGGGATAAAGTTCCATCTTGGACAGAGTATAATGCGATGATCTCCATCAGTCCTAGTCAGGCTGATCAAAGTTGGCGAATTGATATATATGGTCAGAATATAACTGATGAGCAAAATATTATGCATATTGGAGAGGCAACTGCACCGCTTGGGTTTAATAAGAGTATTTGGGCTAGAGATAGGGCAACATACGGAGTTAGATGGACTTATAATTTCTAGAATATTTTGCCAGTTTAAAAAGCCTCGAATATCGAGGCTTTTTTTGTATGACACTATATATGTCATACTTTTAAATAAGCTATAGATTCTTTGATTCTATTTAGAATCTTTAGCTCGTTCGCATTCATACCTTTCCCAGATATACATTTTTCTACGAAAAAAAAAGCATTTTGACCTTCATTTACAGTGCGCCAAATTTATTTATCTAATTACAATTATTTACTCTAGTCCTTCATTTTTATTTGTTAGACTGTAACTTTAATTTTTATTACATGAGTGAAAAAGTGTCAGACCAATATATTAAAAAAGGATCATTATCAGTTTCAACCAAACTTGAATCATTTCTTCGATTAGAAGTTTTACCAGGGCTAGATTTATCTGAAGAGCATTTCTGGAAAAGTTTAGAGAAAATCATTAATGAATTTAGCCTGAAAAATAAAACATTGCTGGGTATTAGAGCGTCTATTCAGGAGCAAATAGATGAATGGCATTTAGCTAATCCTGGACAAGAAAAAAATCTAGATGTTTATAAAAATTTCTTAAAAAAAATAGGATATCTTTTAGAAGAAGGGGAAGACTTCAAAATTATGACTGAGAATGTGGATCCAGAAATTGCATCTATTGCCGGACCCCAATTGGTTGTCCCAGTCATGAATGCAAGATTTGCCCTTAATGCTGCTAATGCACGATGGGGCAGTCTTTATGATGCTTTGTATGGTACCGACATGATTTCTGAGGAGGACGGAGCTTCGCGAGCCGGTACATATAATTCTGTTCGAGGAGATAAGGTAATTGAATTTGCAAAGAGTTTTTTGGATGAAAATTTTGCTCTAAACAATGCGAGCTATAAAGATGTTAATTCTTTTAAAATTAATAATGGCTATTTAGAAATTGGTCTAATTAATGGAGAGATGGCAGCTCTTGAGGATGGTGAACAATTTCAAGGTTATCAAGGTTCATCCCATCAACCCACAGCCGTATTGCTAAAAAATCATAATCTTCATGTTGAAATTCAAATTGACCCGAGTCATTCAGTAGGAGCAACAGATCCTGCAGGTATAAAAGATGTGCTGCTCGAATCTGCGATTACTACCATTCAAGATTGTGAGGATTCAGTTGCGGCAGTTGATGGTGAGGATAAAGTAACCGTTTATAGAAATTGGCTTGGGCTGATGAAGGGTGACTTAAAAGAAACTTTTATTAAAGGTGGCGCAGAAATAACCCGATCCCTAAATAATGATAGAAATTACACTGCTCCAGATGGATCAAGCTTTGATTTGTCTGGTCGAAGCCTCATGCTTGTCAGAAATGTAGGCCATTTAATGACTAATCCTGCAATCTTAGATCAAAATGGTGATGAGATTCCTGAGGGAATTCTAGATGCTATGTTTACAATTTGTATTGCTATGCATGACTTGAATGGGAACAGTATTGTTAAAAACTCAAAGGCCGGAAGTATTTACATTGTTAAGCCAAAAATGCATGGACCCGAGGAGGTTCAATTTACATGTGATTTATTTTCTGCAGTAGAAAAATCTTTAAACCTTAATCATTTGACAGTAAAAGTTGGAATTATGGATGAGGAAAGAAGAACCACGGTGAATCTCAAAGAATGTATTCGTGTTGCCAAGGATAGAGTAATTTTTATAAATACTGGATTTTTAGATAGAACCGGAGATGAAATTCATACAAGCATGGAAGCAGGCCCCATGATTCCCAAAGCTGAAATGAAACATCAACCTTGGATTCTTGCTTATGAAAACTGGAATGTTGATTCAGGTCTTGAGACTGGGTTTAAAGGTAATGCTCAGATAGGTAAAGGCATGTGGCCTATGCCTGATGAGATGTTAAATATGTACGAAACTAAAACCATGCATCCAGAATCTGGAGCAAACTGTGCTTGGGTGCCTTCACCAACAGGCGCCACTCTGCATGCAATGCACTATCATCAAATACTGGTATCAGAGCGTCAAGAAAAATTATTAGAGCGCACTAAAGCAAGTCTTGATGATATTTTAACAATACCTGTAATGTCAGACGCCGAATCTTTGTCTTCACAAGATATACAAAAGGAGCTAGATAATAATGCCCAAGGCATTCTAGGCTATGTAGTTCGATGGGTAGATCAAGGTGTTGGTTGCTCAAAGGTTCCTGATATTAATAACATAGGATTGATGGAGGATAGGGCTACCTGCAGAATATCCAGTCAACATATAGCTAACTGGTTGCATCACTCCGTTTGCTCTGAGGATCAAGTTCTAGAAACCATGAAACGTATGGCGATTGTTGTGGATCAACAAAACTCCGGTGATCCAACTTATCAACCTATGGCACCATCCTATAATGGCGTTGCTTTTAAGGCGGCATGCAATCTAGTATTACAAGGCAGGGTTCAGCCAAGTGGTTACACAGAACCAATCTTGCACGCAATGAGATTAAAACATAAAGCTTAATGAAGGCTTACTGGATCACTAGATGTCATGTTCATAATTCAGATGAGTACGATGAATATATAAAGTTAGCGGGCCCGGCTATTAATCAGTATGGGGGTATTTTCTTGGTAAGAGGGGGTGATCAAATTGAATTAGAAGGAGGCCCATACGAAAGAACTGTTTTGGTTGAATTTAATTCTATGAAAGAAGCTAAAATTTGCTATGAATCGCAAGAATACCAACAGGCCTTAAAGTATTCTTTGCATTCATCTAATCGCCATGTAGTTTTAGTTGAAGGAGTGAATTGATGTCAATAAAAAAAATATTTTTAAGTCTTATTTTCTTCTCAAATACTTCAGTTTTTGCTGACTCTCTTGATCCGATTGAGTTGCTCTCAGAATTTGTGAGTATTGATACGATTAACCCTCCTGGAAATGAATCTAGGGCTGTGGATTTTTATGCAAAAATCTTTGAAAGAGAGGGCATTGAATATTTTACTGGTGAAAGCGCGCCTGGCAGAGGGAATATTTGGGCAAGAATTAAGGGGGGAAACCTGCCCGCGTTAATTCTTCTCCAGCATACTGACGTTGTCCCAGCTTCTAAAGATTATTGGGAGACTGATCCAATGGTTGCAGAGATTAGAGATGGATACCTTTATGGCAGAGGTGTTATAGATATGAAGGGAGCTGGCATCTCTCATCTTGTATCTTTTATCAGATTGCACAGAGAGAATAAGAAATTAAATAGAGACTTAGTATTTATTGCAACCGCAGATGAGGAGGCTGGCGGTTTATATGGAGCAGGCTGGATGATAGAAAACCACCCTGAGGTTTTTGAAGGTGCAGGCTATCTTATTAATGAAGGTGGCAGCGGCCTAAAGATAGATACTGAAACAGTCTTTTCGATTGAGGTGACGCAAAAAGTACCAGTATGGCTTAGACTCATTGCTACTGATGAACCTGGGCATGGATCTTCGCCAAGAACTACCAGTTCAGTTTCTCGCATTGTTCATGCTTTGAATTTAGTTAGAGAAAATCCATTCCCAGCCAGAATTATTCCTGCAGTAGATACATATTTGAAGAGTCTTTCATTGAATATGACTGGTCAATATGCTCAGGCCTTTGCGGATATTAAGACTGCAATCAAGCAAGATGATTTTCTTCCAAAGCTTCAAAATTTTTCTCCCTCATATCATGCTTTAACAAGAGATACATGTTCGTTGACAATGCTGAAAGGCTCGCAAAAAATCAATGTTGTTCCACCAATTGCTCAAGCAGAGGTTGATTGTAGAATGCTACCGGACAGAAGCTCAGATGAGTTTATTCAGGATTTTAAAAATTTAGTTAAGCCAGCAGGCGTTAAGGTTGAGCTTGTGCTAGCTTTTGCTCCAGCAGTTTCCTCAACGGAGTCTGAATTATTCCAACACATTAAATCTATGACTGCTTCTATGCATCCAGGTTCAAGAGTTGCTCCAGCAGTAAGCACTGGATTTACTGATAGTCATTTTACTCGTGAGCTTGGTATCGATAGCTATGGCTTTAATCCAATTATATTTGATCCAAATGATTTTTCTGGTGTGCACGGAAACAACGAGAGAGTAAAGGTTTCTAGTTATTTGCAAGGCACCGAAGATCTTCATCAAATAGTCCGTCAATTCGTCCTTGATTAATTCTCTTCTAAATATAATTAAAAGAATTTCTTTAAGTTTTTTAATATTCTTTGCGCTTGATCTACAGTCCGAAGATAAATCTGATGCAAATAGTTTGTTTGAAAGAGAGTCACCTGTCTACCCAACTCCAGATAACTTAATCGGATGGATAGATTCAAGACAAATCTTAACCTTGAATGGCGAATGGAGCTACATCGTTGATCCCATGAATAATGGTTTGCCTGAGTCATCTTTTTTTGGCGGGTTTCCAAAAAACAAAACTCAAAAAACAGGCATGGAGTTAATTGAATATAATTTTGAAACTGCAGCAAAAATTCAAATTCCGGGAGCCTGGAATGCTGCAGATGAAAAGCTTTTTTTTTATAGAGGCCCAGTTTGGCTTTTTAAAAAATTTAAATATTCACCAAAAAAAGAATCTTTAACTCACCTGTATATTGAAGGCAGTAACTTCACCACCAGAATATTTATTAATGGGTCAATTGTTGGAAAGTTTGAAGGTGGCTATGTCCCATTTAACTTTGAAATATCTAACTTTTTAAGAGATGGTGAAAATATATTGTTAGTGCAGACTGATAATACCCTTACCGAGTCTTCTGTTCCCACCCAAAAAACCGATTGGTGGCCATGGGGGGGTATTGTTGGTGATGTGTATATTGTAGAGACGCCGAAGCAATTTATTAGAAATGCGTATCTGCAGCTCAATCCAGACAATTTTTCTCAAGCTCATTTTAATCTTGAAATGAATGATAGATTTGCAGGAAAAGAGATTAGCCTTGAAATACCGGAGCTTCAATATTCAAATAAATTCATAACCAACTCTTCAGGAGCGATCACAGAGAATATAGAAATCTCCCCTCAACTTTGGTCACCATCGAACCCAAAACTCTATGAGGTCATCATATCTTCCAAGAATGAATCAATTAAAGATGAAATAGGTTTTCGCTCTATCAAAACACAAGGCCAGAAAATATATTTGAATAACAACGAGATTAGGTTTAAGGGGATTGCTATGCATTCTGAGCCTATTGGGATAGATGGGCCAGCTTTTTCAAGGGAGCATTTTGAGGAATTACTATCAACAGCCAAAGAGCTTAATATTAATTTTATTAGGGCTGCACATTATCCTTACACTCGTCATTTAGCCAAGATCGCGGACCAATTTGGACTAATGCTATGGGAAGAGGTTCCTGTTTACTGGAATATTGACTGGGATAACTCTGAAACATTAACAATAGCCAAGAACCAAATCAGCAGACTGGTCCAAAGAGATCAAAATAGGGCATCTGTTGTAGTTTGGTCGGTGGCAAATGAGACACCTCTTTCTTCGTCAAGAATGGAATTCTTAGATGCATTGCTTTTTGAGATAGAAGTCATAGACTCATCACGATTAACAACAGCAGCTCTTCTCTCAGGAAGTGAGGAACAATTCAGATCATTAGTTTTAGTTTTAGCCTCCCGAGGGGTGAAATCTAAATGGGTTAGCTCAAAAGAAAAAGCTATTTTTAAATCAATTCTAGAGCAAGCAAATATATCGATAGATCGCGAATTAAATTTCTCTCTTTCAATTGATGATCCTTTAGGCAAGAGTGTAGACTTAATTTCTTATAATGAATACTTCGGTTGGTACTACGTAACATTTTTTACAGACCAAATGATGATTTCTGAAGGCACTCTTAGACGGTTAATGTTTGAAGTTATGCCGAAGATAAAAATCACCTCAATATTTAACAAACCCATTCACATATCTGAATTTGGTGCAGGCGCAAAGTATGGTAATCATACAAATAAAATTTGGTCTGAAGAGTACCAAGCCAAGCTTTACAGGCATCAACTGGAAATGCTCTCTAATAACCCTCAAATTCAAGGAATTAGCCCATGGGTTTTCAAAGATTTTAGAGCCATGTTGAGACCCTTGCCTGGAATTCAAGATTTTTATAATAGAAAAGGTTTGATTGATGAGAGCGGAAATAAAAAAGAAGCCTTTAAAGTTTTAGCTGATTTCTATGAAAACAAATGGCATGAATAAAAATCTTCAAATTAATCATATTTTTTTTAAAAAAAGTGTTGACACTATTTTCTAAAGGCGTATATTTAATAGACCAACTCGGACCGACTTACAAACAACTGCAGACGGGAGTAAGAGAGAAAGAGAAGGAAGAGACGAAGGGCGAAAGCGTTACTAAGAGTCGACGATAAAAAAGAGCTTAGTGACCCACCAAGAAGGAAAGAGAAAGCCTTCAAGGAGCTAAAGAGATTCTCACTTTAGACCCCTTCCAATCTCGAACTGAAAAGACAGAGCTTAGCTCTGTTTTTTTTTGCCTAAATTAATGAATTTAAATGATCCACTGCTTTAACTGTATTAGACTCGTTGATAAGTTTTTTTGGAAGCACAAATGACCCCCCCAAAGCATAAACATTAGGGAGTTTAAGGTATTCTTGATAATTGTTTAAGTTTATCCCACCTGTGCAAAGAAATTTTATATCAGGGAAAACTGAATGAATTGCATTTAATTTCTCTATACCCCCTGCAAGCTCTGCTGGAAAGAATTTTAATAGCGTATATCCATTTTTATAAGCATTCATAATTTCAGTTGATGTTTCAACACCGGGGATATAAATTATATTTTTTTCTCTGGTATAAGAAGCTATAGCGTCACTATAGCCTGGCGAAACAACAAAATTTATTTTTTTGTTTTCAAGCTCAAGAAGCTGTTCTATCTTGAGGACCGTTCCTATCCCGAGATTTATTTCATTGTCCATTGAAATAAATTCTATTGCTTCAAATGACGCAGAAGGCCTCAAGGTTATTTCTAATGAAGTAATTTTTACAAGTTTAAGAATCTTGGATAATGATTTCGCTTCAGCCAATGATGAAACGGTGATAGTCGGTAAAAATTTCGGTAATTCAAAGTTATTGCTAGTCATGAAAAATTGAAGCTCCCTCATTTACTGGGCCGACATTAGCTCTAAAAATTTTAAATAGTTCTCTACCTATCCCCTCATTTTCAGCAGAGATATCAATTGGTTCTCTTTCGTCAAGGCTACAATTTATTAATGAGAGCAAAGCATTCTTTAAATCAAGAACAATTTCATCTCCATCTTGAATTTTATATAGATTATTTTTTTTGCTTACAGCATGGATTAGAGCAGGAAATGAGCCTGAAGCACCTGACATCCTGCCATCAGTAATTAAAGCAATTTTATAACCTTTGCTTTGCAAAACGTTGATTGGGGAGGTGAGTTTATGTAGCTCAGGCATTCCATTTATTGAGGGACTTTGTCCCAATAAAACAAGAATTAAATCATGATTCAATTCTTGTTTCTTAAATGCTTCTAATATTTCGTGTTGACTTGTAAAAACTCTAGCAGGAGCAGAAATAATCTCATTCTCATCCTTTAGCGCCGATACTTTTATTACGCCTTCTGCTATCTCTCCACCAATAAATTTTATGCCACCATTCTTCTTAAATGGATTGTTAGCGCTGGCAATAGTTTTTAGATTTTGATTGCTTGATTCAATTTGCTTCCAATATAATTTTTTTGGATTGGCAGAGTCGACATGAGGGGTTTTGGTATAGAGCTCGAGGCCAAATCCCGCAACAGTCTCTATATCATTATAAATTAAACCAACCTCAAGTAGATTCTTAAGAAGTCTTGATATACCTCCCTCTGCATGAAATTCATTCACATCAGCAGTTCCATTTGGATAAATTTGACACAGCAATGGGATTATTGATGATAGATCATTAAAATCCTGAGGGGTTATTTGATAGCCTGCAGCCCTAGCCATTGCAATTAAGTGAATCACTAAGTTAGTTGAACCACCGCTTGCCAAAAGCACAATCATCGCATTCATCCAATTTTTAATACTTAACATCTCACCAACGCCAATTTCTGCATCCATCAATTTCATTAATGATTTCAAACTTTCAAGATTTAATAATTCTCTTGTAGGTGAATCAGAAGGAGTAAACGCAGCTCCTGGTAGTTGGAAACCCATTGCCTCAGCAATTAATTGGTTGGTATTTGCTGTGCCATAGAATGTACATGTTCCTTGTGAGTGATATGCCTGTTGCTCCACTGCAAGTAATTCAATTTTATTAATTTCACCAGCAGCGAATGATTTTCTGCTCTCAGATTTTGTTGCATTAGATATACCTGTTGACATAGGTCCGCCAGGAATAAAAATGATAGGCAGATGGCCAAATTGTAACGCTCCTATCAGCAAACCCGGAACAATTTTGTCGCAAGTTCCCATACAAATTGCTGAATCAAATACATTGTGTGATAAACCAATTGCTGTAGATAATGCAATGGTGTCTCTACTAAACAAGGAGAGCTCCATGCCTGGCTCCCCTTGGGTTATGCCGTCACACATTGCAGGAACTCCTCCAGCAACTTGAATATGAAGATTAAGGTTTTCTGCTTCTTTTTTTAATTTTGAGGGATATGTTTCAAAGGGTGCATGAGCTGAAAGCATATCGTTATATGCGGTTATGATTCCTATAAATTGCTTTATATTTAAATTTTTTGAATTCTTTTTTCCACACGCTGCATATGTGTGTGCAAGATTTGAGCAACCTAAATTATTTCTATTTGGCGATTTTTTTTTCCATATTTCGATTTTTTTTAGGTAATTAGATCTAGACAGTTGACTTCTACTTTCGATTCTTTTTTTTATGGTATCTATTTCAGGACGCATTAGTCTTCCTCGTTATTCCATTTTGCATCGTGGCTAGCAATCAACAAGTCTGAGCCAGACGGCCCCCAGCTACCGGCATTATATTTTGACGGCGATGTTTCCGATGAACTGATTGACTCGATTAGTTGATCAATAAAAATCCACGCTTCTTCAACTTCATCTCTTCTCATAAATAAAGAAGGTTTGTTTTCAATGATATCCATTAATAATCTTTCGTAGGCATCAAGATGATCATCTTCATAATAGTCCTCAAACAATAGATCTAATGGTAATTCTTGTAGATAGAATCCTGAAGCTGAAGGTTTTTTGATCATTATTTTTAGCTTAATACTTTCTTCTGGCTGCAATCTAATAATTAACTGATTGTCTTTTTGCATGATTTTTGAGTCAAAGATATTATGAGGAATTGATTTAAACTGAACTACAATTTCAGATTTTTTTTCAGCCATTCTCTTTCCTGTTCTCAGGAAGAAGGGTACCCCAGACCATCTCCAGTTATCTATCCATAGTTTTAGCGCTACAAATGTTTCCGTTAAACTATCTGCATTTACACCTTCTTCATTAATGTATGCAGTTTTTGGTTGAGCTTTAATAGCGCCATCTTTATATTGACCTATCACTAGTTGTTGATTATTTTTATTAATCTCAATTGGCCTCAATGATCTGAGTACTTTTAATTTTTCATCACGAATAGATTCTGAGTTAATATCAGTAGGAGGCTCCATAGCCACTAAACATAAAATTTGCAATAAATGATTTTGCAACATGTCTTTGATAGCACCAGTTTCATCATAGTATGACCCTCTATTCTCAAGACCTAAAGTCTCAGAAACAGTAATTTGGACATGATCAATTGCAATGTTTGACCATATCTTTTCAAATATAATGTTTCCAAACCTTAGTGCTAATAAGTTTTGAACGGCTTCCTTCCCAAGGTAGTGATCAATTCTAAAAATTTGATGCTCATTAAAATGTTCTGCTAATGCTCTATTTATTTCAACTGAAGTTGAGTGATCCTTGCCTATTGGCTTTTCAACGATAATTGAAGATGATGGAAATATAAGCTTTTGCAGGCTTAAATTATCAACAATTGGTTTATAAAATATAGGTGATACTGCAAGATAGTAAATATTTCTTTTTCCATTCATTGCGTATGAAGATATTGATTGAAAGCCTTCTGGTTTATTGAAATCTATCTTTAAAAATATGATATTTTTTAAAAAAGAGTTACAGATATTTTCCTCAAACTCCTTGGCATCCAGGTGTAGACGAAGGTTCTCTTTTACGAATTTTGTGTACTCATTTGTGTCAATCGCTCTTGATCCAATGCTCAAAATTTTCGTTTGAGCGCCTAATCTATTTGCTTTAAAGTGACGATATAATGCAGGCAATAATTTCCTTCCAGCCAAATCACCAGTTCCGCCAAAAATAAATATATTCATGTGAATTAATTCGCAATAAAGTTTTTAGGTTTATTGCGTGCTTTTTGTCCAGCCAATAAAGAATAGCCAGAGAGCTCATCCTCTTTTTCTAAAAAATTATTTATGAATAATGTAAGATCAAGCATTCTAGAGGAAAATGCCCATTCATTGTCATACCATGAAATTAATTTA
>Ga0181595_10003472_pt1 | contig 15028 bp, 15 predicted proteins | sample 041ome_7_FD_145604 | JGI IMG/M metagenome (GOLD analysis project Ga0181595, IMG submission 145604) | Coastal salt marsh microbial communities from the Groves Creek Marsh, Skidaway Island, Georgia - 041401AS metaG (spades assembly) | ecosystem: Environmental > Aquatic > Marine > Intertidal zone...
GCCGTTCGGCTAACACTTCCCCTTGCCGGGTGTGTAGAGGACTTTCACCTCCGAGTCATCTACTAACCACCACAGTCAGCAGATAGCGCCGGTCAAGGCGCTGCGCGCCATGCCCGGCGCACAAAAAAAAAGCCCCGCAATGCGGGGCCTGTTCTACAACCGTGATCCGGTATATTAACGCAGCGACAGTAACATACTGCTTGGCTGCTCCAGATATTGCTTCCACAGATTGGTAAAGCGGGCAATGGTGCCACCATCAATAATACGGTGATCACCAGACCAGCTCACCTGCATCAGCTGCCGCGCCACGACCTGGCCGTTGGCAGCAAAGCGTGGTAAGGCTTGTACCTTACCCAGAGCCACAATCGCGACTTCCGGCTTATTGATAATGGGCGTCGCCACTGTACCACCAATAGCACCGATATTACTGATGGTGATGGTGCCGCCTTTCAGATCGGCCGGGCTTACCCGTCCTTCACGCGCGGCATCGGTTAACCGGGTCAGCTCGGCAGCAATTTCCAGAATGGACTTTAGCTCACAGCCTTTGACATTAGGTACCAACAAGCCAATTTTCGAGTCCACCGCGACGCCGATATTATGGGCGCTAAAATAGGTCAGTTCAGTACAGTCGGCATTCGGCTGACTGTTCATCACCGGGAACTCGTTAATCGCCAGCGACAACGCCTTCATAAAGAACGGCATCATCGTCAGCTTCACGCCCTGTTTGGCATACTGATCTTTAAGTTGTAGCCGCAGCGCAATCAGATCGGTTAAATCGATTTCTTCGCAATACGTAAAGTGCGGAATGGTCGATACAGATTCGGCCATCTGCCGTGCCATCGCCGCTTTAATGCCACGAATAGGTTCAACCCGGTTTTCCGCACTGCTAACGACAGCTGTGTTCGCTGCGACGACCGGTTTAGCGTCCGGCGTACTAACAGCGGCAACAGGGGTGCCTTGGGCAAAGGCGCGCACATCCTCTTTATAAACCCGACCTTTATCGCCCGAGCCTGGCACCCGTTGTAAATCGACACCCAGCTCACGCGCCAGGCGGCGTACGGCCGGGCTGGCTAAGGCTTTACTGCCTTTCGCCGCTGCACTATCACCGGCAGCAGGTCTTGCGGCAGTAGTGACGGTAGCGCTGTTTACTGAGCTAACTGCTGGCGCGGCTACCTGGGCTGCCGCAACTGTCGCCGTTACATCTCCCTGGCGGCGAATCGCAAACAGCGGTGCATGCACCTTGGCAATATCGCCCTTGGCATAGTACAGCTTACTGACCACACCGGCATATTTGGCCGGAATTTGCACCAACGCTTTGTCGGTCATCACATCACAGACCGGCTGATCTTCTGCGATGGTATCGCCTTCCGCGACCAGCCAGTCAACGATTTCACACTCCACAATACCTTCACCGATATCCGGCAGGATAAAGTCTTCAGTAATTTCGCTATTCGCACTGACTGCGGCTACCGGCGCAGCGACAGTTGTGCTGGTGCTGGTGGTAGCTTGCGGGGCAGCAGCGCCGCCAGCCACTTCCATCTCAAATAATGGCGCATGCACCTTAGCAATATCGCCTTTGGCGTAATACAGCTTGCTGACCACGCCATCATACACCGCCGGAATTTGCACCAGCGCTTTGTCGGTCATCACATCACAAACCGGCTGATCTTCTTTAATCACATCGCCTTCTTTGACCAGCCACTCGACGATTTCGCACTCGACGATACCTTCACCGATATCCGGCAGAATAAAATCCTGTTTCATCGAAAACTCCTTAGAAATTAACCGAGCGCATAATGGCTTCGAAAGTTTTCAGATGATCGGCCACATATTCTTTTTCCAGTGCCAACGGGTACGGCGTATCTAAACCACAAACCCGCTCGATCGGGCTTTCCAGATGCAGGAAACACATTTTCTGAATCGTAGCGGCAATTTCACCGGCAAAACCACCGGTTAACGGCGCTTCATGGTTAATCACCAGACGACCGGTTTTCTTCACTGATGCCGCAACGGTATCCGCATCCCATGGCAGAATACTGCGCAGGTCAATCACTTCGCACGATACGCCCTGCTCGGCCGCCATTTCTACCGCCTTTTGCACGATTTCCATCTGCGCACCCCAGGCCAGCACGGTTACGTCCTTACCCTGTTGCAACACTTCGGCCTTACCGATGGGCAGCTCGTAATAGTCTTCCGGTACTTCGCCAACAGAGGCACGGTACAGTTTCTTCGGTTCAAAGAAAATCACCGGATCCGGGCAGGCAATAGACGCCAGCAGCAAACCTTTGGCCTGATAGGGGTCACGCGGTACTACGATTTTCAGGCCCGGCGTATGGGCAAAATAGGCTTCCGGGCTCTGGCTGTGGTAATGACCACCGGCAATACCGCCACCATAAGGGGTGCGGAATACTAAGCCACCAACGTTAAATTCATTACCCGAGCGATAGCGAAACTTGGCCGTTTCGTTGACGATCTGGTCAAAGGCCGGGAAGATATAATCAGCAAACTGGATTTCAGCCACTGGCTTCATCCCCTGTGCCGCCATACCATTAGCAAAACCAGCGATACCTTGTTCAGTTAATGGCGTATTAAAACAGCGTGCCTTACCATATTTTTCCTGCAGCTTGCTGGTAGCACGAAACACGCCGCCGAAATGGCCAACGTCTTCACCAAAGCAGACCACGCCATCGTCTTTGGCCATCGCCAGATCCAGCGCATTATTAATGGCCTGTAACATATTCATTTTTGCCATTAGTCGAGTCTCCCGGCAGTAATAGGATAAGCATCCGGATATTTGCGGATATGTGCTTTTAATTCATCCAGTTGTTGTTGCAAAGCCGGGATAGGCTCAGCGTAGACATCAGAGATCAGGTGTTCAATACCAGGCTTGGCGACTTTCTCTGCCACCTTTAATGCGTCCAGGATATCGGCGCGCAGCTGCTCAGTTTTGGCATTATCGGCAGCTTCATCCAGCCAGCCTTGCTTTAGCAACCAGGCTTTAAAGCGGGCGATCGGATCGTTTTTACGCCACAGCGCTTCTTCTTCTTTGGAGCGGTAACCGCTCGGGTCATCTGATGAGGAGTGTGCCCCTAAGCGGTAAGCCATCGACTCCAGTAATACCGGCTCGTTGTGCTTCAGCGCATAGTCACGGGCCATTTTAGTGGCCTGATACACCGCCAGAATATCAGCACCGTCCACGCGAATGGCTTTCATACCATAACCGACAGCGCGGCAGGCAATGCCGTCACCGACAAACTGCTCATTGGCCGGCGTCGAAATGGCATAGCCGTTATTGCGGCAGAAAAACAGCACCGGCGCCTTATGCACCGCGGCCATATTTAAACCGGCATGGAAGTCGCCCTCAGAGGCGGCGCCTTCACCGAAGTAGCACAGCGTCAGCGCATCCAGGCCGCGCAGCTTCTGGGCATAGGCATAACCCGAGGCCTGCGGAATTTGCGTGCCCAGTGGCGACGAAATGGTCATATAGTTAATGGCGTTTGAGCCATAGTGCACCGGCATTTGCCGGCCTTTACCCAGATCTTTCTCATTCGAGAACAATTGGTTCATAAATTGTTCCAGCGTAAAACCGCGATAGCGCAAGGCGCCCTGCTCCCGGTATTGCGCCATAATCATATCCTGATCGCTCAGTGCGGCAGCACTGCCGACCGTGGTCGCTTCTTCCCCTAAACACTGCATATAGAAGCTGATCCGGCCCTGGCGCTGTGCGGCCAGCATCCGCTCATCCAACACCCGGATAAACACCATGGTGTCGTACATCTTTAATGCGGTGTCTTTATCTAACTCTGGCGCTGTTGCCCCGTCATACAGACTGCCATCGTCTTGCAGGATCCTTAAGGTAGGTATTTTTAACGCATCACTGGCAGTGAACTCCGCGCGGTGCACCGTGGTAATGGTGGCGTTATTTGGATTAGTCATAAGGAGTCTCTTGGTTGTTTTTTATAGATTATAGTCGCGTCCGACACGTCGTGGCGCAGGTATCACCCCGCAGACATTCCGGTTTTAATTTAAATTTTTGCGCCGAACTTTACCTTTACGTAAACTGCATTGCAACCGCCGGCGGGCATAAAAAAACCTGAGCAGCGACCAAGCTGTCAGGTTATATTTACTCAGTGTCTGCTTTTCGCCACTAAATCAACTGGCCGCTGACATCTTTGGGTATCACCATCAGCATCGCCCGTTGCCCGATCGCCACCTTAGCATTGGGGAAGATAATGGCCTCACCTTCACGTTCGACCCGGTATTCCAAATCGCCATCCGTTGCCAGCAAGGATCCCAGCGGATAACTGGTAAAATTTTCCACATCATCGGCAAAATGCAGTTTGAAATCCTGTGTTTGCTTATTAATGCTGCGATACACCTCGTACAGCTGAAAGTCGGCTTGCCTGAACTCGCTAAACGGCGGCAAGGCCCCGCTAACCAGCGCCCGTAACGTCTGCTCGGTTTTGGCAAAGCGCCGCATATCGTTTTCACCAAAGGGACGCACCTTACCCAGCTCAACGGTAAAGGCATCAGCACCATGGCTATTAGAGGCATAATAACTAAAGGTACTGGCCGGGGTTTGCATCAGCAATACCGTGGTGACTTCACAGGCCGCCAGTAACTGAAATTGGGCTTTTTTCCAGGGTTTACCGTGCAGGAATGGACAAACCGCAAACTTTTCAAAGCGCGAGCCGCGAATAGCGGTATGCAGATCATAGAGCGCGCGCTCACGGCCCTCACCGCCGTGCTGATAAAAGCGGCTGACATAATTTTCTAATGCCTGCGCCCGGCGTCGCTCAGCATTAATCAGGCCTGCGCCCTTGCTATGATGGCCGGAGAACAAGCGGTTTAAGTTCTCTTCAATCTCCCGCGTGCCGTTATTAATCGCCGCCGGATTACCAAATAATACCAGTAATCGCTCGCTCAGCTGTAGCTTACCCAGCAACAGATCCCGCACCAGTGCGGCGCAGATTTCAATCGGTGCCGTTTCATTACCATGCACGCCGCAACTAAGTACGATATCCTGCTGTCCACTCCGGGCAGGTTCAAAGTAAATAACGCCGGTATCCCAGATTTCTACCTGAGTGCCATTGTCGAGGCTAAAGTGCGCCGGCGATAAACCATCGGGGTTAGCCAAAGTAAGCGCTAAAAAATCACCATTTTGTTTAAGTTGTTGTGCCGGCATGTTACTTCCTGTTACTGATTTAACGCAAAGAGCAGCAGATGTTACCTTGTAATGCCGCTTAGGCCAAGTTGCCCGCAGCCAGCCATTTATTCCGGTGTTGTCGCTTGCTGGTATTCCGGGCGGGCTAAATGTTGTTGATTAAAACGTTGATATGACTCACCGTCAGCACCAGACCATAAGTTTAATACCTCCAGAAACACCGGATCCTGGCGCACCTGAGGCATCACACTATTAATTAAATTAACAACTTGCCGCCCCCAATCACTGCGGGCACAACCGATCGCGCCCGGAATGTGGTCTTGTTGTTGCTCCCTGATCGGCAAGCTACTGATATTCCCCTGACCGGTGCGATTAAAATAGTTGGCAACAATAGGATAATCGATGGTGTAATCCAGACGCTCTGCCTGAATCATTTGTAAAATAGTTACCGCGCCACCAACGCCAGGCCTCGCTAAAAACGGCGGATACTTGTCCAGCAAGGGTTGTAACTCGGCATAACGCCGACCTGCCGGATAACCCAAACGGTACTGCGTTGCCGATAACAATAATTCAAACGCCACCGGGCTGCCATAGCGGCTGGCGATCTCCGCAGCCAGCGGCAACCGACTCAGTATCTGATATGGCTCATAGATATGGGTGGGTTGACTGAAATAGGCCCGCTCGTTATGACTGCCGCGATAAATCATACATGGAAAACACAGATCGGTTTGATCAGTCAGTGCCTGTGAAATCCGCGGCTGCGGCATAACCCACACTGACGAAGCAACCTCGGGTAAAGCTCTATGCACCGCACTGATTAGCGCATCACAAATGCCTTTATTCTGATAAGGGCCGCTGAGGATGTGAAAAGGCGGCGCATCATTGATCGCCCATTGGATCCGGCCCGGCATCGCACCGCTCAATCCTGAGCTTAATAACAACAGCAGTATACTGATTAAGACACACCGCATTCTAAGCTGATCCGCCAAATAACCGTGTAAGCAGCATATCGCAACCCCAGCGATAAAAAAAGGCAGCTTATCGCGCTGCCTTGGTTACTCTGCTCAAGAGCGCACTGGATGCGCCCTGGTGGGTCATGCGGAGTTTACTTTTTGATTTGGCACGGCTTTAATTGCCATACCCGCTCTACATAATCTTCAATCGAGCGATCTGAGGTAAATTTACCAACCGAAGCGGTATTCAGAATGGCTTTTTCTGCCCACAGCGCTTTATCGCGATACCAGGTATCCACCTTTTGCTGCGCCGCCAGGTAGGATTCAAAGTCGGCCAGCACCAGATAAGGGTCACCGCCTTGTAGTAAGCTGCGTTTAATCGCGGCTAACTCACCCGGTTTACCCGGCGTAAAGTAATCGGTTTCCAGCCAGTCCAGAATAGCTTTCAGCTCCGGGTTATTATGATAATAATCGTAACTGTTATAGCCTCTCTCATATAAGGCTTTTACTTCATCAACGGTTAAACCGAAGATAGCGATATTATCCGCACCAACTTCTTCAGCGATTTCAATATTGGCGCCATCCAGGGTACCGACAGTAATAGCACCGTTTAACGCCAGCTTCATATTACCGGTACCTGAGGCCTCTTTACCGGCGGTGGAGATCTGCTCCGAGACATCCGCGGCCGGGATCATCTTCTCAGCTAAGCTCACCCGGTAGTTTGGCATAAACACCACTTTAATGCGGTTTTTCACCCGTTTATCGTGGTTGATCTTATCGGCGACCTTGTTAATCGCATAGATAATCTCTTTTGCCAGCTTATAGCCCGGTGCCGCCTTAGCACCAAACAGGAACACCCGTGGCACCATATCGTAATCCGGGTTTTGCAGAATACGCCGGTACAACGCCAGGATATGCAGCAGGTTCAAGTGCTGCCGTTTGTATTCATGCAGGCGTTTGATCTGCACATCAAACAGCGCCGCCGGATCCACTTCAATCCGGGTCAGCTTTTTAATTTCCCGCGCCAGATCGGCTTTGTTCTGCTGCTTAATCGCCATAAAGTTATCCTGCAATGCAGGATCTTTAGCAAAGTCAGCCAGCTTATGCAGCTTTTTCAGATCGGTTGGCCAATCGTCACCCACCTTGGCATCCAGCAAGGTAGCCAGCCTTGGGTTACAGGCTTTTAACCAGCGCCGCGGTGTTACGCCGTTAGTAACGTTAGTAAATTTATCCGGCCACAGTGCCACCATTTCCGGGAACAGATCGGATTTCACCAGCTGGGAATGAATTTCTGCCACCCCGTTCACCTTAAAGGAGCCCACCACCGACAAATGCCCCATCCGCACCATCTGCTCATGGCCTTCTTCGATAATCGACAGCTTGCGCTTCTTCGCATCGTCACCCGGCCAGCGCATTTCCACCTGCTCAAGCAGGAAGCGGCGGTTAATTTCATAAATAATTTCGATATGCCGCGGCAGCACTTTTTCAAATAAGCGCAGTGGCCATTTTTCCAGTGCTTCCGGCAATAAGGTATGGTTAGTGTAGGCAAATACCTGCTGACAAATCGCCCAGGCGTCATCCCAGGCCATTTCAGCACGGTCAACCAGAATCCGCATCAGCTCTGGGATCGCCACCGCCGGGTGGGTATCGTTTAATTGAATGACCACCTGCTTGCCAAAGTGGCTCCAGTCATCGCCATGGCGACGCTTATAGCGGCGGATAATGTCTTTTAACGAGCAGGAGCAGAAGAAATACTGCTGAATAAGACGCAGCTCTTTACCGGCATCGGTCTCATCGTTCGGGTACAGTACCTTAGAGATGTTTTCCGCTTCCACGTTTTCCCGCGCCGCATCAATATAACCGCCGGAGTTAAACACGTCCCAGTTAAAGAAATCAGAGGCGCGGCTTTCCCACAAGCGCAATACGTTTACCGCACTGCCATCATAGCCGACGATAGGAATATCCCACGGCACCCCCTTGATGATCCGGCCCGGGTGCCAGACTTTTTTCATCTGGCCCTGTAAGTCAAATACGGTTTCGACATAGCCATACACGGCAATTTCCTGCACCGATTCCGGGCGACAAATTTCCCACGGGTTACCGTACTCACGCCAGCTATCCGGACGCTCAATCTGCCGGCCATCCTGGAAGCTCTGCTGGAACAGACCGTTTTCATAGTGAATGCCGTAACCCACGGCCGGGTAATTTAACGTAGCCAGTGATTCGATAAAGCAGGCTGCCAGACGACCCAGGCCGCCGTTACCCAGCGCCATATCCTCTTCCTGCTGCTCCAAATCGGCAATATCCAGCCCCAGCTCAGCCAGTGCCTGTTTGGCGTTCTGATAAATACCGAGGTTATGCAGGTTATTGCTGAACATCCGGCCCATCAGGTACTCGAGGCTAAAATAGTGCAGCGCCCGGGTATCTTGCTCATAATGAGTGCGTTGGGTATTGCGCAGACCATCGAAAACCTGCTCGTTTACCGCGGCGCAGGTAGCGCGCCACCAGGCCTGATGGCTGGCTTTATTAACGTCAGTGCCAAGCGTGGAGTGTAAGTGTTTGATAATACTTTCTTTAAGCTGCTCAGTGGCAGTGTTGGCAGCGTTTGCTGCCTTAGCTATAGAGGTCTTTTTCATTGCCAGTCCCAAATGTGTTCCGCACAGACAGCGATGTTACACAGTTATAATTGTAGAAAAATTACAAAAACAATACCGCAAAATCGCACTTTTGGCAAAGACTACCCGCCATTTCGTAAGTTAATTACATAATTAAACATCAGGCTACTGCAGACGATTAAGGGGCCAGCCGTAGCTAACCCCTTGCGAATACAGATGTTTTAGCCTCAGCTATTGGCAAAAGCCGCCACGACAAAGGCCTTGGCATCCTGCTCTAACTGTTCCAAATGTGCCTGATCGACAAAGCTCTCCAGATAGATTTTATAGGCATTTTCTGTGCCAGAAGGACGGGCAGCAAACCAGCCGTTTTTGGTAACAACCTTAACACCGCCGATGCCGGCATTATTACCGGGCGCCTTGGTCAGTACCGCCGTAATAGGATCGCCGGCTAAGCTGGTGGCCTTCACACTGCTGACATCCAGATTTTTCAGCGCCGCTTTCTGGGCCGCAGATGCCGGTGCATCCAGACGCCGATACAGCGGTGAACCCAACTTACGCGTTAACGCCTGATACTGCAGATAAGGGTCGACACCGGTTTTTGCCAGCATTTCGGCAGCCAGTAAGCCCAGAATAAAGCCATCTTTATCAGTCGACCAGACAGTACCGTTATGGCGCAGGAAACTGGCGCCGGCACTTTCTTCGCCACCAAAGGCGATCTCGCCTTTATGTAAACCATCGACAAACCATTTAAAGCCGACCGGCACTTCGCTCAATACCCGGCCCTGCGCCGCAACCACACGGTCAATCAGCGCACTGGAGACCAGGGTTTTACCAATAGCCAGCTCAGCGCCCCATTGTGGTCGGTTGGCCAGCAGATAGTTAATGGCAACGGCCAGATAATGATTCGGGTTCATCAGACCGCCACTACGGGTCACTATGCCATGGCGGTCAAAATCCGGATCATTGCCAATGGCAATATCAAATTGATCTTTCAGTTGAATTAAACCGGCCATCGCATGCGCTGACGAGCAATCCATGCGGATTTTGCCGTCTTTATCCAGCGACATAAAACTAAAAGACGGATCCACCTTGTCATTGACCACGGTGATATTCAGGCCATAGCGCTCAGCGATGCGCGGCCAGTACGCAATACCCGAACCGCCCATCGGATCGACGGCAATACGGATGCCGGCTTTAGCAATGGCCGCCATATCAATCACGTTTTCTAAGTCATCAACATAGTGCTGAATATAATCAATGTGCTGACAATAGCCGGACTGAACCGCCAGTGCATAAGGCATCATCCGTACGCCATCCAGATCTTTAGCTAACAGCTCGTTAGCGCGCTTTTCAATCCAATCGGTAACATCAGTATCCGCCGGACCACCATGCGGCGGGTTGTATTTAATGCCGCCGTCTTCCGGTGGATTATGCGAAGGCGTAATCACGATACCGTCGGCCAGTTGGCTGCTTTCACCGTCGTTGTGGGTCAGAATAGCGTGGGAAATCACCGGTGTCGGGGTATAGCCTAAATCTTTCTGGATACAGACCTGAATTTTATTGGCAATCAGCACTTCCAGTGCGCTGGCAAAGGCCGCTTCTGACAAAGCATGGGTATCTTTACCCAAAAATAATGGCCCGGTAATGCCCTGCTTTTTCCGATACTCGGCAATTGCCTGACAAACAGCCAGTACATGTGGCTCATTAAAGGTGTGCTGCAAGGCACTGCCGCGATGGCCAGAGGTACCAAAACTGACTTTATGCTCCGGATGTTGATGCACATCGGGCTCCAGTACATAGTAAGCCGTCATCAACCGGCAGATATTCGGAATAAGTTCGTTTGGAACCGGCTGACCTGCCAGCGGATGTAATGACATGGGCACTTCCTTTTTAGCGTAATTCAGTTAATCAGAGTAAGTCGCGGATACGCTCAGCGTCTTCAGCACTATAGCCAAGTTTAATCGCAGTTTCCGTCAGCATCATTTTTTTCCGGGTGGTATTGGAGTTGGTGATCACCCAGAAGTTAGTATTAGGAATTTGCTTCGGGTTAGTGCTGCTGCCCGCTTCGTTTAACGCCTCGGCCGAAGTCCCAAAATACAGCCGGTTGCGACCTTTAATCTCCAGCACCCTGGCAAAATCTTTTTTGTGTACCCGCGCCAAAACCGAGAGCAGATATAAAAAGCGGCCAACGATATTTTGTTCGGTTTGTAAATCCTGTGGTGTTACCAGATCAAAAATATTACCGGCTTTAGTTTTGCCAGCAGGTTCGACCACCGCGGCTGCGACAGCCGCAGTGCTTACTGCAGCTACCGGCGCAGCAGGTGCCGCTATAGTGGCTTTGACAGGGGCACCGGGTAGTAAACGACGCAGGATATCTGAGGCACTTTCGCCAATACGCTGGGTCTGGCCGGCGATAAACTGATAAAGATCGTCGTCAATTTCAATGGTTTTCATAGTGTTAATCCGTTACCTCAAATTGGCCTGATTATATACCCAAAGCAGCAAAAGATGCGAGTTTCCGCCGGTGCCTGACGCTGGGCTGATGTTTTGCTAAAATAGCCTGCTATGACTCCGTAAAGCAAAAGAGTAGCGGTTATGATACTGAATTATCAACTTAACGGTCAGGGTCCGCTGGTGGTGCTGATCCACGGCCTGTTCGGCAGCTTTGAAAATCTGGGTGTGATCGCCCGCGCCTTACAGGATGAATTTCAGGTACTGAATATCGATGTGCGTAACCATGGCCGCTCGCCACAGAGCAGCGATATGAGTTACCCGTTACTGGCCGCAGATCTGGCTGAAACACTGGACAGTCTGGCACTTAAACCCTTTGCACTGCTTGGCCATTCCATGGGCGGAAAAATTGCCATGCAATATGCGCTGCAAAACACGATTAAACCACAGCGCCTGATCCTGGCCGATATCGCCCCGGTCGGTTATCCACCCCGGCATAACAGTATCTTTGCCGGTCTGAATAGCCTTGATTTAACTACCCTAAGCAGCCGGGCCGAAGCCGATCAACTGCTGGCGGCCTTCATAAAGGAAGCCGGCGTGCGACAGTTTTTACTAAAAAGTCTGGATAAAACCGAGACCGGCTTTCGCTGGCGTTTTAATCTGGATGCCTTAAGTACGCATTATCAGGCGCTTATTGGTGCTCCGGTTGCCGAGGGAGTCTTTGATGGTTCGACACTCTTTATCAAAGGCGGCAACTCAGATTACATCCTAGCTGAGCACAGACCGACTATTCTGGCACATTTTCCGGCGGCGCAAGCCAAGGTGATCGAAGGCACCGGCCATTGGCTGCATGCTGAGAAACCGGCGGCGTTTAATAAAATTGTACGCGATTTTTTATTGAGCTAGCGCAGAAAAAGCGGTGCCAGTTGTGCTATAGTGCGCGCACTTTTTTCGGGACGACCCTTGCAAATGAGTGTAGAGCAGTTTGAAACTATTGGCCTGTGGCTTGGTCTGGGTGTGTTATACATCTTTATCGTACTGGCGATCCGCGATGTACTGAAGAAAAGTCAGGCTCCGAAAATGGGGCAATTTTTTGTCTGGCTGGTGCTGTTTTTATCACCACTGGTCTTTATCGTGAAAAGTGTATTGCAGTATTTTTTCGAATAAGAGGCGACGTCATGGCGAAAATAGCCACCGATCGCACCACCATTGATTTATTTGCGCTGGACAAGCGCCCCGGCAGACCCAAAACTAACCCCCTGCCGCGGGAAGAACAGTTAAAACTGAACAAGCGCAACCAAATCAAGCGCGATCGCGTAAAGGGGTTAAAGCGTATCGAATGCAAGGTGTCAGAGCAGCTGTGTGACAAACTCGATCAGGCAGCGGCTTTGGCCAAGATGACACGCAGTAATTTTATTGAACATCTGTTAGAACAGGCTTTGGCCAGGTAAGAAGGCGTTAACTATGGCAACAGTGGGTATTTTTTTTGGTAGCGATACCGGTAACACCGAACATATCGCCAAGATGATCCAGAAAGAACTGGGTAAAAACTTAATCGATATTCGTGATATCGCGAAAAGCAGCAAAGAAGATATTGCAAGCTTCGATCTGCTGCTGCTCGGGATCCCAACCTGGTACTACGGCGAAGCGCAATGCGACTGGGATGATTTCTTCCCGGAATTGGAAAATATCGACTTTAATAACAAGCTGGTCGCGATTTTTGGCTGCGGCGATCAGGAAGATTACGCTGAGTATTTCCTGGATGCGATGGGCACGCTGCGTGACATTATCGAGCCGAAGGGTGCCATTATTGTCGGCCACTGGCCAACTGCCGGTTATAACTTTGTCGCTTCTAAAGCGCTGGTCGATGACAACCACTTTATTGGCCTGGGTATTGATGAAGATCGCCAGCCAGAGCTGACCGAGCAACGGGTTAAGCAATGGTGCAAACAAATTTATGATGAAATGAGTCTGGCGGAATTTGCCAAGCTGTAAGCTACCATGTTAGCAGCAGCTCAGATCAGAAAAAGCCGGCGCGCCGGCTTTTTTTATGCCTTAGTTACTGACTCGGTTGCGCGGTACTTTGGCTTTTTCCGGACATAGACAGTGCGATTGACTTCACATACCACCTGATTATTCGCATCTTTGATATGTACCAAAAACTGCGGGAAAAACTTGTCACCGCCGTCGGTCTCACGTTTAACCTGCTCCACCATCTCATCCGACAGCCAGAACTCGGCGGTTAAACGGCTATAACCCGGTTTGATATAGTTGATATCGGCCTGTTTGTCCCACACCAGATATTCTTTACCTAAAGCGCCCATCAGCAGCAGCGGGTATATCGGATCGGTCATCGCAAACATTGAACCACCAAACTGGCTACTATTAATATTGCGGGTCCAGGGCCGTGATTTCAGCTCGACCCGGCAGTAGCGGTAATCATCACTCAGCGCCGCCACCTTTATGCCGCTGAAAAAAAACGGTGGCCAAAAATTCAGTAAATGGCGCATCACGCCCGGTTTAAATGCCCAACGCATAACTCACTCTCTGGTATGACCTGTGACGTGCATTCTACCTTGCTTTCAAATTTCAGCAAGTTAGGGCCGTAAAATATTGAAAAGGGATAAAGCCATTGAATATAAAACTAATCTCTTTATAATCCCTGTAAGTTCACGTTTAGATAAGAGTTGCTATGAACGATCATAATACCGAGTTACGTAAGGCTGGCCTGAAAGTGACCCTGCCACGGGTGAAGATTCTGGAGATCCTGCAGGATCCGAAAAACCAGCATATCAGTGCCGAAGATGTATATAAGCTATTACTGGACATCGGTGAGGATATCGGCCTGGCGACCGTATACCGGGTACTAAACCAGTTTGATGATGCCGGCATTCTAACCCGCCACCACTTTGAAGGCGGTAAGTCAGTGTTCGAGCTAACCGGTGCTAACCACCACGACCACTTAGTTTGCTTAAAATGCGGCAAGGTGGTCGAGTTTGAAGACGACACCATAGAGCAGCGCCAACTGGCAATTGCCAAACAGCATGGTATCAAACTGACTCACCACAGTTTGTATATGTACGGTGAATGTGAAGACACTGTGCAGTGTAAGAAAAACAGCGAGCAGAACTAACTACTGGCTCTGAATAAAAAAACCGCCCTACGGCGGTTTTTTTATTGCCCTTAAGCCGTATTTCGTAGCCGCGACATCACCAGCGCACTGATATAGTTGCCGTATTGATAGGCATAATCGGCCAGTTCGGCCTCAACTTCAAAGCCAAAACGTTCATACAGTGCAATGGCCGACTCGTTACTGCTGTAGACCAACAGCTCCACCCGGCGCAGTGCCAGCCAGTTATCGGCTAAATCCAGCGCGGCACGTAACAAGGCCGAACCAATACCCTGCCCCTGAAATGGCTCAGCAACGCCCATGCCAATCTCCGCTACATGCCGTCGCCGTGGATTTTGCATCACCTGTAACCCAAGCTGCCCCACCACCTGGCCGTCGAGCTCTGCCACCAGATTATAAAAACCCGGCTGTGGCTCAAACAGACTCTGCCACTTAGCTTGCGGTTGAAACGGCAGCTGCAACGTATTGGCATAGACGCTGGGTTGGTCATAGATGGCTTTGACAGCGGCTAAATCGGCTGGCTCGGCATGGCGGATCACAGGTGGCATAAGGTTTCTCCCTGAAGTACATTGATATACTAAATTTGTGGATCGAGTAGGAGGCGGGATCACTCCCGCCGTCCTCTCACACCACCGTACGTGCGGTTCCGCATACGGCGGTTCATGTTAACACTGGAACTGCCGGTGGCAATCCAGCAGTGATACTAGTCCAGCTT
>Ga0181595_10003484_pt1 | contig 15009 bp, 2 predicted proteins | sample 041ome_7_FD_145604 | JGI IMG/M metagenome (GOLD analysis project Ga0181595, IMG submission 145604) | Coastal salt marsh microbial communities from the Groves Creek Marsh, Skidaway Island, Georgia - 041401AS metaG (spades assembly) | ecosystem: Environmental > Aquatic > Marine > Intertidal zone >...
ACAAAAACACATCACCATCATCATTCATCATCAAGAATCGCGTTTTGGGTTCTCGCGTTGGTGATCTTCTTGTTCTCTTGTTTTTTGCTTTATTTTTATTATTAAGAAGAAGAAGAAGATTTTGAAAGTGATTCTTGGTCTCATCATCAGAAACACAACGTCGTCGTCGTCGTCGTCGTCGTCTGAATCGTCTTCGACATATAAAATCATCGTCTTTTCTCTCTTCATCGTCATCACTCAAAGAAAAGAAAAGCGGACGACGAAAAAAGAATAATCATCGATCGATCGTTCTCTTTTTGAAAGTCTTCCGAAAGAGAGAGGAAAGAGAGAGTCTTTCTTCTCAGAGAAGAAGAAGACGAAGAAGAATCTGTCTGACGACGTCTGAGACAGAGACAGAGACAGAGCAAAAAAGAAGAAGAAGCAAAAAAGAAAAACACAAAAGTGAGTGAAAAAAAGTTGTCATTTTGGACAGAGTTTTTAGTTCTCGATCGCGTGTTCTCGATCGCGGGTTCTCGATCGCGTGTTCTCGATCGCGTGTTTTTGTTGGCTTTTGACTGACGGACTGAAAACCAAGAGGAAGGGGTCGCGCGAGAATGGCGGCGACGACGACGATTCAGACGACGAGCGCGCGGCCGCACCGAGTCCTTCTTCGTTTCCTTTTGTGTGCACTAATACTCGTTGCAATTGTTCCGCGAGCGTTTCCTTTCGCTCTCGCGACGACAACGGATACAGACGGTGTCGTTGAGTTTGGAAAAAGTGCAGCAGTCGATGGCGACAGTAAAATCGCCGAGCTCGGCGGTAACGCTACTTCGCCAGACAACCTTGCCGAACTTGGGTACGAACTTGCTGAGCTTGGGAGTGATGGCTTGTATGAGTGGAATTATGACAACTTCGCTAGCGACTGTTATGATTTAATAGAGATGAAAAACGGATGGAAAACGGCGCACGTGCGTAACGGGAACGCGTGCTACAGAACTTGCGGGAGTCTCGGACGTGTGCTTGGCGGGTACGGCAGATTTTGCAAGGATGCGCGCGCCGAAAGAGAGTATACGAACCTGCCGCCCCATCAAAAGGTTAAAGTTGAGTTTAAAGTTGTTTCTATTGACGGAAAATATTGGTCGAATAAAAAATTTAAACTCCAATACGGTTCAACCTCGTATTGGTTTGGTAATGTTGATATAAACCAAGGCGGAAGGGGTCACGTATGCGGCGGAAGCTCGAATCATAAGAATGACAGAGACGGGGTACACACTTACAGTCGCGAATTCTCGCATTCCAGCGATTCGCTTAAGTTATTGATTTCAACAAATTTGGGCACGACTAGTTGCGAAAGCTCATCTTGGGCGCTCTCATATGTCAAGATATATCTTAATACTATGCCGCCGCCGCCGAGTCCGCCGCCGCCGCCGCCGCCGCCGAGTCCGCCGCCGCCGAGCCCGCCGCCGCCGAGCCCGCCGCCGCCCGGGCAAAGAGACGAACCCACCGTTGAAATTCTCAACGCGCAAAAAGTCGTCTCAAATCGAGAGTTTGATTTTGGAATCTCGGTTTCTCATCCGACGTGCGCGAATTCAAAGTCGTGTTTCGAGAGCGAAGATGATATTAAATCGAATCAGAAAAAAGGTCTCCGATGCGATGTTCGAGTGCAAGCCAAAGAACAAACCTCGTGTTCAAAATACGGCGAATACTTACCGTGCATGCAATGGAACAGCTTTTACGATTCAAAGAAAACTGCTCAAACCAGAAAGACTTTGCGCGTCACGAAGGAAGACGGTCAAATCCAGTCTGGCGATATCGAAATTCGGTATCGGTGCTATTTTTTGAATAAAGGAAGCTCGACGAGCAAAGCGACGGGAACGGATACGGGCGAACAAATTTTGCACACGTTTAAAGTCGCGGAGGGATGCAGCGAATGGCTCGCGTCTTCGCGCATTCACATCGGCGATTTGTTCTTACAATCCTCCCCGGAGTTTTTGAACGCCGATTGCGACAAAATCCATCTGGTCAAGGAGTCACTGTTTCGAAAGTTCGACGTGAATCCTTTGGACGGCGTTCTTTCTCTGGACGAAGTTCGCGCCGCGTTCTCAGCGCACGACGTGGACACGGGATATTTGGAGCACGTGGCGAAAACCACCACGGATTTCTCCGACCAAGGCGGAATCCTTTTATCGAAAATTATTCAATCCGCGCAGCTTCCGACTCGATGTTTTTCAATCGACTCCGAAGCAAACGCGGCCAAATCATCGCCGATTTACATTCGTAGCGCAACCTACCCAACTTCGAGAGCCGGAGAAGAGACGACCGCGGCGCAATGTGAAGCCCAAAAAGGATTGGTTTCAGTTTCCTGGGACTATTCCAAGGTACCGGGCGATTCTGACTATCAGTGCGCGTACGCGGACGGAAGATTATACGAAAAGTTCAACGGCGCCGCCGTTCGAACTTTAACGGATATTCGGCCAGCCGTCGGAACGGGAGATTCTAAAGTGACTCTGGTCGCACAGTTGACCTTTGACGACAACGATTTACCGTTTATGAGTACTCAAGGTAACAACGGGTACGACGGGAACAAATGGAAAGACGGATTCACGATTGAAGCGTGCGGCGACGGCATCAAGTGCGCGAAACGGAAGAATAATGGATTCAATCAATTTATGTATGGTACAAGGCGCGCTCTTTCATCGAGCGGGATCATGATGTGGTTTTTATTGGACTCGAGCACAGAACAATCGTCAGACGGAAGTTTATTCTTGAGAAACACGAATGATGGAACTTACGTCAACAGAGTGATTCTTTCTTATGATTCGGGTGAAAATGAAGTGATCGGAGGGTATCAGCAGCTGTTTGACAACAAGTATACGGATAACTCAAAGACCATAAAATCAGGTAAGAATTCTATCGCATCCGGGACGTGGCACCACGTCGCAATGACAATTAACGGTGTTTATGGTTTGAGCGTATTCGTCGACGGTGACGAAAAAGCTTCGATGAAAGATTTTGATCATAACATGGTTGACTTTCCGCACTTTCAAGAGAAACCAAAAGTGTTTTATGCAAAGTTGGTAATGTATGACGACTTTCGAATTTATCAAGGCGTCGTCAGTCCTGCCATGCTAAAGGCAATCGCGCAATGCGGTCGCACCAAAGGTTGCGCAGAGCTCGGATACGCGAATCCGCAAAGTCGTAGAACGTATTGCATTGTTGCTCACTATGCCGACGACGACGACGCATCAGAAATATCAGCCGTTCCGCCGTGCGCGACGGCTTTGTTCTTCACCGGTGCAGCGATAGATCTCGCTCTGACGCCATCAAACAAAGGAATGTTGTTTTCGTTCAGAGATACCGCTTTGGACGAGATTGGTTTCGAAGTTCTTCGTCGTTCAGTCTCCGAAGGGAGCGCAAAAGGAATTTATGATTCCGTCGTTCTCATTGACTCATCTTTGAGTGGATGCGCTTCAAAATTCAATTCGATCACATTCTTCGACTACGAAGCGATAGAGACACCGGGGGCCGTCTGGGAGTACGCGATTCGAACGAAGTATCCTAAAACACAGACTCTCGATGAAATTTCCGATCCCGTCACCATAACGTCGCCTTGGAGAAGCACGTTAGAGGGCTCGATTTACGTCGCTGGAAATGAAATGGTTCCGGTGCGCAACGTTCGCGTGTGCGCTACGATTACTTCTCCTAGTAGCGCGTCGGCGCAAACTTCGCATCGCTCCTCGAGTAACCTCGCGTCTCACATGATGGTTATACATTCGAATCCTGATAAAGTTGTATCCGGCTTTCAAATAACGGATGGATTTTCAGACTCGTTTTCTACTTTGACGTCGGGGGAGAGTTTTAAAATCGATTTGATGAGTTTTTACGCCGTTTCCACCGTCACGGTGGAATTCGCGAAGGAAACCAGCGTCGACGCGGTGAACGCGGCAAATCTCGATGTTCGAATTCTCGACTACGACGATCCGAAAGACAACAAAAACGTGGGCACGAAAGGTTCGTCATGCAAACCGGTGAAGTCTTCGGGCGAAGCAGAGGAGGAGTCCAAACAAAAAAAATACGCGTGCGTCGGCACGACCGTTACCTCTTTTAACGGCCAATTCGTAACAATCCTTCAAAAGAACAATGATTTGATCAAAGTCGCCGAAATTATCGTCGAAGGACGAATCATGGACTGTCCGTATTCGTCGTTTACGGACGAGGATGGACATTACGAGATTGAAATTATGGACGCGAGCGGCTTGACGCCAAAAAAGACGCACGTCAGCGTAAAGGCGTACCAAACAGACGTGTACGACGCTATTTATCACAAAGATTTTTTTCATTCGCACGACACTTCTAAGAATCAGGAAATAAGGGTACCGGAAACCGCCATTATCGCTCTGGAAGTATACGACGGCGCATTGATTGCTCCGTATTACGGAGACTACGACAAAGGAAACGGCGCGTTTAGCACAATTAAACCTTGTAAATGTAAAGACGGCTCGGAACTTCGTGAAGTAGTAATCGACGACGCAGAAAACGACGTTTACATATGCGCCAAGTTATGCACAGAATGTGGAAACTGCGCCGGGTTCGACAGAAATGTGAAGACGAAGAGGTGCAGATTCACGAATGGACAAATTGGTGGGAACGGCGCTCATAAACAATGGTCGGGTTTTCAGTTTTGGCGTAAATTGAGCAAAGTCAAAGCAACTGCAATCACGGATGAGAACATCCATTTGCACGTGCGCGAATGTCTCGCAGAAGCGCCGAAAGATGGAATGTGCTACAGGTACGGATTCAGCAGTAACACTGGTCCAATGCCGAGTTGGGACGTGAAACGCGTCACGACTATGAACGGCTTATTCAAAGGCAACGCGGAAATCAACGCTGACTTGTCCGATTGGGATGTTTCTCAAGTTACGGATATTAGAGAGATGTTTCGCGATGCCGTGAACTTCAATCAACACTTGAAAGATTGGAAATTATCTTCTTCGGTAACTTCCGAGGACGCTTTTGCAGGTGCGATATCCTTTCAAGCGAAATTCACGAATTGCACGAGCGCCACAAATGGTCCACCATCGTCGTGCGAGCTGAAACGAAGAATGAACAGATTAGAGTTCGCCGAGTACGTGAGCACGCAAAGAAGCGCGTTTATGAATACGAAAGTTATCGTTACGGATGAAGTTTGGGCAACTTTCGATACGAACGGCGACGGCGACTTGGACGATGCCGAATACGCTCGTGCGAACCGTTTGATGCGATATGGATACGTTTCAGGAACGCCATGGCTCGTGTACTCATCGAAGGAAATGAAAAACATTCGTTCTTTCGACGTTATTCGACCGAAAGTATCTGGAAATGAGCCGATCAAAATTTCCGCGGATGGCGCTGCTGAAACAAAATCATTTCTCCCTTGCGACGCGGAAGTCGATAAAGACGGATATTATTTAATTTTCAAGCACGACAGTTCCGAGGGTGACTTTTGGTTAAATTCTGACGAAGCGAAACATTTTGGCGTCTCGCCTTCGACGGAGAAAAAGTATTCAAGGCTCGACGAAATCTCGAAATACGGCAAGTCTAGTTCATACGGCGGGTTTCAATTCAAACTTGAATATCCGCAAAAAGAACAATCGTACATCTGGCGCCAAACTTCGAATCCGGCTGAGAGTACGAAACGAGGCGTGGATGGGTATAAGTCAATTTCAACCACGGTCATAAAAAACTACAAGCATTTTACGTGGTCGAAACTCGCATCCTCGAAATCTTCCTCCCAAATCGGCTCGGGACTATCAAGCGCGCTCGGATCGGCGACTCGCTCCGCACATTTCATTTCAAAAGAAGTATATCCACCTCATGCGGACACCAACAATTCAAGCGCGTCGGACGAGATTGGGAGAAGGCGACTTCTCGGTTCTGAGACTTTGAGCGGATTCAAAAACGGAAATCGAGCGTCTCTCGGCGCGACGAAGAGTTTACCAACGAAGAGAGAAAAGCATTGCTCAAATCGCGCGAACGGGTGGGCCCTCAAAAATCCTTCAGTCCCGACGTGCGATGACGGCGTTACACTTCCTACGTCCGGTATATCCAGCGACGAAGCTGTCGCGAAATGCGGCGCATGCAGCGGCTGCACCGCGGTTTCTTACAAACACAAATGTGACAAAGGCGGCTGTGAAGGGATACGATACACCTCTGGCTGCGGAGGTGGAAAAGGGTGTTTGACTGGCTGGTCGTCTTGGACTACATATCGAGATTTAAAGTTTTGCGGCGCGATAGCGAACGGTGACTTCCAAACGCACGTTAACGGATGTCTGAGCGAATCTCCAGTCGATGGTTTGTGTTACCAGTACGGCGCAGATAATAAGATTGGTCCAATGCCGCATTGGGACGTTTCCAAGGTCACGAGTATGGGACAGGCGTTTAGTGGAAAATCATCTTTCAACGGCGATCTCTCGAATTGGGACGTTTCGTCTGTAACAGCTATGTGGAAGATGTTCTACAAAGCTTCCGAATTCAATCGAGATATCTCAAACTGGGACGTTTCCAAAGTCACAGATATGAATTACATGTTTCGCCAAGCGAAAAAGTTCAACCAAGATATTGGCAGTTGGGACGTTTCTAAAGTCACGAATGTACGCGTCATGTTCTATGAAGCGTACGCTTTCAATCAAGACATCTCGAAATGGGACGTTTCTAAAGTCACGCGTATGGACTACATGTTCTATTATTCTTTCGCTTTCAACCAGGACATCTCGAAATGGGACGTTTCTAAAGTCACGAGTATGGAAGGCATGTTCAAAGGTTCCTTATCTTTCAATCGAGACATTTCAAAGTGGGACGTTTCGCAAGTCACGAACATGTATCAGATGTTTCGCCAAGCGAAAAAGTTCAACCAAGATATTGGCAGTTGGGATGTTTCTAAAGTCACGAATGTACGCGTCATGTTCTATGAAGCGTACGCTTTCAATCAAGACATCTCGAAATGGGACGTTTCTAAAGTCACGAGTATGGACTACATGTTCTATAAAGCTCACTCTTTCAACCAGGACATCTCGAAATGGGACGTTTCTAAAGTTACAAATATGTCGAGAATGTTTGAAGACGCGCGTGCTTTCACCGGTTTCGTTGGCGGTTGGAACGATGATAGCGTCACGTCGCACGCAGGCATGTTCAAATACGCACACGCATTCCAAGCGATGCACGATTGCGAGGACGCAAACGACGGTCCCGCGAGTTCATGCGAAGTTATCAACGCAATGTTTGAGTACGCCCCGTCCTTTGTCTCGGGAACAGTTGTGAAAGACACTTCTTCCTCGGACGCTTCCATTGGCGACGCGTATTTAAGCAGTTCTGGTTGTATCAAAGCTGAACCAACATTCGGCGTATTTGAATCTTTGTGCGGACACTTCGGAAGTAAAGCTTCGTTTGCGAGCGTCATCAAGACTCCTAAAGTCGATTTGAGGAGTTTTCGCGGTTTCACTTTAGAAGCGTACGTGATGTTTACCGATTCTCCGTCCAACCAATATATTTTTGGACACGGGAAGGGCAGCACGCGCTCAGGTCTTCACATCGGAGTAAGACCTGGGAAAGGTATATATTTTGGTTTTCGTGGCGATGATCTTAATTACGATTTCACCCCGAGCCTGGACGTTTGGTACCACTTAGTATTCACCTACGAAAACTCAGGCTCGTTTACGAAATGCATCTACGTAGACGGGGTACTGAAAAAGAGTGGATCTGGAGGGAAATACGCGTACAGCGGATCGAATAAGCAATTACTCATCGGGAGAGCATATGGACCTGACGTTAGCACCTCTCGTGGATTTACCGGCGAAATGGCTTACGCGCGGGGATTCACAGCGGCTCTGAATTCGAAAGGAGTCGAATATCTATACTCGCAAAAACCCGATGCAACGGGCGGTGTCTTCAAAGGTTTGGAATATAACGAGGGTTCCTCGACCTTCCTCGACGGAAGCATTGGCCACAGTACCTGGTATTACGCAGTTGGAGCGTTCAAAGAGTTCAAAACAAGACAATTCCCCGGACCAACGCCGGACAGTGTGAATCTTGTAAAGCTTTGGTTAAAAACGGACATGAAGAAGATGAAAAACTGCGCGAACCACTATGATTTGCTTTACAACCGCGACGGCGTAATCGATCGACTGGCTTTCATACCGACGTTCTCGAGTTCGGTGCCAGTTCTTACTCAATCGTGGGATACTTGGTATTCAAGCTACGCCGAGCGCGGGGAGAAAATTCGCCTCGGAAAACCTACTTTCCAGAAGCAAGACGCTTTGTATTCGATTGTTTTTTCAAACAGTGCCCAACCGATTCTTCCGCAATCTTCCGCACACGCAATCCCGGTCATCGGCAATAACGTGACACGCGTTCGCTTCGATAAATCAGTATCAGGTGACGCGCTGAGTTTTGCCAGCTTAATCTCGCGCGTCGCGTTCAATCCCATCAGTGTGAATGCCGTGGAGCAGATGTCGGATTTGGTGCATCAATACGACAAGAAAAAATCAAAAAATCAAGCAGGGAATGACGAAGAACCGGCTTCGCTCGGCCGAAAATCCAAGTCGATATCACGTCTCGGATCCGAAGAAGAGAATTCTCAATCTTCTTCCGAGGACGTTTCCTGCGCGAACAATGGAGTCTGTGAAAAAGATTTCTCGGATGATTCCGCCGTCAAAGTCAACGGTATAGTGATATTTGAACCATGGAAAACGCAAGGGTACGCGTGCGGTTTACCGTTTGCGAAAATTCAAGCCTATAGTTATGACACAAGTGAACAAGGTTACGTGCACGAAGGAACGTACTTTTCTGATACATCGGGTCGGTTTGAAATTGGGGTGCCGATAGGTGAGGGTCGTACGTTTGTCGTCCACGGAGGAGACCAAGATGTTCTTGGGCATACAATTTGCTACGTTGGAAATTCAGTAGATATCGAAGAAAGTGATGATAAATGCGTGTCACAAGATCCAAAAGAGTTTCCTGCTCCGGGAGAAGGTAGTTCCTTTTCCTCATCGAGTTATTACGAAGTAGCGGCTGCGGTAGGCGGTGAAAATTTGGTCTTTCTCGACACTTCGACGCGATCCGTGGATATAGGTTTATACGCGGGTTCATGTGATTCGCAATATGAAGAATATGAACTTTTGATTACCCCGGCGAACGGCTGCGGAGCAGCTGCCGTCGTCACTTACGATGACATTCAAGCTTGGCAATGCGTAGATGGTTCGGTTGGTACGTGTAATGGTAATGAACGAACTTGGCCGTACGCCGCTATGGATTATTACATTCAAATCGAAATGGCTCCGGACGTCTCTAGAATGGATGTTGCGTTTATTCGTGCTACTACTGTTGGAGCTGGCGCGACGTGCGAGGCGGGTACGGAAATTATGCAATATTTCAGAAATAGAGACATGCTCGTACAAACTGTCTTATTGTTGGATTTAGAGAGCACAACTGTGGCTACGAACAGATACGAGTATCACGGTTATCTGTGTAGTGTGATCACCAGAGAAGATAGAGGAGGAGGAGAAGGAGGCACCACCAATGCGCCTACAACTATCTTTCACGCGCTTTCGAGTAGCTCGGAGGCATGTTTGAGTTCGAATACAGATCCAGACGAAGGAGATTTAACATCGAATTATTTAATTGGCACAACAATGAGAGATAATGTACACACAATCGACGCGAGCAAACGCGTCGGCGTAAAAGTTTTCGAGGCGCACTACACATCGACAGGAGACACTTTCACAACTTGCTCTGATTTTCAGAGCAGCACCACAAATATCGTGGTGGAAATAAAGGATGGAATCACGGGGGGTGATAATGCGTGCCATCCGAGTAAAGCCCCGTCGGAGGAGTGTAAATTTTCATCAGTTTTGGCGACTGGGGATGAAAACGTGGGATTCGTTGATTTCGGCAATATGCAATATTCCCGCGAAATATTTTCAGGCAGTGCCATTCCCAACCTCGTTACGCCGTATCGACGCTCGTTTTCGGCGCACATTGAGCGGAACGACGGGTGGGCCATTACGTCGATGACCGTCGAACGAGAGCTCGTCGTGTTGACGTCGAAGACTCGCGGCGAGGGTGGTAAACCTGAAGATCGATACGTATCTAACTCTGAATTTTACGCGACCGCGCCGGTTCAAGGTTTAGTGTATACCGTCGTACACGACCCTCCCGGGGGTAACTCATTCTCTTCCATCTCGAAAGGAACGAAAATAGATTTAGAGATGGGTTTGACAACCACTCGAGCGGCAGAAAAAACAAGCGAGTGGGGTTTTGCAGCTGGAGCAGATGCAGAATTAAGTTTAAAAGGCGGGATTGCTGCAGGATCAGGCTATCTCAACGGCGAAATAATGACAGATTCAAATGGGGCAAGAGTGGAATTCGGAGGACACGGTGGATACGCTCAAGAAGGCCCGACTGTAACGATAAGTGGCGAAACAGACAACGGCTGGGACTTTCACATGACTCTAGACAGAAATTTGGAATCTTCTCAAGACCCAGCCATCCCAGGACGTCCGGGAGATGTAATCCTAGGCGGAGGATTCGAAATTGTGTACGTGAGGTCCGATAAGGTTGATTTCCAAGATGACACTTCTGACTGTTTAGGAGTGGTTCCAATCATCGAATGGAAAGGTCGAAAACCAACAACGTACGTCATGACGGTGTTCTCGATTGAGTACAAGATTTTACCGGAACTGATAAATTTGATTTCAGTTACGAACAATGAGACATCTGATATAACCGATACCGATATTGATGACACAACCTCCAACAACTCTGTTATTAGACGAACGTGGGAATCGCGTCTTGAGAATGCGCTAAATGACTGGAAACGAACGCTTGAATGGTCCTCTCCGGATTTCAATCCTGAAGGGTTGAACGCTTTAGAAGACAAGGAAGCCGAAATAACAGAAATCGAGAGTAAATTCGATGCTATGAGAGTACCGTTCACCTCGGATGATTCCGTGTATGGTCAAATTTCGAAACCTCTCATCACGAGTGTTTACGGAGCGTATACCCAAAACGATGATCTTTCTCCCGATTATACCGCGAAGAAGGATTGGGAGGAACTCAGCGAAGTGTGGGATTCAATTCCATCGGATAACGCACCTCTTCACGGTGTTCCAAAAATAAGAAGAACGGATGCTTGGAAGAACGATGGAGGTCAAGAAGCCAATGCATATGCGCTTGTATCCGGCTTTACGGCTGGTGGGTTGGCGGCGTTTGGTGGTACCGGGGTTTTAGCCTCATCGTCTGTCATGGCGCCTCTTATTCCTCTTGCTGCAGTGATGGGGACAGTAGCTGATCGAATGGTGAACCCTAACCCAGAGGCATACTTGGATGACAAAGTAAAGATCATCGTCGAAGGTACTGGTGAAGAGTCGCACGACCCGAACGGCCGATGGTTCCCGACGAAGAGCGATAAGTGGCTGAGTTCGTACGAACCCGGTGGAACTGGCGACGACGGTCGAAATCTTTTCAACTCCAACGAAGATGATCCTGACAAGGACGAAGGTCTTTGGAGTCGCGGCATGAGCAAATATGCCAAGACAGAAGAGATGAAGGCGACTTTTCCTGATTCTATTGGAAATATGGACTCCTCCATGGTTGATGCATCTTTATTTGGCGGTCAAGCTCAATTTGGTTTTTTGGAAACCGGAGACCTTGATAGTGGAGACTATAAATCTACACCCACAATATCTAATCAGGAGAAGCAAGACGTGTATCTCTCATTCTCTGGCGGTGGCCATAACCTCGAGTTTTCTTCATCCATCGAGAGTAACATCGACAGTTATGGCTATTCGTGGTCGATGGAAGCTGAAGGGAGCGTTTCAGCTTCTACAGATTTTAATATGGCGTATGGATTTTGGGAGCTTGAAGCGGAGTTCGCAGACACTTACGGAAAAAGTATCGGGCAAGAGAAAGTTCTGGCATGGGCAAAATACGGTGAAATGGAAGTCACGTATACGCTCGGTGACGATGATCCTTACGACAAGTTTGTGATTCAAGTTTCCAACGATAAGCGATTCGGTACTCCTCTGTTCAGAACAATCGGTGGCTCGTCCAAATGCCCGGGCGAACCAAATACGATGTGGCGAGAATCGGGCTTGGGAATTGAGGCGAAACACGCCGCGGGGTCTGATAACTACTTTGTCCTTCCCGGAAAACCTGCGCTGTTCGACGTGATCATTACCAACGATTCGCCTTACAGAGAAGGTCACATTTATGGTTTACTTTTAACTTCGACCGAAACGAATGGTGGTTCTTCTTTTTCTGGCGGCAACATGCTCGATTTGAAATTCTCCATCAACGGCGACAACACCAAGTTGCGTCCGTTTGGTGATTTGTTACCTTTGCACGACGTGCCGTCTACGGACGACACCGGCAATTCAATCAACACTAAACTCACTCTGAGCGTGGAGAAAGGGAATCTATCTAATGAATATACAGGTATTTTCCTTAAACTCGTGAGCGAGTGCGAGTGGCAAATGTCGAGAGATTTACTCTATCGCAATCCAATTTCGGACGCGTATTCACTCGACGATATCAAGTGGCAGCGCGAGTGCCCCGAAATTGCATGGGACGAAACCACGGTTAATAAGTATCTGTATTACATCGCGAGCGGTGCAACTTCAGATGTTCTCGACGTATCTGTCATGAATCCAAACCCGTTGAATATTTGGACATCCGATAAATACGAAGCCAGTGATACCGTTAGAGGCGGATGGGACGTGAACAAAGACCATCTCGTGCACCCGAACGTCGAGTTTGTTCGCGTGCAGTTTCGACGACCTGGTATCGGTGAATGGATTAGCGCCTGGGACGATTCCAAAGCTTCCGCGGATGTGACTTGCGGACATTCGACTTCCGGGTGTGGTTTGTCTTGGAATTTGACCAAACAGTACTTCATGAACGGCCTTCGCGATGGATCGTGGGAGATTCGGGCAAAAATATTCTGTTCTGGTGGGGCTTCAACGGCCCCAATGTCCGTGTTTGGATCCACGACGAAAGAAAATTTGAATCTTGTCGTCGACGTGACTTCGCCAAAGCCAATTGCTCTCAGCGTGATGGACAAGTTATTCGTCGTCGAGTACACTGAACCTGTAATTTGCCCTCAACTGAAAACCGACGAAGAGATTTATCAAGTCACGAGGATTGAAGACTGCGACGGGAATACCACCGAAGAAGTGATCGATTGGACAACAATCCTTTTGCAATATTCCTTTCGATGCATTGAAGACAAAATAAATGCGTGGACGATGCAGTTACCGAGCGATTTGGATAACCAGGGAAAATATCAAATTATCGTTGGTAAAAACAGCACTAGCGGTCTCACTGACGTAGGAGGTAACGTTGTTGCGAAGATGACCTTTGACGTCGATTTCTGCTCCGCGAGTGCAACTGTGGCTGTGGTCTCGTCGTCTCTTAATTCAACAAACGCGGTGGCGGCCAAATCTGCAGCCGCAGTCGGCAACTCTAAACGTTCAAGGAGGAATAAAACCGACACCCAAAACGAGCGCGTGAAGGGAAAGAACGCTGCATCGTCAGAACTAGGCGTGGTGAAAGACGAGATCGCGACGTCGAATCTCTTTACATTTGCTCCATCTACACTTCTCGCCGGTATTCTCGCGACGACGGTCGTCTCTGCGACGATCGCTTTTACCATAGCGCGAAGAATATCGCATCCGATCGTGACTTCCATCGATGGCGATAGCCCCTACGAAGACAAAAAGCCGTTATTGGAATCCACCATTCCGGAACAGCCAGCGTATGGATCCGTAATTTGAGAAGAGAATAAAAGCGAAACAAGCAAGCGAGCGAGTAAGCAAACAATTAAACTCGCGACTTTGTCGGCTGTACGGCGCGCGAAAGAAATATACATATTGTGAACATGTACATACACGAAAAAATTTAAACACGACCCCGGTCGTTCGATTGAAAGAGAAATACGCGAAGAAAGTATTTATTAAATAACAAATTATTATTATTCTACTACATCATAACAACAACACAAAATGTAACCATCTCGCACGCACAAAAGTGTCGCAGAACGATACCATCACACCACTTTTGTTCATAATAAAATAGAACTTTCCACGCGAGCTCGTAAAAAAAGAAAAAAAGATGAACTTTGAGGAGGAAGAGGAGGGAGAGAGGAGAAAGAGAAGGAGGAGGAAGAAACGCTCGGGAAGGGGCGCAGATGGTGTTGCCACCATCATCGTTTCTGGTTCTCTCCTCGTCCGTCTTTACCACGACTACGTCGTCGTCCTCGCACTTTCATGTCTTCTGTTTTCGTTCTCGTCTTCTCAAAATCCAAAATCGTCGTTTACGTCGTTTCCGCGCTCGTCTTCTTCGTCTTTGTCTTTGTCTTCTTCTTCTTCTTCCGTTGCGTCATCGTTGACGAACGAACGAGGCGCGGCGGCGGCGTTCGAGAAACAACGAAGAGGAGGAGGAGGAGGAGGAGGTTTTTTTTTACTCTTCGCGAGCGCGGAAGAAGAAGACGAAGAAGAAGAATCGATGATGACGATTGTTCGTTCAAACGGATGGATGCGTTGGACGGACGATCAGTCTGGAAAGTTTTACTTCCAAGAAGAAGCGACGGGCAAAACGCAATGGGAAGAACCCTCGGGGTGGACGCTGAGTGCGAACGATGATGCCTCCGATGGTGGTCATAACAAGAACATCGACGAAAGAGAAGAAGATGAAGAAGACAAAGAAGAAGTAGAAGAAAATGCGCCAACGCAAAACGAACGAACTGTGCGAACGAGAGAAGAACGAGAGCGACGCGAAAGAGAAGAACGGCAAGAGCTCGATTTGTTACAACAACAACAACAACAACAACAACAAGCAACGCACGCGTCACCGCCGCCGCGCTCCTCCGCCGCCGAAGTTGATGGCAACGACAGTAGCATTCAAGAGATGAAAATGCAGCACCACAAACAACTTTCTTCGCAAAAAGAGAAGCACAGGGACCAAATCGCCGTGTTACAGAAGCAACACGAAGAAGAAATT
>Ga0181595_10003490_pt1 | contig 14984 bp, 15 predicted proteins | sample 041ome_7_FD_145604 | JGI IMG/M metagenome (GOLD analysis project Ga0181595, IMG submission 145604) | Coastal salt marsh microbial communities from the Groves Creek Marsh, Skidaway Island, Georgia - 041401AS metaG (spades assembly) | ecosystem: Environmental > Aquatic > Marine > Intertidal zone...
AAAAGTGTCAAAATACCTTTTGCTTTATATTTAATTGAAATAAAATTAGTTACTTGTATTTAAATAAGTAACCACCATATCTAATCAAAATTTAACTATAAAAGGAAATAAATGACTAAAGGACAAAAAGCTGGGGACAAACCAATTGCAATTGAAGTTGAACAAGGGAAATCTTATTACTGGTGCTCTTGTGGAAAAAGCTCAAAACAACCATTTTGTGATGGATCTCACAAAGGGTCTGAATTTAGTCCACAGGTTTTTAAAGCTGAAGAAACAAAAAAAATGTTTTTTTGCACATGTAAGCAAACAAATAATCAGCCATTTTGTGATGGTTCTCATAGTAAAAGTGAATAAGAGAGTTGATTAAAAATATTTACTAATTAAGTTACAGTTATGAAAAATATTGAAGTTAGCAAAATTATCGATCCAATTCCCGCATCAGATGGTGCTGGAGTAAAATTAAAAAGAAGTATTGGTGTTGAGCCAAATTATTTTGATCCCTTCTTAATGTTAGATGAGTTTGGTTCTGAAAATAGTGAAGATTATATTGCAGGTTTTCCTCCACATCCTCATAGAGGGATAGAAACTGTAACTTATATGTTGGCTGGAGACTTTGAACATGAAGATAGCACAGGTGGAAAAGGTAGAATGACCGCTGGAGATGTACAATGGATGAGAACTGGAAGTGGTATTATTCACTCTGAAATGCCAGCAATGAAGGAAGGTAAGCTTCATGGCTTTCAACTATGGATTAATATGCCAGCTAAATTAAAGATGAGTAAGCCTGAGTACATTTATATTGATGCAGATAAAATGAGTGTACATAAAGATAAAGATAAACAGGTTAAAGTTATTGCAGGAAAATTTGAAAATGCTGAGGGTCCAGTTAAAGGGCACAATGTTGAGCCAGTTTATTTTGATGTTGAGCTGAAAAAAGACAAAGATTTTAATTACGAATTACCTGAAACACACAACTCTTTTATTTATCTAATTAATGGTGAAATAAAAATTGGTAGCAAAAATCATGAGGAAGTAACAGACAGCACTTTAATACTTTTAACTCAAGGAAATAAACTTAGCGTAAAAGCAATTAGTAATGCTAAATTTCTAGTTATCTCTGGAAAACCAATCAATGAACAAATTGCAAGAGGTGGCCCATTTGTAATGAATACTAAAGCTGAAATCTTGCAAGCAGTACAAGATTATCATAATGGTACATTTGTAAAATAAATTTATGAATACAGTAATTATTTCAAAACCAGGCGGTCCAGAAGTTTTAGAATATAAAGAATTAAAACTTGAAGAACCTAAGGCTGATGAAGTAACAATTAAAAATCATGCAATAGGTTTAAATTATATTGATACCTATCATCGTTCGGGTCTTTACCCATTAAGTCTTCCCTCTTCTATTGGTTTAGAAGGCGCAGGAGAAATAATTAAAATTGGATCTGAGGTTAAAAATTTTAAAGTTGGAGATAAAGTAGCCTACTGCGCTGCTCCAGTTGGTGCATATTCAACACACAGAAATTATCCAACAAAAAGTCTTGTCAAAGTTCCTAAAGGAGTTGAACTAGAAACTGCAGCAACTTTAATGACTAAGGGAATTACTACTTTTTATCTTTTGCATAAAACTTATCCTGTAAAAGCTGGAGAAGATATTTTGTTTCATGCAGCAGCTGGAGGTGTTGGTCAAATATTTGGTCAATGGGCTAAAAGTTTAGGATGTAATGTAATTGGAACTGTTGGCTCAGATGAAAAAATCGAGATTGCAAAACAAAATGGTTATGACCATGTGATAAATTATAACAAAGATAATTTTGCAGAGAAAGTTAAAGAAATTACAAATGGCAAAGGTTTATCAGTTGTCTACGATGGAGTTGGAAAAAATACTTTTGATGGCTCAATAGAGTGTTTAAAACTTAGAGGTATGCTTGTTTCTTTTGGTAATGCATCAGGACCTTTAGATCTTGTAAATGTAGCTAAATCAATTCAACCAAAGGGCCTATATTTGACAAGACCAAGTATAATGCAATACACAACTACTCGAGAAGAACTAGAAGAAGCAACAAATAAAGTATTTGAAATGGTTTCTAGCGGAAAAGTTAAAATAAAAATTTCAAAAAAATATTCATTAAAAGATATTGCTAAAGCCCATACAGATCTAGAGTCACGAATTCTAACTGGTCCTGCTGTAATAGTTCCTTAATCAACATCAACATCCATATCAGACATATGCAATTTTAGTGCATTTGTTGAAATGTGAATTTCTCTTATAAAAAAAAGTATTGAGACAATCATTGATAAACAACAAGATCCAAATATTAATCTCGCTAAAAAAACTTCATCTAGATAAAGTGCAAATACAGTAAGCATATTAAATAAAAAACCAAATGATGCAAAAAGAATTGTCCATCTCAAAAGAGTAATTCTACCGCTTATATTAATAAACTGCTTCTTCCATTCTGGAGGTATATGTTTTTCATAAACATGTTCATCATGAAGTTGCCTAATCAGAATACTTAAAGAGTGAAACCTATTGCTATATACACTCATCAAAAGCGGTATTGCCGGAAACATTAAAGCGGTGACGGTATAATCTATATTCATACGAATCAGTTTGATTATGAAACTAGCCTTTGTTATTTACAAGTAAAATAAAATGAAACAACTAAATCTATTTTTTGAATTAATAAGAATAAAAAAACCAATTGGCTTTATGCTTTTGTTTTGGCCCTGTGCATGGGGTCTAACAATTGCGTATAATTTTGAAAATAATTTAAATTTATATTTTTTTTATTTAGCTCTTTTTTTTATGGGGTCTATATTGATGAGATCAGCAGGATGCATTATTAATGACATTTTTGATAAAGATTTTGATAAAAAAGTATTTAGAACAAAAAATAGACCTATAGCATCAGGAAAAATTTCTGTAAAAATTGCAATATTTTACAGTTGCATATTGTGTTTTTTTGCACTTTTAGTTCTATTAAAGTTTAATTATTTTACAATAATTCTAGCTTTAGGGTCTATGCCTTTAGCTTTTTCTTATCCATTAATGAAAAGATTTACTTATTGGCCACAATTATTCCTGGGAATTACTTTTAATTACGGATTGATATTAGGTTGGACAGCAATTTATGGTCAAATAGATATGATACCTATATTTTTTTATATCGGAGCCATATTTTGGACATTGGGTTATGACACTATCTATGGGTATCAGGATATAAAAGATGATGAAATAATAGGTGTTAAATCAACATCAATTATATTTAAAGATAAAGCTAAAAAATTCATAATTTTTTCTTATACAATATTTATGATTTCATTATTGATAACAGGGTATTTGATGAATTTTAGTAAATTGTATTATTTTTTTTTATTAACACCTTTTTACCATTTATTCTTTTATCAAATAAAAATTTTTAATGTTAAAAGTCCAAATAGTTGCTTTCAAGCATTCAAAAGTAATAATTTTTGTGGCTCTTTGATTTTTATCACTATAATTTTAGGAAAAATTTTTTAATGAAAAATATTATAATTTTTAAAAGATTATATAAAGATTATACAGATAAATTTTTAGATAAAATAATTATATCTGCATTATTTTCTATTCTTGTAGCAGGAAGTACATCAGCAATTGCTTGGCTTTTAGATCCAGCTATAGAAAAAATTTTTATAGATAAAAATCAAACACTGACAATTATAATACCAATTCTCATAGTTGGTGCATTCACAATAAAAGGATTATCGTTGTACATCGCAAAAGTTTTAATGATAAGAGTGGCAGAAGAGGTAAAAAAAAAACTTCAGATCGATATGCTAAACACTTTAGTTAAGGCTGATACACAATTAATTGACAAAAAACATTCTGGTAAATTTATCTCAAATCTTACTTATGATGTTCAGCATATAACTAATTTATTAAGTAATGGTGTATTAAATTTATTTAAAGATAGTTTAACATTAATTGGTTTATTAACTGTAATGTTTTATCAAAATTGGAAGCTTTCACTTGTATCAATGATTATGATACCATTGGCAGCTTATTCTGCCAAATCTCTAGGCAAAAGAATGGGTAAAGTTACAACTCAAGCACAAGAAAAGTCTGGCTTTTTAACAACTTATTTAGTTGAAATATTTAAAAATCACAAATTAATCAAAATTTTTCAAAAAGAAAATTACGAATCTTTAAGAGCAGATAATCACTTAGACGGGTTGAAAGAAAAAAATATAAAAATAAATACAGTTTATATACGAATGGCACCAGTGATGGAAATTTTAACTGGAGTGATGATTGCATTTCTAATTTTTTATTCTGGCAAACTTATTTCTAAAGGAGAAATTGATATTAATAATTTTTTTTCTTTTTTAGCAGCAATGATGTTAGCTTACCAACCAGTAAGATCTTTATCAGCATTAAATGTAACTATTGGCCAAGCTATATCTGCAGCTTTAAGAATTTTACCTATAATAGACCAAAAAAACCAAATTGATGATAAAAATAACTCTAAAGATTTAATTTTAAATAATGGAGATATTAAATTTAAAAATGTAAGCTTTGCTTATAATTCTATCGATGGAGATGTTCTAAATTCAGTAAATTTAAACTTTATAGGAGGTAAGATGACTTCATTAGTTGGGAATAGTGGCTCAGGAAAATCAACAATATTAAATTTAATTCCTCGATTTTATGATGTGCGGTCTGGAGAAATATATATTGATAATCAATTAATCTATAACACAACATTAAAATCTTTAAGAAAAAATATTTCTCTAGTAAGTCAAGAAACAACTTTATTTGATGACACAATTAAAAATAATATTTTATACGCAAATGAAAATGCAACAGATGATGATATAAAAAACGTTGCAAAAATGTCATTTTGTAATGAATTTATTGAAAATTTACCAAATAAATATGACACTTTAATTGGAGAAAATGGTGTAAGATTATCTGGAGGTGAAAAACAAAGATTGTCTATTGCAAGGGCAATGTTAAAAAAAAGTTCTATAATCCTTCTTGATGAAGCAACGTCCTCATTAGACTCAGAAACAGAATCAAAGATCCAAGATGCAATAAATATTCTAACAAAAAATAAAACTACAATTGTTATCGCACATAGGCTATCTACAATACTTAATTCAGACAATATTTATGTGATAGACTCTGGTAAAGTTATTGCTAATGGAAAACATGATGAATTGATAAATAAATCTGAAGCCTACAAAAACTTTTATGATAAACAAATTCAAAAATAAATATGTTTTTTGTTTATCAATTACTATTATTTTTAATACTTTTAATTTCGCCATTAATAATACTAATAAGAATTTTTAAAAAAAAAGAGCATAAGCTTAGATTCTTCGAAAAATTTGGAATTAATTCAATTTTTCGAAAAAAAGGTAAACTTATTTGGTTTCATGGATCAAGTGTTGGTGAAATAATGAGTTTAATACCTGTTATTCGATATTATGAGGCTGATAAGTCAATAAATCAGATACTTATTACTTCCAGCACACTTAGTTCAGCAAATATTTTAAAAAAATATAGGTTTAAAAAAACTGTACACCAGTTTTTTCCAATTGATTTTTTTTTAATATCAAGAAATTTTTTAAATTATTGGAGACCAGCAATTGCAATTTTTGTAGAGTCTGAGATTTGGCCTTGCATGTTTTACAATCTAGATAAAAAAAAAATTCCCCTAGTGTTACTCAACGCCAGACTAACAAATAAAACTTTTGGTAGATGGTTATTATTAAAGGAATATGCAAACCACATATTTAATAAAATTTCTTACTGTTACCCTCAAAATTTAGAAACTTTGAGATACTTAAAAAAACTAAAAACCAAAAAAATAAAATTTATTGGTAACTTAAAATTTATTGAAAATCCCTATGATAGAATAATCAATTCTAAGGAAAAGTTAAATTTATTTTTTTCAAAACATAAAATATGGGTTGCAGCAAGCACTCACCATAATGAAGAAGCTATATGTGCTAAAGCACATATAATTTTAAAAAAAAGAATAAAAAATCTAATTACGATTATTATACCGAGACATATTAATCGTACACAGGAAATAATTTCCAAAATTACAAAACTAAATCTTAAAGTCGCCACTCATAGTTCTAGCAATAAGAATTTAAAGAATACTGATATTTATTTAGTAGACACATATGGTGACTCTAAAAAATTTTATGAAATAGCAAACACAGTATTTTTAGGTGGCTCTTTAACAAACCGTGGTGGACAAAATCCTCTAGAAGCAGCAAGGTATGGTGCTAAAATTCTCCATGGAACAAATGTAAAAAATTTTGAAGATGTGTACAAATTTTTAAGAAAAGTGAAATTATCTCATGTTGTAAAAAATGCATTACAAATCTCAAAAAAAATTAGTTTTAGAAATTCTAATAAAAAAAAAAATAAAATAAATAAAATTGGTAGAGAAATTTTAAACAAAACAACTAATGAATTAAATATATTAATTAAAAATGCTAATTAAAAAACCAAAATTTTGGGATTTAAAAAAACCATCTTTCTATTCTTATTTGCTATGGCCTCTTTCTAAAACTTTTGAAATCATATCTAAATTTAAAATTAAGAAAAAGAAAAAATATTCAAATATAAAAACAATTTGTATTGGTAACATTTATGTTGGCGGAACTGGAAAAACTTCATTAGCAATTAAGATAATTAAAATGTTAAAAAATAAAAATGTAAAAGCTTGTTTTATAAAAAAATTTTATTCAAATCAAATTGATGAAATTAAATTACTAGAGCAACATGGCAAAGTTTTTACGAGTGAAAATAGAATTGAATCGATAGAAAATGCTATTAGCAAAAATTATCAGGTAGCAATTTTTGATGATGGGTTACAAGATCATTCAATAGATTACAATGTAAAATTATTATGTTTCAACAATATTAATTGGATAGGTAATGGATTAGTAATACCAGCTGGACCTTTAAGAGAAAATTTAAGTATAATAAAAAATTATAAATTTATATTTTTGAATGGAAATTTAGAAAATTTAGAGAATATTAAAAAAGATATATATAAGATTAATCATAAAATAGATATAATTGTGGGTACTTACAAACCAACTAACATTAATCAATTTAACTTAAAAAAAAATTATTTAGTTTTTTCTGGAATTGGTAACCATCAAACTTTTATTTCTATGTTAAAAAAAAATAACTTTAGATTAATAAAAGATATAGAATTCCCAGATCACTACAAATATAAAAAGATTGATATTGAAAATATAATTCATGAAGCAAATGAATTAGATTGTAGCATTATTACTACTGAAAAAGATTTTTTAAGGATTAACAATCAAAATTTAGATAAAATAGAGTTTATTAAATCAGAATTATACATTCAAGATGAAGAAAAATTATTTGATGCTATATTTAATAAGAATGAAGCTTATTAAATATTTTTTTCAATTTTTACTAATAATTCCTTTCTTCCTATTATTTAAAATAATTGGACTAAAATATTCTTCATTTATTGGTGGGAAATTATTTGAAGCTATAGGACCTTTCTTTAGATCAAAAAGAATAATTTACTCAAATATTAATAATGCCTTACCTAAAATAAGTTCAAGAGAAATAAAAAAAATAACAAAACAAATGTGGAATAATTATGGAAGAGTTTTCGCTGAATATATCTTTATAAAATCTTTCAGAAATGAATTATTTAATTCACATATTTTAATAAAAGGTCAAGATATCCTTGATGACATTAAAAAGAATAATAAACCAATCATATTTGTTTCAGGACACTTAAGTAATTTTGAACTAATGGCAATGGTGATAGAGAAATCAGGTATTAAATTAGCTGCTATATATAGACCTTTAAATAATTACTTTTTGAACATATTGATGGAAAAAATAAGAAAAAAATATATTTGCAAACAACAAATTAAAAAAGGTATAGGTGGCCTTAAAGAAATTATAAGATTAAATAAAATTGGATATTCCACTGCTCTTATGATTGATCAAAGAGTTTCTGAGGGCATTAAAATAAATTTTTTTGGGCAACCAGCATTTACAACTACAATACCTGCACAACTTGTCAAAAAATATGGTTACCCTGTAGTATTTCTGCATATTGAGAGATATGAGGATATTAAATTTAAAATTGTGGTACAAAACCCTATTTATTTTTCCAAAAATGATACTTCAATAAAAATAACTGAAAAATTAAACAATCATCTTGAAAAAATGATTTTATCTAAACCTGGTCATTGGATTTGGTCACACAACAGGTGGAAATAGAAAAATTATGTTTTTTGCAAATTTTCTTTTTTTTGATTAGCTTCTTTATAAGAATAATAAGGTTCCTGTAAATCTACATTCCAATAATTAAGTTTTTCTAAACTTATAAATTTTCCCGAAACAGCACAAATCACATAATCTCCTTCCTCAATTATTTTGAAGTTATTTGGTAAATATTTTATTTTTGCTAATTTTTTCGTCATTTTTAGTTTATATATTTATATATGATAGTTGGTATTATTGGAAGTGGTGGACGAGAACATGCTATTTGTCACTCATTAATTAAATCACCAAAAATACAAAAAATTTTTTGCTTCCCTGGAAATGCTGGCACTGCAGAATTAGCAGAAAACATTGAAATAGATATCAATAATTTTAATGAATTAAAATTATTTATTTTGAAACACAAAATTGATTTAATTATTGTAGGTCCTGAAAAACCTCTTGTTGATGGTATTGTTGATTTTTTAGAAAAGAATGACATTAAAGTATTTGGACCAAATCGAATTGCAGCACAGCTAGAAGGATCAAAAATTTTTACTAAAAAATTATGTAAAAAATATAATATACCAACAGCTAAATTTGGTGTTTTTCAAAATTTAATTGATGCTCAAAAATTTTTATCAAATGTTAATTTCCCAATAGTTGTTAAAGCAGACAATTTAGCTTCAGGTAAAGGTGTTTATATTTGCAATAATCTAAAATTTGCTTGTGATGCTGTAAAAGAAATTTTTGATGGTAAGTTTGGAAAAGCTGAAAATATTTTAATAGAAGAGTTTTTAGAAGGTGAAGAAATGAGTTACTTTATAATCACAGATGGAATAACAGTAAAAAGATTTGAAACTGCTCAAGACCATAAAAGAATAAATGAGGGTGATTTAGGTAAAAATACTGGTGGAATGGGAGCTTATTCTCCATCAAGATTAATTAACGATGAATTAGATAAAAAAATTCTTAACAAGATAATTCATCCAACATTAAAAGGAATAAAATCTCTTGGTTCAGAGTATAGGGGCTTTTTATACGCTGGGTTAATGATTGTAAAAAATGAGCCCTATTTAATAGAATATAATGTAAGAATGGGTGATCCAGAATGTCAAACTATAATACCTAAACTAAAAACGGATTTACTAGATATTTTTTTATCATGTTGTGAAAAAAAACTTAAGAATATTAAAATCGAATGGAGTAATAAAAAAAGTATTTGTGTTGTACTTTGCTCTAAAGGTTATCCAGACAAATTTAAAAAAAAAATACCTATTCAAAATTTAGATTTAATTAAACTAGATAAGGAAGATTATTTATTTCATGCTGGAACAATAAAAGTAGATAATAAAATTTTATCATCAGGTGGTCGAGTATTAAATTTTGTTACACTCTCAGATAAATTTTTAGATGCAAGAGAAAAAATACACAAAAATTTAGATAAACTTAATTGGAAAGAAGGTTATTTTCGAAAAGATATAGGTTTCAAAGTAATTGATCAATGAGAATAATTGCAGGAATTTTTAAAGGAAGAAAAATTTTAAAACCACTAGACATATCCACTAGGCCACTTAAAGATTTAACTAAAGAGTCAATTTTTAATATTATCCAACATTCAAATAAATTTAATATTAACTTAGAAAATTCATATATTTTGGATCTATTTTCTGGTGTTGGTTCATTTGGCATAGAATGCCTATCTAGAGGAGCAAAATTTGTAATTTTTGTGGAAAACTATAAAGGCGTACTTCCTGTATTAAATAAAAATTTGAAAAATCTTCAATTAACAAAAAACTATTTGATAATTGAAAAAGATATTATGAATAATTTTAATTTTAATAGTTTAAATCATAAATTTGATATAATTTTTTTAGACCCTCCATATAAAGAAAAAAGTTTATCGAGTGTTTTAGAAAAAATAATTGAAAGTAATGTGTTATCAAAAGAAGGGGTAATTATAATCCATAGACATAAAAAGCAGCTAGACGAATTCCCTAAAAAATTAAAAATTTTTGAAACAAAAAAATATGGTATTTCAAAAATAATATTTGCTTCGGTTTAAATTAAATTTTTTTTTGTCTCTTGTTTGATCAATTCTACTGAAGGCTGATCATAAGGATTTATTTTTAATACTTTTGCCAACAAGATAGTCTCTAAAATAAAAAAACAAAAAAGCTCTCCCAAGGTTTCTTCGTTTCTTTCTTTAATTTCGAAACTTCTAAAAGGAATATTTCTTTTTAAAAAAACTTTTTCTGTTGCATTTTTTTGAGCAAATAAAATCTCATCAATAGATTTATTTTTTAAATAGTTATGACTTGGTAAAATCAAATCATTATTAATTTTATCAGATTTTAGATTTTTTGAATAAAAAAAAGTAAAAAAATTATTTTTAAAACCATCCAAATATAATTGCATAACACTATGATTATCTTTTGGCATATTTGATATAATAGGGAGTATTCCTTTATTTTTTTTTCCTAGACTTTCTGCTACCAATTGTTGATACCAACTGAGCAAATTTTTTGAATTTTGATCATAATTTATTATAATTGAATTATATTTTTTTTTTTTTAAAAAAAAAAATGTTGTAGAGACATTTGAAATCAAAGAGTTAACAAAATTTTTATTTTTAACTAAATTATTTAATTGTTTAAATTTTTCTACTTTTAAACCCATTAATTCTGCTGGTAACATCCCCACTTCAGACAGAACAGAATACCGTCCACCTATATAATTATTGTGATGTATAACTTCAGATTTCAATTTTTTAGCTAATGAATTAAGAAAATTTTTTTTATTCTCTGTAATAAATATATTTGTATCTTTTTTTTTTATTAGAATATTTGAATTAACAATAGTCTCTATTGTGTTTCCTGATTTTGAAATAACTAAGTTTAAAAATTTATTATTATTATTTTTATTTTTATTTGTTTCAAGATTATTTACAAAAATAAAATTTTTTTTAATTTTATTTTTTAAAAATTCAAAAATTGCTTGAGCACCTAAAGATGATCCACCCATACCAATTATTCTATAATTTAAAAATTTTTTATATTTTGAAAGTTGTTTTTTTTTAAAACTATTTAAATAATTTGGTTTTAGTGATTGAATAATGGCATTTTCTTCTTTTAAAATACTTAAAAAAAAATTTGAAATAGAGTTATAATTTTTTGGATTTTTAAAGTTTTTAAAAAAAATATTTTTTGTTAACATTAATTTTTTTTAATTTTATCTAAAATAAAATTTTCTACTGAACTGCTATTGTTTTTAGAAAAATCATCTTCTCTCTCTAATTTATCTGACTCAGTAATTAAAATTTCTATATCAGAATTTTCTATTTTTAAACTTGAATCAGAATTTTCAATTGGCTTTGGTAAGTCATTAAAGTTGGGAGGCATAATTAATGGAGATTTTTTTTCAACTAAAAACTCCTCTGTTTTAGTGCCCTTATTTGTTGTAAAAGCATCTTTTACGCTACCACAGCTAACTAGTAATAAAAAAAAAATTAAAAAAATACTATTATAATTATTCATTTTCTTTTTCTTTGTTACCAAATAAATCAATAAATATCAGCAAAATTACTCCAACTGAAATAAAAATATCAGCAATATTAAATATAAACCAATGAATATCTCTAATATGAAAATCTAAAAAATCAGGAACTGCTGAAAACAAAACTCTATCATACAAATTTCCAACTGCGCCACCTAATATAAAAATTAGTGACATTCTCTTGATACCATTATTTTTTAAGATCATTATAATAATAACAAAAATTATAATTATTATTATTAAAGATATAATATTATATAAAAAATTTTCGATATTTGAAAATAATCCAAAAGCAATACCCTGGTTCCAAATTAGTTGTATATTCAAATATGAAGAGGTATATATTTGCTCTCCAAAATTTTTTTCATTCAAAACGATTACAATTTTTTTTGTAAACCTATCTAATAAAAAAATGCAAAAAAAAATTAAAAAATTTACTATAAAACTCTTTGTAATATATTTTTTTGACATCATTCTGTATGTCTAATGCATGGTTCTGTATTTATTTTCCAACACACAGGACATTTTTCTCCTAATGCCTTTATTGTCTTTACATTAATATCTGACGCATCTCCAAATTTTATAATTGCCTTTGAAGTTATACATATTTCTGAAAAATCAATATTTTCAATAATATCTCTAAATTTTTTATTAAGATTTATTTCCAATTGTGCCTCAAGACTTGATCCAATCTCTTTAGAAATTCTTTTTTCCTCTATGCTAATATTACAAATATTTCTAATCTTTAAAATCTCTGTCCATTTATCTAATAATTTATCATTTTGAAAAGTATTAGGTATATTAACAAATCTTTGTAAATGAATACTTTTTTTATCATGAATAATTAGTTTGTAAATTTCCTCAGTAGTAAAGGAAAGAATTGGAGCAAACCATTTTAGCAAACAATCTAGAATTATATTTAAGAGAATTATAGTTGTTTTTCTTTTAGATGAGTCAATGGGATCACAATAAAGATTATCTTTTCTAATATCAAAATAAAATGCTGACAAATCTACAGTACAAAAATTTAATAATTCTTTATAAAGGTTATGAAAATCATAATTTTTAAAATATCTATGAAAGTTTTTATCCAATCTATAAATTTTATGAAGCATGAATTGTTCTAACTCAGGTAGCTCATTAATTTTTAACTCGTTCAGATTTATTTGTTCAAATTGGTCATTAAGATTTCCTAGCAAATACCTAAATGTATTTCTAATTTTTCTATACGAATCTGCATGTTGATCTAAAATTCCATAATCAATTCTTAAATCCTCTGCATAATTAGATGAGGCAACCCAAATCCTAAGGATATCGGCACCATATTTTTTTAAAATCTCCTCTGGTGCTATGACATTACCTAATGATTTAGACATCTTTAACCCTTTTCCATCTACTACAAATCCATGGGACAAAATTGACTCGAATGGTGCTCGTCCTCTAGTTCCACATGACTCTAATAATGATGAATGAAACCAGCCTCTGTGTTGATCTGAACCTTCTAAATACATTGATGCTGGCCACTTAAGATCCTCTCTTTTTTCTAAAACAAATGAATGTGTAGAACCACTATCAAACCAAACTTCTACTATGTCACTTAATTTTTCAAAATCCTCTGCTTTATATTTTTTTCCCAAAAATTTTTGTGGATCATCAGAAAACCAACAATCAGATCCTTCCTTTTGATATATATTGGCAATATTCTCGTTCACTTCATCATCTACTAAAATTTCATTTGTTTGTTTATTGATAAATATAGGTAATGGCACACCCCAGACTCTCTGTCTTGAAACACACCAATCAGGACGTGTCTCTATCATGGCTTTTAATCTTTCTTTTCCTTTACTAGGATAAAATGTAGTTTCATCAATTGCTTTTAATGCTTTATCTCTAAGTTTATGACTTTCCATCGAAATAAACCATTGAGGAGTAGCTCTGTGAACCAATGGAGCTTTTGATCTCCATGAATGCGGGTATGAATGGACCAAGCTTCCGCTATATAATAATTTTTTTTGTTCTTTTAATTTTTCGATAACAATTGGATTAGATTTAAATATATGAAGACCTTCAAATAATTTGACATTTTCAGTATATTTTCCATCTCCATCTACTGTTTCGATAGCTTTAATTCCATGATTCAAACATAAATTAAAATCATCTGGACCATGACTTGGAGCACAATGTACAATGCCTGTTCCCTGCTCTGTAGTCACAAATCTTGCTTCTAACATTGGGATTTCATAAGTATAACCCAACTCAAAAAAAGGATGATTACAAATCGTTCCTTTTAGCTCTTTTCCCTTAAACTTTTTTAATTTTAGATATTCTCTAATATTACATTCCTTAATTACTGAATCTAATAAAGCCTCTGCAATAATTATTTTTTTATTTTTAAAATCACCATCATCATTAATTTGAATTAATAAATAGTCTAAACTTTCATTATAAGCTAAAGCTTTATTTGCAGGAATAGTCCAAGGTGTTGTTGTCCAAATAATAATCTCACTATCATTTAAATCTTCTAAGTTTGAGTTTTTAACAGGAAAAGAAGTATATATAGTATCAGATTTATGATCTTGATATTCAACTTCAGCATCTGCTAAAGCCGTTTTTTCAACTGTAGACCATAATACAGGTTTAAAGCCTCTATATAAGCTTCCTTCTTTCAAAAACTTACCTAATTCTCTTACAATTTGTGCTTCTGCTTCAAAACTCATTGTGGAATAATAATTTTCCCAATCTCCAATTACTCCCAATCTTTTGAATTGTTCCTTATGAACCTCAATCCATTTCTCTGCAAAGGCTCTACATTCTTTTCTAAATTCTACAATTGGAACTTCATTCTTATTCTGCTTATTTTTTTTATATTGCTCTTCAATTTTCCATTCAATTGGTAAGCCATGACAGTCCCAACCAGGTACATAAATTGAGTCTTTATCATCCATCTGATGAAATTTTACTATAATGTCTTTTAAAATTTTATTTAAAGCAGTCCCCATATGAATATTGCCATTAGCATATGGTGGCCCGTCGTGAAGAACGAATTTTTCTTTTCCTTTGCTAGATTTTCTTAACTCTTGATAAAGATTAATTTTTTTCCAATATTCTAAAATTTCTGGTTCTCTTACGGGTAAATTCGCCTTCATAGAAAAGGCCGTTT
>Ga0181595_10003493_pt1 | contig 14976 bp, 17 predicted proteins | sample 041ome_7_FD_145604 | JGI IMG/M metagenome (GOLD analysis project Ga0181595, IMG submission 145604) | Coastal salt marsh microbial communities from the Groves Creek Marsh, Skidaway Island, Georgia - 041401AS metaG (spades assembly) | ecosystem: Environmental > Aquatic > Marine > Intertidal zone...
AGCCATCGAAAGGTAGTATCCCAGCAAAACAAAAACGTGCCTGGATGAAAACAGATTATTTAGAAGAAGTACTAAGAGCTGGATTTAGTCGGGTGTTTGAAAATTAATCACTCATGCGGGAGCCCTGTTAGATATCCGTAAACACCAAGCTATCGTGCAAATTGATTATACCGACAGTAATTACTCCATTACCTACTTGGATTCGACAAACCTTAAAGCTAAAAATGGTCAGATCCATAAAAATTATAATAACTGGATCACTAATCTAAGTAACGATATTAAACGATTTGCTATTCAGATCAGCCTCACTGACTAGTTTCTGCAAGTACGGGCGATGCTATTATCCAATTAGATAGCACCTGCACCATTATCATAGTAAAAACGATACTTATTAAAACGCTTTATAGCGGTATCTTGAGTTGCTGCTTTTAATAAGGTAAATTATCTGCTGTATGCAGGAAGCAAATATATAACACAATGATTAACTTCTCATTTTCGTTGAATAACACCTTTCTGTAGCACCTGTAATAATAAAAATTAAGGACATAAAATTGAAAAAGGTATCTTTAGTTTTAGTTTTATTAAGTACATTGCTGGCAACGGGTTGTACCATTAAACATCCAATTGCAAAAGATTATTCGCAATACCTTGTTAACAACAAAGGTGAATCGGTATTGCCAAAATCTGAGCTGGAAGCTGATTATGTAATTACAAAAGAAACAGAATCTCATCGTTACGAGTTTCGGGCGGCAACGGTTGGGTATGCACATTTGTGGATAGTTGAATTTGGGCAGATTTTGGACGCTACATTAAAATCCGACGATGTACAGGCGTCTTTCGGAAAGTTAGTGAAAGCAAATGGCTCTCAGCAAAACGGTGTTTTATTGACGTTTAATGTTGAGAATTATGAGTTCAAAGATCATATGGCACATGTTTCGCTAAATATTAATATGGTACAAGACGGCAACATCATTATTAATAAAACCTATCATGCCAAGGGTAAATCGCAAGGTGGGAAGATGTTTTTTGGCGGGCCTTTTGCAATGAAAAATGCTACACAACAGTCCACCAAGCTTGCTATTGATGATATCTTGCGGGATTTCATCAATGATATAAAAACGGTACAGGTAGCTGGGTTATAGTTAAAAATAAGTTGGCGCCTGATGGCGCCAACATTAGAATTTTACTAGGTCACCTTTGAGTGCTACGCCAGCTATGATGTTACCTGAACCACATTGAAATTCCGTCGCGCTGCTGAATTCATTATGGCGGTATTTTGAACGAATGTTGACTACTGCGTCAAATCCTCTTTGTCGCGCCGCCTCTTGCAGCACTTTCAAAGCGGACAATAACACCCATTCACAGGCTTCTTGATCTGATTTGCCAACTGCGTTGGTTTTGCGGCTGGTACTTACTTCTCCCCATGTTTTAGTCACTTCCGGGTGAGCCTGTCCGGCAAAATAAACTGGTACCGGATGTAGAGCGGACTTCGCTTTTTCGGTGGTTAATAAATTACCCAGTGGCAGGGTGAGCACTTCGTCCTTTGCCTGCACAGTAGTGCTTAGCAAGAGCAAAGTAGTCGCAATGGCGAGCAACGTTTTACTCATTCAAATCTCCTTGCTGTTTAAAAATCCGTGCTACGGCAATGCCAAAAGTAACGCTATGGCGGCGGCTTAGAAGCGGGCTATTGTCAAATTGTGTATGTTGTAAATTATCATAACGGACGAAAGTACCGAGCCACCACTGTTTTTTTTGCCAGCTAAGGCCATTTGAAAAACGCCAGCCCGCATAACCAGATGCGGCTTCAAAATAAGGGCGATTATCCCGAACGTAACGGCTATCAACACCATATAAATATTGGTGATAACGTCGGTTGCTCCAGTTTAGACCTAATTGGCTGCTCCAGTTGAGGTTTGCAGAAAGAGATTTCTGTAATCGAATATGCGGTTCAAAACGCCAGCCAACATCTTGCCATTGCCGCAAGTCAGTAGCGATGGCCTTACGTAAAGGTAAATGTAAGCTTAGGCTATAAGTTGTAGCTAGCGACAGTGGATAGTCTAATGTAGGTCCGATTTCCGTTAGCCAGAGCAGATCGGGCATGCCAGCTCTTGCCTGATTGTCATTACTGTCTGTAGGCAGGGTGGCGGCAAGACTAAGCTTAAGTGACCAACTGCCCAGTGTTGCAAGTGAACCCAAGGCGCCGTTTCGGCTGACTTCCAGGCGATCACTCTTATATCTGAAATAGGGCAGTGGCAGTAAGTAATGCTGTGAACTGTCTGCGCCAGGGTAGTCTGGCAATTGACTATAGCCCAAGCCGATACCCAGTTGATAGCCTGTGCTACTTATTGTTAACGGTAAAGGCGAGTCGCTAGCATTTACTGCTGCGCTACCAAATATCAACAAAGCAAGGAGTTTCAACGCGGTTCCCACTTTCTGAAGATTAGTGATGTATTAATACCACCAAAAGCGAAGTTATTGTTCATGACGTACTTGGTAGCAACTTCCCGGCCTTGGTCTTGAATGTAATCTAATACGGCACACGCAGGATCTACCTCGCTCAGGTTAAGCGTGGGCGCAAACCAGTTTTCACGCATCATCATTATACTGGCCCAGCTTTCAATGGCACCACAGGCCCCTAAAGTGTGACCAAGATAGCTTTTCAATGAACTTATACGTTGCTGACTACCAAAGACTCTGGCGGTGGCGTGGCTTTCCGCGATGTCCCCTCGTTCCGTTGCCGTACCATGGGCATTAACATAGCCAATTTCAGAAGGAGGGAGGTTAGCATCTTGCAAAGCTAAGTGCATTGCCGTTTCCATTGTGCTATCGGTGGGTTGTGTAACGTGTACACCATCAGAATTGCTACCATAACCAACTATTTCGGCGTAAATGGTTGCGCCACGGGCCAGCGCATGTTCCAGTTCTTCCAGCATAAGGGTACCAGCGCCCTCGCCAATTACTAAACCATCCCGCTTGGTATCAAAAGGACGCGGTGTCAGTTCAGGCGTATCATTTTTGGTACTGGTAGCATACAGAGTATCAAAGACTGCGGCCTCCGTCGGGCACAACTCTTCTGCTCCTCCGGCCAGCATCAGTAATTGCTTACCGTATTTTATGGCTTCATAGGCATAGCCAATGCCCTGTGAGCCAGAAGTGCAAGCGGAGCTAGTGGTATAGATCCGACCTTTTAAACCAAAAAATACACCAATATTTACGGCAGTAGTGTGTCCCATCATTTGGATATAGCTGGTGGCTGTGACTCCTGTCATATCGCCACTGTCCATCATCCGGCCAAAGGCGCGGACCGGCTCGGTACTGCCAGTGGAGGAACCATAGGCGATGCCACAGCGGCCGTCAGTCAGTGCCGGATGACCGATAAGTCCGGCATCTTGCAGCGCCAGTTCTGTTGCTCGGGTGGCCATCAGTGACACCCGCCCCATAGAGCGGATCAACTTTCGGGAATAATGGGTCGGTCTGACGAAATCAGTGACTGGTGCGGCCAGCCGGGTGGTCATATTGTTAAAACGATCCCAGTCCGGCATCCGCTGTACGGCATTTTTACCAGCCTCTAAAGCGGCTCTGAACTGCTGCCAGTTGTCACCAAAGGCTGTGATGACGGACATTCCGGTTACAACAACTCGTTTCATCAGCTTAATCCACCATCTACAGAAATCACCTGACGGGTAATATAGGCTGCGTGCTCGGAGAACAGGAATGCGACAGTTGCCGCCACTTCAACCGGATTTCCGGTCCGACGCAGCGGAATCATCTTCAGGATTCCCTCCTGCATCAGCTCCTGCGCCATCTCAGTTTCTATTAAACCCGGAGCGACACAGTTGACCGTGATTTTTCTTTTTGCCAGCTCCAGTGCCAAAGCCTTGGTCGCACCGATCAGACCAGCCTTGGACGCACTGTAATTGACCTGGCCACGGTTACCGATCACGCCGGAAACAGATGCGATACTTACGATACGACCGCCCTGGCGTAGCTGAATCATCGGCATGACGGCTGGTTGTAGCACATTATAAAAACCATCCAGATTGGTATGAATTACCTGATCCCAGTCAGCTCCAGTCAGCGCCGGAAAGGCGCCGTCCCGGGTTATGCCTGCATTACAGACAACACCATAGTAGGCTCCGTGTTCTGCAATATCCTGTTCAATAACAGCTTTAGCCGCTGCCCGATCGGCGATGTCAAACTGCAGCAGGCAGGCCTGACGACCGCCAGCGATGATCTGTTGCTGCACAGCCTCGGCACTGGCGCGGTCCGAACGGCAATGCACGGCGATATCAAAGCCAGCTTCTGCCAGTTGCAGGGCAATTGCTTTACCGATGCCGCGACCTGAACCGGTAACTAATACTCTTCTCATTGTGACTCCGTTAACCAGATCCGGTGATCTTCGGGTTCAAAAACATTCAGTTTAGCAGCTACCAGCTGCTGTTCCTGCAGGTGGATCTGACAATCAAAGACGCTCAGTCCAGATTCGTCTATTACCACCTTAGTGGCAGTGATTCTAAGTTCAGCACCAGCCGGAAATACCGGCACCAGCGGCTGATATTTGCGGCAGCCGAGTAAAAAACCCACCCTTACATTGCCGCCGGCTGCCAGCTTACTGGCACCGGCATAGGCCGCTATAGTCTGGGCCATATATTCAAGGCCGACATAGGCCGGCACCCCTTGTTGCTGCTGATCGAAAAAGGGACTTTTGGCTGAGATCCGTACTTTACAGACCGCATGTTCCGGCCCGGCTTCAATAAAGTCAGACAGCAGGATCATCGGATGAGCATGTGGTAGCACCTGCTCGATAGAATAACCCGTTATCATGATGTTTTTCCTAAAATAACTGCTACGTTGTTGCCACCAAACGCAAAGGAGCTGGACAGGCAGTATCTGACCGGCCGGCGAGTTCCTGGCGCGACCAGTGCAAGCTGTGGCAGCTGCAGATCGGCCTCGCCATCCCAGCAATGCGGGATCAGGTAATGCTGCGGATTGTAATCAGATAACATCAGCCAGCATAGTGCGGCTTCAATCGCGCCGGCGGCACCCAGCGTATGGCCGGTCATGCCTTTACTGGAACTGGCGGGGGTCCGCGTCAACCCCAACGCTTGCATAGCCGCGCTTTCCATGCTGTCATTCAGTTCAGTGGCAGTACCGTGCAGATTGATATAATCCAGCTGCTCCGGCTGCAGGCCTGCCAGCTGGCAGGCCTGACGGATGGCTGCGACGGCACCCAGACCATCGGGTTGAGGTGCAGACATATGGTAGGCATCGCTGGATGCGCCACCGCCGAGCAAAGCTATATCTGACTCTGTGCGCTGCATAATAAAAAGTGCGGCACCTTCCCCTATATTAATCCCGTCTCGGTTGGCACTGAACGGCTGGCAGAAACCGGTAGAGACGGCTTCTAATGCCGAAAAACCTTGAATTGTCAACTTACATAAAGAATCAACGCCGCCGACGATAACAGCATCGGCCAAATCGGCCTGCAGCACGGTCCGGGCACTGAGTAGCGCCCGGGCACTGGACGAGCAGGCAGTCGAAATCGCATAAGCCGGTCCTGATACCGCGGCCAACTGGCTGATAAATTCGGCTGGGGCAGCCAGTTCCTGCTTATGATAATGATAGTGCGCAGGAAATGCCTGCTGTTGCAGATACTGCTGTAGGGCCTGTTCACCCTCTGCTATACCGGAGGTACTGGTGCCGATAATGACGGCGATCCGCTCCGGGCCGTATTGTTCTTTGAGCTGCTCTAGCTGCGGTGCGATCTGCTGATAAGCCAGGGCAGCCAGCTGATTGTTACGGGTACGGTAGCGAGGCTGCCAGTTTGAGGTATCCGGCAAAGCTGCACTGACTTCGCCAATCACTAGTGGTTGCTGGCCGATGCTTAGATCGTTGCGCCAGTGCATGCCGCTTCTGCTCCCAGCCACAACGTTGCGCCAGACTTCTTCTTTACTGCTACCCAGTGCGCAGCATAGGCCCAGTGCGGTCAGGTAAAAGGGGTTGGTCATAAAAAATCCTGCTGTAAGGTTCTGATCTGCAGTTGATAGCTGTCAGCGTCAATAGTCACTGTCTGTCCTGTCGCCAGTTTGCCTACGCCTGTGATCGTTAGCAGTGGCTGGTTTTCAGCACTGCGCAGCTGACGCTGTTCGTCATGCTGCTGCAGGCTCAGCCGGTACAGGCGATCCTGTATGGCGCTAGCATCAAGCAGCGACAGCTGCATCTCTGCCAGCAGGCGACGGGCAAACATTGGCTGGTTAAAAGGTTCTATACCGGACAGGCTCAGCCTGTGGCCGGGTCCATAGTGCAGACGCCACAGTTCATGCCCCATAGGGGATAACGCAATAACCAGATAACCATTGCTGTTAAGCAATACTGTCATCAGAAAAACGTGCTGCGCGTTGCCGCTGCGCCAGCTGACCTGTTGTAACAGCTGTTGTGGCCGTCCGCTCCAACTGTCTGAGAGTTGATAGTAACCCTGTGCCAGGCTGACATAGCCGTCGGCAGCACGATAACCCAATTGACAGCCACTGAGCAGTAGAAGCAAGCCAAGGGTGAGGCTCAGTCGGCGTCCAGGCATAGCTCTCTTAGCACATTGAGGCGTCGCTCCGGTTCAGCGACATAAGGATTTTGTTGATCCCAGGCATATCCTGCCAGAATGGAACTGATCATAGCTGTGACCCGTTCTTGTCGTTTGTTACTAAAGATTACATCCTGAAAACGGCCGTCGTACCAAGCGGTGACGAAGGTGCGGAAGGTATCGATGCCTTTGCGCAGCGGTTTGCTGTATTCTGCTTCCCAGTCAGGTTTCTCGCCAGCCAGCTGGCGCAGTACCAGCGGCACTGCTGTGGAAGAAGAACGCAGGGCGATAGTAACACCGGATGAGAATACCGGATCAAGAAACTCACCGGCATTACCCAGCAGTGCAAAGTTGCTGCCATACAGGGTACGGACATTAGCTGAATAACCGGTCAGCGTTTGAGCTTCATTGATTTGCTCGGCTTGCTGCAACAGTTCAGCCAGCTCTGGCGTAGCTTCGAGATGTCGCCATAAATTCTCTACTGAGCTGAGTGAGGGATCAAAATGCTCCTGTTTACCAACCACACCGAAGCTGGAGGTACCATCGCTGAACGGGATCAGCCAGAACCAGATATCCGGTGTTGCAGAGTGGACGGTGATCAGGATCTTATTGCGGTCAAAGCGGTTGTCGCTGATTTTATCGCGGATATGGCAGAAGCATGCCTGACGCACCGGAAAGTCGGAAGGGACTTCCAAATCCAGCAGTCGTGGCAATACCCGGCCAAAGCCACTAGCATCGAGTACAAAGTCGGCAGTTAACTGGCTACTTTCGCCGTTTTCGTTGCGTACGGTTAGCAGAGCCTGGCCGGAGTCTATAGTCTGATAGGCTTCAACGGTGATGCCATAGCGGATTGGCAGGCCTTGTGCCGCGGAGGCATCGGCCAGTAGCTTATCAAAAGACGCACGCTTTACCTGAAAGGTAGTACCCGGGCCTGGAGAGAATTTTTCTGTAAAATCAAAGGCGGTCCGGATGCCGTTTTTCAGAAAGGCCGCGCCGTTTTTAAACTGGAAGTTCAGTTCCGCGGCCTGCTGCTGTAATGGATGCTCCAGGCCCGCTTCAGCCAGAAACTGCATACAGTGCGGCAGCAGGCTTTCCCCAATACTGAAGCGTGGAAAATGCTGCTTCTCCAGGCACACTACCTTTTTACCTGCCTTGTTGAGTAGTGCTCCGGCACAGGAGCCGGATGGGCCTGCGCCGATAATAATGACGTCGAAATGTTCCAATTACGAAGTTTCCTCTTTACAGACCACAGCTAACAGCGGTGCCAGTATTGCAGCCAGCGCCACACCGATAAAGATTGTTATGCCAAAGCTGGCAACTGCCGGCGTCTGGCTGAAACTAAGCAGACCAAAAGCCAGGCAGCTAGTACCGGCTGATAATATGACGGCTTGTATCACATCGGGTTTGTGCAGTACTGAGGTGAAAAATACCGCATAGTCGAGTGCCAGAGCCAGTACCAGTATGGCGGCTACCAGATTAAACACATTCAGATGCTGCTGCACCATCAGACTGCACAGTAGTGCGCTGCAGGTTGCAATAGTCAGAATCAGCCCAGTTGCCAGTGCAGTCCGCAGCCCACGAAACCAGAACAGTACTGACATACTCAGCGTCAGAGCGATGACGAGCCAGCTGAGCAAGTGCTGCCGTAGTTGCAGCAGGCTCTGATTGGTATCGGCGATCGGATCCAGAAGATAAAGTGCAGGTATGCGCTGAACCTCTTGCTGCAACAGCTCCGGATGGCTGACATTTTTCAGTAGGATCACCGAGGCAGTGTGCTGTTCAAGCCGAATCAGCTGTTTGGTCATAGGGGAGGAAAATTGTTCTGCAGTCAGCACTTCTGTAAGCGCTGCCGGTGCACTGAGTTGCAGCTGGGCCAGATATGCCTGCACCTCTGGATGCTGATAGGCCTTTTCTAACAGTTGCTGGATGTGTTGCTGCTGTCGGGCAGATGGCAGCTGCTGATTTATGCTCTGCCACGCCTCCAGCCAGCCTTGCTGCTGCCATTGCTGTAATAAAGGCGTTATAGCCTGACCAGCTTGTAAGGCCTGTTCGCTGTTATCGGCCAGAATCACCAGAAAGCGGCTTTCCCATTGGCTGTTATCCAGAGTCCGCACCGCAGCTTCCTGTTGCATCAGGCTGGCCGGACTCTGATTAAAGAGTCGTACATCATCATTAAAGTGGCCACTGAGCAGAAGCAGCGTAAGACTCAGTCCAGCCAGAGTGGTCAGGCTGAACCAGATGGCCTTCGGTGAGGCGCGCAGATAGAGCCGAAATAAGCTGTTACAAGCGGCAAGCACGGTTTGATTATGCTGCATGGCGCCGGGCGGTGATAACAGCGGCAGTAATAACCAGACAGTGATAAAGGCACCGACCAGACCCGCCAGCATAAAGAGCGCCATCTGTTGTAACAGTGGAAAGGGCAGGAAAAATAAGGCCAAATAACCCAGCAAGGTTGTCAGCAGGCTCAGCCGCAGGCTTGGCAGCATGGCGCTAAACACCAGACGCCCCTGATTGGCGGCCAGCATACCGTGAAAGGAATAGTCCACTGCCAGCCCGATCAGTGTAGTGGCAAAGACCAGGCAGAGTACATGCGGAGTATCGAAGATAAGTAGCAAAGCGGCAAGACCACAGAGCAGAGCCGGCAACAAGATTAGGGTCGCCAGCCAGAGTGATCGCAGGCTGCGGAAACTGAACCACAACAGCAGCAGGATAGCCAACAGTGATAAGCTGCCATACAGTTGCATTTCAAAGCTGGCATTATCGGCAGCGTTGACGGCATGAAAGATCACGCCGCTGCGATCCAGCTGTAACTGTGGCCAGGTTATTTTAAGTGCTTCCAGTTGCCGCTCCAGCTGTTGCAATAACTGACTGGCAGGCTTTCGATCAAAGGGATCGACCCTGACTTCGCCCAGCAGTAGGATATCAGTGGCAACAGGGCTTTCCAGCCAGCTGGCCTGAACTGTCAATTTGCTGCCGCTCTGACTTTCCAGAAACTGCTGTGTCAATAATAACGGATCCTGCAGCAGAGCATTGGCCAGTAGCGGTGCCGGGCTGTACAGACGCTTCCAGGCTGCGGTGATCAGTGGCAGGTATTGGCCGTTTTCCAGCTGTTGCAAGGCTTGTGGCGTGACCAGCAGCGACTGATATTGCTGATATTGCTGCTGCAGCTCGCTGAGGATACTGCCGGGTTGATACCAGCTGACCAGGCTGGCGCTTTGCTCCTGTAGCTGACTGGCTGCATGGGTAACTCAGCCGACGGTAGGCCAGAGAGTTTCAGCGACAGCTGGCGGCTGCTGTTCAGTTGGCCGAGCAGCTGCTGTTGCCAGGCCTCTGACTGCGGCAGCAACTCGGTGATACTGCTGATCCATTGCCGTTGCGGCAGCTGATACAGCGTATAGCCGAGCAAAATGAGCAGAAACATAACCCAGCTGGCGGGTAGAAAGCGTTTGCTGTTATTCAACAGTGCTATCCTGCCTTAACCGGATATCGGTTGTATTGCCGTTGGTTTCCTCCAGCCGGATTTGTTGCAACGAAGTGTCGCCACAGAGGGTGATTTGCCGGAACAGCGAGGTCAGTGGTGCCTGCAAAGGACTGAGCAGCAGACAATCTGCTTCAGCAGCACTGATCGCAAAATGCCCGGTGATAAAGGATTCCTGTTGTTGCAGCACTGCCAGCATCAGCTGCCCAACAAATTCACTGCCTACAACGGCTACATACTGCTCCTGCTGCCACTCGCTGACGCCAGCGGCACTGATAAGTAACTTCGATTCCAGTGGGCTGGTGGTATGCCACAGTAAGTCATCCTGTTGCAGCAACAAGTAGCCCTGACTGACTAAAGGGACTGGGAGTCCCTGGATTTGTTTGCTCTGGATGAAATCCAGCTTGCCCTGGACCGGCGGAAAGCGCTGCAGCAGAGATTCGGCAATGGTCTGGAACGGGCTTAGTAATAGAAAAAATAGCAGAGTAGCGAAATATAGCCTCATGATTTGCTTATTCCGAGTTTTTCAAATAATACCGCCGGGCTTTCGTAACACATCTCTTTGCGCTGGATATCAATCGCCACTTGGATGGTCGAAGCCTTGGTCAGCTTTTTGCCACTTTCTGCATCGGTGATCAGATAGTCAATTTTCAGCCGGTTTTCCCATTCCTTTAAGGTGGCCGTGACCCTGATTTTGCGGGCAAAGAGTGCTGAGCCAACATATTTGATATGCAGATCGACTATGGGCCACATATAACCTGAGTCTGACATCTGAGTATAGTCATAATTAAAGCTGCGCAGCAGCTCACAACGGGCGATTTCCAGATACTTTACATAGTTACCGTGCCAGACTACCTGCATTGCATCGACATCAAAAAAAGGCACATCAATAATAACTTCAGCGCTTCTCAATGCTGTTCTCCGTATAGAGCGGCCAGTGCTGTTGCTGGATCCGTGTCACCAGCGTTCTCAATTCTGTTTCCAGCGGCCGGTCTTCGGCAACCAGCGGATGGTGCTGTGCCAGGCTGCCAAGCATTTGCCGGACTCCGGTTGTTAGGCTGGTTGGGTCCAGCTGACCCTGCCGCAGCCGAAGTTGCACCGCCTGCTGTACCGCCAGCAGCGAAGCCGCCAGCACCTGTTCGGTCAGTTGCAGGATGCGCAGACAATCGCGGGCAGCAATGGTACCCATACTGACCTTATCCTGGTTATGACACTCAGTCGAGCGGGAGAATACGCTGGCTGGCATCGTCAGTTTCAGTGCTTCTGCGGTCCAGGCGCTGCAACCGATCTGCACCGCTTTAAAGCCGTGGTTGATAAAGCGTCTTTCGCTGGTCGCTGCCGATAAATTCGATGGCAGGCCATTGTTATATTTGGTATCCATTAACAGCGCCATCTGCCGGTCATGCAGATCAGCCAGATTGGCGACCGCAGTTTTCATCGTATCCATCACCATGGCGATATGGCCACCATAAAAATGGCCGCCGTGCAGTACGTGCTCGCCCAGACCATCGATAATAGGGTTGTCGTTGGCACTGTTCAGTTCATTTTCAATTGTTTGTCTGAACCAGGGTAGAGCATCGCGCAGTACCCCGATAATGTGAGGTGCGCAGCGGATCGAATAACGGTCCTGTAGACGGTCGGCATTGCGTGGATGCTCAAAACTGTTCAGATCATGGCGGATCCACGCGGCGATTTGATTCTGACCCTGATGCGGTTTCACGCTGAACAGGATTTCGTCAAAGTGATGGCTGTTGCCTTGCAGTGCCAGGCTGGCCAGAGCGGTAATGCGGCTGGACAGCCGGGTCAGGTATTCAGCACGCTGATACGCCTGACAGGCCAGCGCGGTCATCACTGCTGTGCCGTTCATTATGGCCAGACCTTCTTTCGGCCGCAGCCGCAGCGGCTTCAAACCGCAGGCTGCCATGGCCTCTGCGGCCGGCTGGATCTGGCCCTGAAAATAGACATCCCGTTCACCGATCAAGGCGCCGGCCACATAGGATAGAGGGGTCAGATCACCGCTTGCGCCGACACTGCCTTCCTGCGGAATGCGCGGTATGATGCCGTTATTCAGAAAGGCGGCCAGCTGCTGCAGCAGTTCAAAGCTGACGCCCGAATAGCCTTGACTTAAGGAACAGAGCCGGGTCGCCAGGATGGCGCGGCCCTGCTCAAGGCTGAAGTAATCACCCAGACCGCAACCGTGAAAACGGGTCAGATGCAGCGGCAGTTCCTCAACCTGATCCAGCGGCACTGAGACAGTTACGCTGTCGCCATAGCCTGTGGTTACGCCATAGATGATACCATCTTCCTGCAACAGCTTATCCAGAAAGGCTACCCCGGCCTGGATCTTCCGGATAAAGTCTTCGTCATTGCTGACTGCAACCCGGCTGTGCTGGTTGGCGATACAGTTAATGTCTTCGATACTAAGGTGTCCCTTGCCGAAGATTACCTTATCCGTATCAGGGCTGAGGGCCGATAAACTGGCTTCAGGAACTGAGATCACCGGTAGATTCCTTCTGTTGAGTCGCTTCTGGTAACTGCCAGAAGTCATAAAAATTAAACCATTGTAACGGGTAGCGGCAGGCCATCAGCTCCAGCTGACTGGCGTAGCACTCAATGATTTTCTGTAGCGCTTGCTGGCGGCTTTTGCGGGGTAGCAACAGCTGCTCGGCAAAGGGTTCAAATATCAGATTAAAGCCTTTGCCTTCCGATAGACAGAACATCAGATAAACAGGACATTGTAACACGCTGGCAAGTACCCAGGGGCCGACAGCAAAGGGGGCCGGTTTGCCGAGAAAATCAGCCCAGATCGCGCGTTCAGGCGTTAGTGCAGAGATCCGATCGCCGACTATCACAACGAGCTCGCCGCGTTCCACACAATCGCTAAGCCGGATGCTGACCGCAGGTGTCAGTTCTGTCACCTCAATCAGCTCAAGATCTACCGCATGGTTAGATTCTTTCAGAATACGGTTAAAGGCTGCGGCATGGCGGGTATGGGCTAGTACATTTATCTTGACCGGGTATTTACTGCGTACCAGCGCCCGGCAGACTTCCAGATTGCCCAAATGGCTCCCGATTAGTACTGCACCTTTCTGCTGCTGCATGATATGTTCAAAACCGACACTACCGCCGTAGTGCACCATGCGCCCGTCCAGTTTACCGGACCAGGCATCGATCTTGGCCAGGGTGGCATGGGCAAACTGCCAGAAATGGCAGTAAGCCAATTTAAAGCCTGGTTGGTGTGAAAAAGGACTCTGCGCACCGAAGTAATTATGAAGCCGGTGCAGATAGGTCAAAGAAGCGCGCCTAGCGGTGCCGTCGCGGATAATGAAATACAGCAGCACTGGGGCTAAGGCTAGCAGCAACAAATATTTGCCGCCGTATTTATATAAGGCCAGCAGGCAGCGGATCGCCAGATAGCTACCGTTTTCCTTTTTGCGTGCCCAGTGCGGACCCTGTGCCATCAGTTGTGGCTCCATTTACGGCATAGCAGCTCAGGTGCTCTTTTCAGCATACCGAAGAACAGTCGGGTATGCATTTTGGTGATCAGCCAGTTATCCCGCAGCATCTTAAAGTGGGAGCGGCCGCCCCGGGGGTAAATCACCCGGGTCGGAATAAATTTCACCGGTACCTGCTGCCAGTATAGCCGGACCATTATTTCGATATCAAAATCCATCCGCTGCCCCAGCCGGACAGAGTCGAGCAAAGCGACTGTCGGTGCTACCGGATAAATTCGTAAGCCGAGCATTGAATCCTTTATGGCAAGAGACAGGGTTTCGATATGCACCCAAAAATGGGTGATTTGACGCCCGAGCCGCCGCCCAAGCGGCATCGAATTATCGTAGATCGGCTGGCCGCTGATCAGGGCACTCGGATATAAAGCCGATAATTGCCAGAATTCCGGAATATCATCCATATTATGCTGACCATCGGCGTCGATTTGCAGCACATGGCTCAGGCCATACCCGGCGGCATAACGGATCCCGGCTGAAACCGCCGCACCCTTGCCGCCGTTTTGCGGCAGGGTTATCAGATGAATAAGATCCGACAGCGCTGGCAGCTTTGCCAGTACCGCCTTAGTGAGGTGGTCTGAGCCATCATCGACAATAATCACCGGCAGCTGATATGGCAGTAGTGAGGTGACCGTAGCCGCAATCGTTTCGTGATGGTTGTAGATCGGAATAATAAAGCCGTTAGCCATGGTGCTGCAGGCTCCATTTTATTCGGCCTGAGGCCAGTTTCACTTCATCTCGGCTGTAGCTGAACAGTACTGTTTGGATAGCCGTACGCTGTAGTTGAAGCTGCAGACGTTGCTCTGGTCTGATGATATGTTGAAATTTCAGCACCTCGATCGACTCTGGCTGTGCCAGATCCGGAAAATACTGTCTGGCATAGTGAATGGCCCAGTCCAGCTGTACCACGCCGGCCAGCACTGGGGCATCGGGAAAGTGGCCGGAAAACCAGTGCAAATCAGGCGTGATGCCAAGCTGCAGGATCACTTCCTGTGCCGACTGGCTTAGCAGTTGGCTGTCCGGATAAAGCTTAGTCATTCTGAAACAATGCCTCTAGTTGTGCGCGGGGTAATTTACCCTGATTGTTATAAGGCAGGGCCTGTACATAACGGAATTTTCGCGGCAGCAGCACCCGTTCAAAACGTTGCAACAGATGCTGCTTTAACAGTCGGTTCAGTGTCAGTTTACCAGCAGACCGTAGCACTAGTTGCCCCTTGGCTGATAAGACGACAACTAGTGCTAGCTGCACCCTTGGCTCCTGCAGCAACAGGGCGCTGGCGGCTGCGACTAAATAACTGTGCGAAATAGTAGATCACTCAGGTAAGGGAACTCAATGCAGTTTGCGCGATCAGATCAGTCGTCAAACAAACCAAACCCACAAACGCATTGAGTATGAACAAAATAGCATTTTT
>Ga0181595_10003500_pt1 | contig 14960 bp, 16 predicted proteins | sample 041ome_7_FD_145604 | JGI IMG/M metagenome (GOLD analysis project Ga0181595, IMG submission 145604) | Coastal salt marsh microbial communities from the Groves Creek Marsh, Skidaway Island, Georgia - 041401AS metaG (spades assembly) | ecosystem: Environmental > Aquatic > Marine > Intertidal zone...
CTTCCAATCATAGGTAGTTTTACTTTTCCAAACATAGCAAATCCTTTATTTGTGAGTCTAATTCCAATCCCATCAGCATACCCAACACAAATAGTGGCGCTTGTTATATTTTTTTTTGCTTTATAAAGATTTGAATATCCAAAATATGAGTTTTTAGAAACCTCGCTAATTTGAATGATTGGCGCTTTTAGTGAAACTACGTGTTTAAGTTTTTTATGAAACTGAAGCTTACCTCCATAAAGTGCAATTCCAGGTCTGACCATATCGTAATGATATTCTTTACCTAAAAATATTCCTCCGGATGCAGCTAAACTATATTTATAACTTGGAAATTCTTTTTTTAATGCGTCAAATTTTTGTTTTTGTATTTTATTATATTGATTTTTTTTATCTTCGGAACAAGCTAAGTGGCTCATAAAAAGAATATTTTTGAATTTAGATAAAATTTTTTTGTTTTTAATTAGTTTTTTAACGTCATAATCTTGAAACCCCAATCTATTCATGCCAGTATCAATATGAATAACTAATTTTTTATTAAAATTGTTTTTTAAATACTTAATCCAAATACATAATTGATCATAAGTATTTAGAACTGGTATAATATTATTTTTAAAAAAAATGTTTTCTTCATTTTTATTGAGACCGTTTAAGACATAAATATTTATATCATTAAACTTTTTTCTTATTATTAATGCTTCGTTAAGATTTGCTACAAAAAAGTTATTACATTTTAATGATCTTAAAAGATGCACAATTTTATTTTTTCCTCCAAGACCATAACTGCTAGCTTTTACCATTGCTGCAACTTCAGATTTTTTGCAGTATTGCTTTAAAAATAAATAATTATTTTTAATTGATTTAAGATTAATTTGTATTTTAGCAGTAGAAAAATTCATTCGGCAATCTACTTCTGTATAGAAGATTTTGATAAATATGTAATTAGTTATTTATAGATTGCGCATCCTTAAACTTAGTAAATGCACTTTCAAACTCAAGTCTAATTATACCAGTTGGCCCATGTCTTTGTTTGCCAATGATAAGTTCAGCAAGATTGTGTACTAAACTCATTTTTTCTTGCCACTCTACGTGCTCAGCTGTGCCAACTTTCGGCTCTAATTTTTCTAAATAATATTCTTCCCTATAAACAAACATGACTACATCTGCATCTTGTTCAATAGAACCAGATTCTCTTAAATCTGCAAGCTGCGGTTTCTTATCATCTCTTTGCTCAACGGCTCTAGATAGCTGAGATAAAGCTAAAACAGGCACATCTAGTTCCTTAGCAAGAGCTTTTAATCCTTGCGTAATTTCTCCGATTTCTTGAACTCTTCCTTCATTTTTATAATTACCAGATTTCATTAACTGAATATAATCAACTACCACAAGATCTAATCCATGCATTCTTTTAATTCTTCTTGCGCGGTTACTTAAAGTAGAAATAGTAATCGCAGGAGTGTCATCAATAAATAATGGAAGGTTTTCTAAATTTTTCGATGTTTCTATAAACTTTTCAAATTCATCCTGATTAATTTTTCCTCTTCTTATATCATTTGATTTAATTCTAGATTGCTCTGATAAAATTCTTGTAGACAATTGTTCTGATGACATTTCTAAGGAAAAGAAAACTATGGACGATTTTTTTTCTTTATCTAGTAATTTTTTTGCGGCATTAAATGCAATATTAGTTGCTAATGCTGTCTTACCCATGGATGGTCTACCAGCTATAATTAACAAATCTTGTTTATGCAATCCTCCAAGTCTGTCATCTAAATCTTTTAGTCCTGTAGGTACACCAACAATACCTTCTTCGTTTTTATATGCTGAGGAAGCCATAGCTATTGTTTCTAAAAGAGCATCCTTAAATTCTACATAAGATTTGTTAAATCTGCCTCTTTCGGCAATATCAAAAAGTTTTTTTTCAGCACTTTCTATTATCTGCTCAGCGTTAATTTCTGAATTTTTATTTAAAGTTTCATCTAGTGTTTCTCTTGAAATCTGGATTAGGTTTCTTCTGATTTTTAAATCATGGAGTAAATCTGCATAATATTTAATTTGAATTTTTGAAGTAGAAAATTTTGTTAATTTAACCAAATACTCAGCACCACCAATTTCAGTAAGCTCATTTTCATTTGTAAAATAGTTTTTTAAAGTGATTGGATTAGCTAATAACCCTTTTGACAATAAATCATTAATGATTTTAAATATTTTTTTATTTACTGGATTGTAAAAGTAGTCATCTTTTACATCTGAAATTTCATCAAATATTTCATTGTTTAAAAGAATGGATCCCAAGACTGTTTGCTCAGCTTCTAAGTTTTGTGGATCATCATTTAGATTTGATAAAATTTCAATATTTTTTGATGCACTCATGTTAACTACCTACAATTAAAAAAAGTTTTTGGTAACTTGAGTTTTTTTTAGATATTGTGGAAAAGTTTATACTTTACTCAGAGATTGGTTGAATATTTAAATTTATGATTGCTTCAACGTTAGCGTGTAAATTTATGTAAACCTTAAATAATCCAATAGCTTTAATTTGTCCTTTAATTTCTATTTGATCGGCAGGAATTTCTATAGATTTTTGCTGCTGTATTAAACCTTTGATTTCTTTGACTGTTACTGAACCGTAAAGCTGACCATTTTCCATGGCTTCTTTTTTACATTCAATTTCAATATTGTTAATTACTTTTAAAATTTCTTTTGCTTTCGAGATTTCTATCTCATTTTTTTTATTTATTTCTTCTTTTTGTTTCTCAAACAATTCAAGATTTTTCTTATTAGCCAATAAGGCTTTTTTATTTTTTAAAAGATAGTTTCTTGCATACCCATCTTTCACATTAACTTTTTGACCAATGCTTCCAAGTTTTTTAATATTTTCTAAAAGTATAACTTGCATTTAATTACCCACGTAAGGAAGAAGAGCTAAGGCTCTAGCTTTTTTTATTTCTAGTGCTAATTTTTTTTGTCTGCCAAGTGAAACATTGGTTATTCTACTTGGTAATATTTTTGAAGTTTCCGAAATATATTTCTTTAATAATTTTAAATTTTTGTAATTTATTTCTGGAGCGTTTTTCCCACTTAAGGGACAAGTCTTGTTATATCCTGCATTACTTTTTCCAAAAAGAGAATTTCCACTTTTTGATTTTTTTTTATCTTTTTTTCTTTTCATTTATTAACTGTTTTTTATTAATTCAGAGTTTTCTTCAGGTACTTTTTTTATTTTGATAGATAAAAATTTTATTATTCTTTCATCGTATCTTTCAAATTGTTCAAGTTCCTTTATAATTTTATTATTACCGTCAATGTAAAGGTTATTATAATTTCCCTTTGTATTTTTTTTAATTGGATAAGCTAGATTTCTGATTCCCCATTCTTCTTTTTTAACAATTTTTGAACCATTTTTTTCTAAAATAGACAATATTTTTTTATTTAATGAATCTAATTCACTCACACTCAATTCTGGTGTAGCTATAAATGTGTGCTCGTATAATGCCATTTGAATATTTTAATGTTTAAAAAAATTGTTAAGTATAATATTATCTAAGGCTTATCAAGCAATATAAAGACAAAAAAATTGAAAAAATCTATAATATTTCCAGGCCAGGGCGCTCAAAAAGTAGGAATGGGCAAGGATTTATATGAAAACTTTACGATTGCGAAAGAAGTGTTTCAAGAGGTAAATGATGTTCTTAAAATTAGTCTTAGTGAGATTATATTTGGAGATGAGGATAATACATTAAACCACACTGTAAATACTCAGCCAGCTATCATGACAGTTGGAGTTGCTATTTTTAGAGTTCTTGAAAGAGAATTTGGGTTAAAAATTAATCATTTCGATTATTGTGCTGGGCATTCTTTAGGTGAATATACTGCGCTGGTATGCTCTGGATCTTTAAAGCTAGCAGAGGCAGCCACAATGCTTCGTGCGCGAGGAATGGCAATGCAAAGCTCTGTTAAAATAGGCGAGGGCGCTATGGCAGCAGTGTTAGGAGCAGAAATAAATGAAATAGATAAAATAATAATAAAATATAATTTTACTACAGTTGAAATTTCCAATGACAATTGTCCTGGACAAATAGTCATTAGTGGAAAAAAAAATGAAATTGATAATTGTTGTATTAAGATAAAAGAAAATCTTTCAAAAAAAAGTATTAATCTACCAGTAAGCGCACCGTTTCATTGTAAGTTAATGAAACCAGCAGCAGAAAACATGAAAAGTTTAATTTTAAATTCTAATTTAAAAAAGCCAGAAATTCCTATTATTTCAAATGTAACAGCCAAAGAAGAAACTAATGAAGAAAAGATAAAGAATTTACTTATAGAACAAATTTATAGTAGAGTAAGATGGAGAGAAATTATTGAATTTATGATCAAAAGTAATGTTAGAGAAATTTATGAATTAGGTCCTGGAAAATCGCTTTCTGCTATGATTAAAAGATTTGACACAGATATCATTATGCAAAATTATAATTCTATAGAGGAAATAATTAAACATAATAAATAGTCACAATGAATATTGGAGAAGATTTAAAAGAAAAAAAAATTATCCTTACAGGAGGATCTAGAGGAATAGGGTTATCTATTTTAGATAAGCTTTATTCATTTAAATCAAAAATTCTAATTATAGGCTCTAATAGTGACAATCTTTTGTCAGCTAAAAAAAAATATCCAAATATACTTATTGAACAATTAAACTTAGAAGATCATGACAAGATTATTAAAAATTTTTCAAATTATGTAGATAATCTTGGAGGATTAGATATCTTAATTAATAATGCAGGTATCACAAAAGATAATTTGGCAATTAGAATGGCTTTGGATGAATGGAATGATGTTATAAATATCAATTTAACATCTAGTTTTTTACTCTCTCAACAATCTATTAAATTAATGATTAAGAATAAAAAAGGATCTATTATTAATATTTCTTCAGTAGTGGGCCATACTGGTAATCCAGGACAAGTAAATTATTCTAGTTCAAAAGCTGGATTAACTGCCATGACCAAAACACTAGCAAGGGAGTATGCAAAAAAAAATATTAGAGTAAATTGCGTCTCCCCTGGTTTTATAGAAACTGATATGACAAATTCCCTTAAAGATGAGTACAAAAAAATTTTATTAGATCAAATTCCACTAGGAAAAATGGGTAACGCGGATGATATTTCTAATATTGTAAGTTTTTTAGCTTCGGATTACTCCAGTTATATCACCGGTGAAACTATCCATGTAAACGGTGGAATGTATATGGCTTGATTAATTCAAATTATTAATCTAAAGAAAATTATCTTAAACAATTAAAAAAAAGGAAAATTTATGAGTGAAGTTGCCGAAAAAATTAAAAAAATAATAGTAGATCATTTAGGGGTTGATGCAGCAAAAGTTACAGAAGAAGCAAGTTTTATAGAAGACCTTGGAGCAGATAGTTTGGATACAGTAGAGTTAGTTATGGCTTTCGAAGAAGAATTTGGTGCTGAAATTTCCGATAGTGAAGCAGAAAAAATCTTGACCGTTGGAGATGCAATTAAATTTGTAGAAAGTCATTCATCAAAATAAATTTTTGTTAAAAAAAAATAACAAGGGAACACTAATCGTTATTTCATCCCCCTCTGGGGCAGGTAAAACCACTATAACAAAAAAATTAGTATCACCAAAAAAAAATATAGTACTTTCCGTATCAGTTACAACCCGCAGACCAAGAATTAATGAAATAAATAAAAAAGATTATATTTTTGTATCTAAAAAAAAATTTAATCAATTAATTAAAAAAAAATCTTTTTTAGAGTATGCGAAAGTTTTTGATAACTATTATGGCACTTTAAAAAAGAATGTTTTAAGAAATATAAAACAAAACAAAACAACTATTTTGGATATAGACTGGCAAGGAGCAAGACAAATTAAAAAGAAACTTGCTAAATATACTTTTACAATTTTTATTTTACCACCCTCAATTAAAGAATTAAAAAATAGACTTCTCAAAAGAGAAAGCAATTATGCCTTTATTAAAAAAAGAATGTCAAAAGCTAAAAAAGAAATTATGCATTGGAAGGAATATGATTACGTAGTTGTCAATAATGATTTAACAAAATGCTTAAATACAATTAGATCAATTATTAAATCATTAAATAATAAACCTATAAATTTAAAATTATAGTTTTTCTTTTTTTAAGATAGAAGTTAGTTTGTAGATTAATTCCTTTGATAAGTTTTCGGCTCTAAGAGGAAAATAAGCATCCAAAGAATGTTTTTGAATCGTTGTTTCTAAAAAAAGTTTTTTAATTTTTTTTTTTAATTGTTTTCTTCTATTATTAAATAATTCAAAAGAAATTTTTTCTAAAAAATTTATGTGATTAAAATCTATAAGTTTTTTGCTAAGTTCTTCAAACAAAAGAATAGTAGAATTAACTTTTGGAATAGGAAAGAAATTTTTTTTATCTACATCTAAAATTTTTTTAACTTTATAAAAAGCTGATACAAGTAATGTAATTCTTCCATATTTTTTTGAATTTGGTTTGGCTAATATTCTTTCGGCTACTTCTTTTTGAAACATTAGAATCATTTTTTCTGGATGAATTTTCAAATTAATTTGATAAATCCATTTAATTAGCAAAGTCAAAGAAATATTATATGGTAAATTACTAATTACTGTAAATTTTTTTGTTAAATTTTCCTTTTCATTAAATTTTATAGAATCACTAATAATTAATTTATGATTTGGTTTTTTAAAATAATGTTCTAAATTATTTTTTAGATCATTATCAATCTCAACTGCAATAAATTTTTTGGGATTTTTATTAATAATTTCTTTTGTTAATGCACCATTACCAGGACCAATTTCTAAAATTTCAGACTGATTGGTTATGCTTGATTCTTTTATAATTGCGTTGATAACATCGTTATTTATTAAAAAATTTTGCCCATATTTTTTTTTCATAATGCATCATGATACTTTTCAAAAAATTCTAAAGCGTACAAAAAGCTATCAGGATTAGCCTTATTTTTGCCAACAATGTTTTTAGCAACACCATGGTCTGGTGAAACTCTTAAGAAGGGAAGACCTAAAGTTATATTAATTGCTGAATACTTATTAATATATTTGAATGATGTTAGAACTTGGTCATGATAAATACCAATTAAAGAATTAATTTTTTTTTGTTCTCTAACTAAAAAACTGACATCTGGACTAATCGGTCCAAAAATATTTTTTTTATATTTTTTTTTTAAATTTTTTATAGCAGGGTATATAATATTTCTTTCTTCAGTAACTTCATTTAAATCAATAGCATTATGAGGATTGAGACCTAAAATGCCAATTTTTGGATTGTTTATTTTTATTATTTTTTTATAAAATAAATAGATATTTTTAAAATTATTTATTATTTTTTTTTTATTAATTTTTTTTGATATATCCTTAATTTTAATATGTGTTGTTATTGGAGATACTGAAAACAAAGAACTATATAATAACATTGTTTCATTCCCAGAGCATTTATATTTATTAGAAAGAAATTCTGTTACACCATGGAATTTTGTTCCGAAAAAATTTTTTTTATTTAGTGGTAAATTAATTAAAGCGTTTACTTTTTTTTTTTTATAAAGATTGAAAAATATTTCAAAACTTTTTTTTAAATAATTTGATTTGTTTTTTTTATTTTTCCATTTCACATCTATTATATTTATATTTCTTAAATTTTTATTCTTTATAACGTGTTTAAAAAATAATTTTTTTGAACCAATAAATAAGTATTTGTTTTTATTTTTTTTATTAAAAAAAAAAATAGCTTTTTTTATAATTTCATAATTTATACTTTCTGGATCCGAGGTTATTATTGCAACTGTTTTTTTCATTCAAAGTATTTAACTAAAGTTGAGCGCTTAATTTTATTTAAATGATATTTTGAGTAGACTTGAAGTTTTTTATTCTGTTCTTTGCTTATCATATCTTCTTTATATTTAATAAAATCTTCTTCACTAATTTCACCATACATGGATTTTATTTTTTCATTAATTTCATCTATATTTATATTAACCTTCCACGCATATTCTTTGCTAATTAATTTATTCCAACTGTAATCAATTTTAATTTTTTCAATTATCATTGATTTATATGCATTTTTAATTTCAGAATTATTTTTTTTTAATTTTTCTATAAAAGATATAAAATAATTATTAATTATTTTATCATCTACAGTAATTTTTGATTTATTAATTTCTTTTTTTTTAATTTCTTCAGTTATTAGATTATTTAGTGCAACTGCTTTTATATTTGGTAAATTTTTATTGTTTACAATTTTTAATAATTCTATTTCATTAATTATATCTATTTCTGTAATAATACGATTATCTATTGTAGCAATTATTTTAAATTGATTACTTAATAGTTCTTTATTTGAAAAAAATATAATAATAAATAAAAAAAATAAACAAATTTTAATTTTCATTTTTTTATTAATTATTTATTAAGTTTGTTAAATCAGGAGCTATAGGCTGACCAAATGGCTTAAGTGTTAAAAATAAAGTTAAGTTATTTGTTTTTTGCACATCATCTCTTTGATAGAATTTATTTGATAAATTAACGCCAAATTTGATGCAATCAGTATCATAATTTAACTCAATACTATTATTTTCTGTAAAGTCAGTTTCTAAATTTTTTCTTCCACCTAGCTCTAGGTTAAAATTATTACTAAATGCTCTTTTGTAAGCTAATTCTAAATATTGTGTATTTCCAATTTCGTTTAATTCATAATATTTTGCTTTAAATGAGTTTTTGTTATTATCTAAACTTAAATCTAATTCATTTCTTAAAAAACTATTAAGGTTATTAGAGATATTGAAATTATAATTTATGTCAAAAACAGTATCATTTTTCGTGTTTTCTAAGTCTTTTTTATTTACATGTTTATTTTTATCTAAAAAAAAACTTATAGCACCAACAATATCAGACGATTTTTCATTTAATGATGAAGAAATTGGTAGATTATCACTTTTTTCTTTATAGATTTGTCCAATAGAAAATGAGCTACTTAAATAAATATTTTCATTTAAGTTTTTTTTATTAAAATTATAATCAATACCGTAACCGATGCTTGCTCCCGTTTCTGGGTTTGCGTCACTGTTTAATCTATCCATAGAATAAACATCACTATAATTTAGAATTTTATTATTTTCTTTTACATTAGACATTGATCCTGGAGAATATTTAGTAAAAATTTTTGGTGAAAGAAATTCTTCAGTGTTTTCATGTAACTTTATCATGGGCAAAGAGCTTTCTAAGGCGTAAATAGTATTTATATCATTATTAAGATTATCTTTTTCGTTTAAAACATTGTCATTATAAATATTTATATTTGATAATTTAGTTTTAAATATGTTGCTAATACCAAAACTTTTTATTATTTTTTTTTCAGTCGATATATCAAATATATTAAATTGCTTAGTTTGTTTGCTATCACCATCAAAATTTGATGATTCAAAAAAACTTGAAAATCCAATATTTTGATTAAACTTCTTAAAAAAATCGTTATATTGAATTGTTGGTATCACATATTGGTATTTAGTATTTGGATCATCATTTTTTAGATTTTCATATATATTAGCTGAAATTTTTATCCTTTTATTATTTTCATACGAGTTAATAATAAAGTTGTTATTTAAAGATCTGATTCCTTCTTTTACAAGAAAGGTATTAATTTGATTAACATCAAAGTAGTTTTTTTGAGAAATTCTTTGTATATTAATCTCTAAATCATTATTACTAAATAAAAGATCTTCGTAACTACCTAAAAATTTTGCAAATAAATGACTTCTTGAACCACCAGTTCTGTTTAAGCTTTTTCCGCTAGAGCTTTTTTTATTTAAGTTTTTATATCCCTTTGTGTAACTTGATTCAGCTAGCAGCATGCTATCTTTATTTTGTTTTCTATACTCGGTCAAAAAAATAGAATTTTCATCCAAATAAAAAATTGGAGTAAATGTAAAATCAGAACTTTCATCAATAACCCAATAATATGGGGTTTTTATTGTTCTTCCCAAATCAGAAAAGTTTTTAGTTGTTGGCATTAAAAAACCACTTTTTCTTTTAACTGTCGGATCAGGATGTGAAAAATAGGGGGTGTAAAAAACAGGAAAGTTTTTAATTTTTAATACTGCGTTCTCATGGTGAACCATTTTATTAATTTTATCATGTGTAGTTTTTGAAGTAGATAGGCTCCAATCTGGACATCTATCTTTTATACTTTTTTTGCTATCACTATTATCTTTGCATGGGGTGTAATTGTTAAAACTATCATAATTTTTAAAAATTGATAAAAATTTTAAAAATTTTGAATCTTTATTTTCATCATTAGAATTTTTGATAACAGTAAGTCCTTTTATATTGTCAATTTCAGAAACCTCTCCTTCTATAGAGGATTCATCAATCAGCTTTGCATTTAATTTTTTACCAAATCCTTTTTCTAAATCTTCGTAATATTCAAAATATGAAAAATTAAATATGCTCCCATTTTTTTCTATATACTTAACATTTTTTTTAGCTTCAATTTTTTTTAGTTGCAAGTCATATAAAAATTCGTCAGCAGTAATTTTATTACCCTTATCATCATTATAGATTGAATTAGATTTAGTTTTTATTTTTGATTTTGATTTTTCATATATGATTACATCTGACAAAATTTCTCTTCCAAATTGATCTTTCGCACTCGCCTTACCTTCGGCTATTATTGTATCTAAATTATTTTCATATTTGATTTTTATAGCTTCTAATTCGTAGATTGAATTCTCTGCTTTTATTTCCTCAAAAGTAATATTTATTAAAAATATAATTGTAATATATTTTATAAATTTTATTTTATTTTTCATTTATTTTTAATAAATTCATAGTACTTATAACAATTATTAACCAAATTGGTAACCATACTGACAATACAAGAGGGATTTTACCAGATATTCCAATCGCTATTGACAAGTCATTTAAAAAATAAACAATTATACCTAGAACTATTCCAAAAAAAATGTACATGAAATTGCTATAATGATTTTTTATATTTAAAGTAAAAACAGTAGCAAGAATAATCATTGAGAACAAATATAGCGGTAGTGATAAATACTTGTGTAGTTTAATTTTTAATTCATCACCAGAATAACCCCTTTCATTTAAAGTTTTGATATTTTTTAAAATTTCCCAAAACGAAACTGAGCTTGAGTTGGTAAATAAACTTTTTAGTTCATTAATATTTATTGATGATGAAAAAATTAAATCATCCTTTTTCTCTGTTTTTGTTTGATTATCTTTGTTGGTCAAAATATAAGTATTTTCCAAAAACCATTTTTTTTTATTAATAAATATAAGCTTACTGTCATATCTTTTTAAAAAGTTAAAATTTTTATCCAATGTGTAAATAGTAGAATTATATAATTTGGAAAAATCATTATCCGCAATTTTGTCAGCTCTGATTATATTATAATTTTTTTTATTTTTTTCTAAAAACCATAAGCCAGTTTCATTAATAACAATCAAATTATCATTTTGAGAGTATATTCTTTTGTTTTTTTCATAAATTTTTAAACCACCGGCTGATAAAGGAGTGATAAAAAAAATTATTATTAATCCAATAAATATTGATAATAATGCAGGCGTAAGTATTATTAACATATTTGAAATACCAGAAAGCTTTATTGTATTGATCTCATTATTTCTTAAAAATTTGACAAAAAAATAAATTCCAGAAAATAAAAATATAAATATTGAGGTTTCTAAAAGAGTATTAAGTGATTTATAAATAGTCATCATCATTGTAATTAAAATTATATTCTCTAATTTTTTTTCTTTAAAAAAAATAACCTCTTCAACAAAATTTATGAGAATTACAATAGATAGAAAAACGGCAATAACAGTAAAAAGACATTTTAAAAATTCAATTGATAAATATTTTATTATTGTTTTGGGTAAATACTTATTCATTTTAAAATTGGCTCATTGTTTAAAAAATTTTTTAAAATAATCATTAATATAGTCAAACCTAGAAGAGGCAAAATATATAATAAAATTTGAAAAAAAATACTTTTAACACTTAGGTTTAATAAAATTTCAATAAAAATTAAAAAAAAAGTTGAAAATGAAAAAATAAATATTTTTAATTTAGTTAGATTTATTTTTTCGTTATTTGTAAAAAGTAAAAAACAACAAAAAATAGCAATGATTGGAATAAATAAAGGTTTAAATATTCTTTTGTGAATTTCTTCTAATAAATTAAATTTTTCATTGTCACTAATTAATGGTTTAAAATATTGATTTATTAGCCACGAGGTTCTGTGTTCTTGATTTTTAGGAGTCTTAACTAGTTCTGTCTGATATTTTGTAAAATCAAAAATAGTTTTTTCAAATTTAACTACTTCTATACTTTGGTCAGCTTTTTTCTCATGAATAAATCCATCTGTAAGCTCAAGGTAATTTTTATTTTTAAAATTTAAAATTCTACCTTTTTTAGCTATTATAGTTTTTAAATCTTCAAAAATAAAAATTTTTTCTATATTTCCACTATTATCATTTTTATTTACAAAAATTGTTAAATTTTTTAGTGGTGAATTAAAATTATTTTTTTTAACTAGAGAATTAACCATTGAAAATTCTGAGTTTGCTAAAATTCTTCTAGATTCTAAATTTGCAAATGGGGCAAGGTATAAATAAAAAAATAATGAAAGAATTGTAGGTAAAACTGATATTTTAAGAATTAGTTTTGCAATATCAAACTTACTTATACCTGCCATCCAGTAAATTTCTATTTCTTTACTTTCTAATAATTTTATTAGTGAGATAAAACAGCTTACTAAAAAACTTATCAACATCAGTTGTGAAATAATTTTTGGATAAATCAAAGCAACATAAGTAATGTAAGTAGTAATTGACAATCCAGTCTCTGTTATTAGGTTTAGATATTTTGCAGCTTGTGCAATCCAAATTAGCAATGATAAAGATATTAATACTAGTAAGTACGACTTTATGATTTCAAAAAAAATATAATTGTTCAGCTTGTTTTTAAAAATAATATGTGTATTTAGTATCATAAATTTACTTTTATATATGTTTAAGTTTTCATACAAATTAAATAAAAATGCAGTAACAAATGTTTTTTTTGCTGATGAAGATTTAAATTTTTTAAAAAATTCAAATTATATTTTAAAAAATAATCTCAAGAACATATCTTGTTTCAAAGAAGAATTTAAAAAATTAGACTATATTTTTTTTAATACATTCGAAGGAAAAAAAAAAAATTATATATATATTTTTAAAATTAGACCTTTTTTAAGAGATTACGACTTTCAAAAACTTGGTGCTTTAGTTTGTGACAAATTAAATTCATTTAAAAATTCAAATATATTTTTTGATAGTTTAAATTTACCTAAATTAAACTTTGATTTATTATTAAGCAATTTTTTTTTAGGTTTTTTTTCCAAGAGTTATAAATTTGAAGATTTTAAGAGTTTAAAAAAACAAAAAGATTTATTTAATGTTTCAATTGTTTTTAATGATATTGTAAAAATTAAAAGTTCATTTAATAAAGCTTATAATGTTTATTTAGGTATAGAAAAAACAAGAAATCTAGTTACATTGCCTGCAAATATTTTAAACCCAAAAAAATTTGTAGAAGAAATTTTAAAATTAAAAAAAACTGGTTTGCAAATAGAAATTTTAAACGAAAAAAAAATGAAATTTTTGGGTATGAATGCATTACTTGGCGTGGGCCAGGGTAGTTCAAAAAATTCATACATGGCTATCATGAAATGGGATGGTGCCAAAACGTCTAAAGAAAAACCTTTGGCTTTTGTTGGAAAAGGTGTTTGTTTTGATACTGGTGGTATATCTCTTAAACCTGCAAAGTTCATGGAAGATATGAAATATGATATGGCAGGAGCAGGAACTGTTACTGGCTTAATGAGAACTTTAGCTTTACGTAAAGCAAAAGTTAATGCCGTAGGTGTTGTTGGATTAGTTGAGAATATGGCTGATGGAAACGCTCAGAGACCAGGCGATGTTGTTAAAAGTTATTCAGGTCAATCCATTGAAATTTTAAACACTGATGCCGAAGGTAGGTTAGTACTAGCTGATGCAATTGCTTACACAGAAGATAAATTTAAACCAAAATTCATAATAAATTTAGCTACTTTAACTGGAGCGATTGTAGTAGCACTAGGCAATGAGTATGCTGGGTTATTTTCTAATGATGATAAATTAGCTAATCAAATTCAAGAAGTAAGTTTAAAAGATAATGAAAAAGCATGGAGATTACCCCTCAATGAAAATTTTGATAAATTGATGGACTCTAAAATTGCAGATATGCAAAATATAAATTATTCAGGTGGGGCAGGATCAATAACTGCAGCTCAGTTTCTTCAAAGATTTATAAGAAACAAGACTCCATGGGCACATTTAGATATTGCGGGCATGGCTTGGACAAAAAAAAATACAGAAGTAACTCCAGAAGGAGCAACTGGGTATGGAGTAAAATTATTAAACAGACTAGTAAAGGAGCATTACGAGAAATAATATGGAACAAACATTATCCTTAATTAAACCAGATGCAGTAGAAAGAAATCTAATAGGAAAAATTATAAACATTTTTGAGAGCAATAATCTTAAAATTGGTCATATGAAGAAAATACATGTAGATCGACAATTTGCAGAAAAATTTTATGAAATGCATAAAGAAAGACCATTTTTTAATGATCTTTGTAGTTATATGAGCTCAGGTCCTTTGGTTGCCATGGTTTTAGAGGGTGAAAACGCTATTCAAAAAAATAGGGAATTAATGGGAGCTACTAATCCAAGTGAAGCAAAAGATGGTACTATCAGAAAAATGTTTGCAATATCTATTGATAAAAATTCAGTTCACGGTTCAGATTCAGCAGAAAGCGCCAAAAGAGAGATAGATCTTTTTTTTAGTTAATTTTACAAATTTTATCTAAAG
>Ga0181595_10003505_pt1 | contig 14949 bp, 13 predicted proteins | sample 041ome_7_FD_145604 | JGI IMG/M metagenome (GOLD analysis project Ga0181595, IMG submission 145604) | Coastal salt marsh microbial communities from the Groves Creek Marsh, Skidaway Island, Georgia - 041401AS metaG (spades assembly) | ecosystem: Environmental > Aquatic > Marine > Intertidal zone...
ATATCCGATTCTTGTTCATCGGCTCGCAGTTTCGCTCCACGCTTCCTCCCCACAGTCCGTCGCCGTTCTGCAGTTGCGCTTCACTTCATTCGCTGTAGCCAGCTTATGGGAGGACTTGCACCTCCAAGAATGCGCCCATGCTGGGCGCACAAGCAAAACGCCAGCTCCAGGCTGGCGTTTTACATTAGTGGTGCCCAGAGGCGGAATCGAACCACCGACACGCGGATTTTCAATCCGCTGCTCTACCGACTGAGCTATCTGGGCAAAACTGGTTGGTGCCGCTTATCCGAGTCGAACGGATGACCTACTGATTACAAGTCAGTTGCTCTACCAACTGAGCTAAAGCGGCTGCGACACATTTAGAACTACGGTTTACACCATCATTCGGAATTATGGTGCCCAGAGGCGGAATCGAACCACCGACACGCGGATTTTCAATCCGCTGCTCTACCGACTGAGCTATCTGGGCAATGCCGCGTATTAAACGGATTTTGCGATCTCAAGTCAACAGATATTTTTGAAAAGCCAACTGACAGCTTATTCATTAGCCAACGTTTTTTTCTGCGGATCTAAAGTGTCGAAAATTAATCATGCTTTTGTATTAGAAAACTTGCTAAGATAACGCTCTTCGCTGTCATTTTGCATTAACCTAACCAGATGAAATATAAGAATTTTCGGAATAACGATGACAAAGAACAACTTTACTAAACCCGTTTATCTGCGTGTTGCAGGCACTTTAGTACTGTGTTTGCTGATTCAGGCACTGTTATTTAACTGGATCAGTACCCCAGCCCAACAGCAACACAGCCAGGCTCTACATCGTTTAGCTGCCGATACCCAGGTACTGGTGCAAGCGCTGGCCCCAGCCTTAGATGATGCCGGCACTCAGCAGGTGCAACAACTACTGTTGCAAGCAAGGAATAATGAGCCTGAGCGGGCACTGTATTTATATCGCCAAACGGCGCAGGGTTTTGAACTGCTGGTAAACACTGAAAACCTGCCAAATTTTGTGCCGACGCCGGCGTTAACAAACCAAGCGGTACAGCAACAGAATATTCTTTTAGTAAGCAGGCTGCTGCCCGAGCATCCGGATTTAGTGTTGCTCAATATCCAACGTTTACCCGAGCCCGACCTGCTTCCGGTGATGTTTTCCTTTATTGTCAGCCTGATAGTGGGATTATTACTTACTCTGGCAATAAGTTATGCCGTAGCGCAAAGTTTCCGCCGGCGGATTAAACCGCTGCTGCAAGGTACCCGTGAAGCCTTAGAGCGTAATCAGTTTAGCGGCAGCATTGACAGTCACCAGCAAGATGATTTTGGCGAGCTGGCAAACAATCTGAATGGGCTGTTTCGCCGCTTACAGCAATCACAGCAGGCGCTGCAAAGCTCTGAGCAGAATATCGAGCAACTAAAACAGGAAGTGGAACACCGGATTAAAGAGCGCACCGACGCGCTGGAAACCGCCAAAATGACGGCCGAAAAAGCCAATGAAGCCAAGTCGACCTTTTTGGCAACCATGAGTCATGAAATCCGTACTCCGATGAATGGCATTATCGGTACTGTGGATTTACTGCGTAAAACCGAGCTGTCAACATCACAATTCCGCATGACCGATACCATTCGTGAATCCTCGTTTTCGTTGCTGCGGATCCTGGACGATATCCTCGACTTCTCGAAAATCGAAGCCGGTAAACTGGAGCTGGAAAAGTTGCCGGTTTCGCTAGCTGAAATTATCGAAGCTGTCGGCCGGATCCTGGTCTCGGTGGCTTATCAGCGTCAGATTGATTTAAAACTCTATATTGACCCGCGCTTACCGGACGGCTTAATCGGCGATCCGGTGCGGCTGCGCCAGATCCTGTACAATTTGGCCGGTAATGCCATTAAGTTTACCGAAACCACGCCGGATACCACCGGCGTGGTGAGAATCAGTGCCGAATTACTGGAAGAGAATCTGGAGTATACCCAGGTGTTGCTTAAGGTCTCTGATAATGGCCGCGGCATGACGCAACGGCAAATTAATTATGTCTTTCATCCGTTTAACCAGGCAGAAGGCTCTATTACCCGTAAGTTTGGTGGCACCGGGCTTGGCTTGTCTATTTGTCAACGCCTAACGGCGCTAATGTATGGCGATATTAATGTCGAAAGTGAGCCCGGCAAGGGTACCGAATTCGCGGTGCGCTTGCCGATGCGGCGCTCGGAAGAGGTCAGCTATTTACCTAAAGATGCATTAAATGGTCTCTTTATCTGTTTGTTCACCCAAGATAGCGATAACCAGCAATTTGTGTCTGATTATCTGTTGTACAGTGGTGCAGAGCTGGATATCGCCAACAGCGTCGATGCCCTGCTTAACCGTGCCGAACAGCTGAAAGCCTTACCACCGAAACAACAAGCGGTGTGGCTGCTGGATGCCACTTATGAGCAGATTGCAGCGAAAGATATCAGCACCCTGATTACACATCCGAAGTTACAAGCGGTGAAATTTGTGGTCATTACGAATCAGGTGGAGTTATCGGATACCCATTTTGACAATGTGGTATACCTGCATAGCGCCCCTTTATGCCGCAGTCAGCTGCTCGACGCCGTTTTAGTAATTAGTGGTCGTAAAGGCCGGGCTCAGCCACAAACCCATCACTACTTACTTAATCAGCAAAATGTGCCATCGGCGGCGGAAGCAAAACAACAGCGTAAGCTGGTGTTGCTGGCCGAAGACAATATGATGAATCAGCGTGTCATCGTGGAGCAATTAAATGCGCTGGGTTATGCCGTTGATGTCGCGGATGATGGCATTATCGCGCTGGAAAAATGGCGGCAGTACCATTATCCGCTGGTATTAACCGATCTGCATATGCCGAATATGAGCGGCTATGATCTGGCAAAAGCTATTCGCAAAGAAGGTTTGCAGCGTGCCGATGACAGTGACTTCACCCGCATTATTGCCATTACAGCGAACGCCCTGAAAGGCGAAGAGCAAAAATGCCTGAGCATTGGTATGGATGCTTACATTACCAAGCCGTTGGAGTTAGTTACCTTACAAAGCGTGATGCAGCGCTGGTTACCGCTGACCGAACAAACCACAACACAGACGACAGGCAAAAAGGTCGTGCGCGACGAGCAAAAAAAAGCACCGGTATGTTTTACCACTTTAGCCAGCTTTCTTGGTGATAACCCGATAAAACACGACGAATATCTGAATTACTTTATCACTCAGGCCAGTCCGATGCTCGAGCAACTGGAACAGCAGAGTATCGCAGCAAATCGGACTGAATTACGTGCTGTTGCCCACCAGTTAAAAGCCATGGCGAAAAGTATTGGTGCTAATCAGCTGGCCGATTATGCGTTGCAACTGGAAAAAGCAGCCGAAAGTTCAGATTGGTCAGCGTTAAAGCAGCTGTTGAATAATGTCGAACAGGAATTTGCTAATGTGGTCCGTTTTATCAAACAGCGATATTAGGGCGTGTTGACGTTTGACCTGAAAGCGCCGACAAACAAGCCGCCCCTAAGGGCGGCTTTGTTAGGTGCGGTTAGTTCGCGGCGGTATCCAGCGCCGGAAAGCTTTTTACCAACTGATCCAGTGCCTGCATCTGTGCCAGATAAGGCTCCAGCTTAGCCAGTGGTAAGGCACAAGGCCCATCACATTTCGCCTGATTCGGGTCCGGATGCGCTTCGATAAACAGGCCGGCTAACCCTAATGCCATACCCGATCGCGCCAATTGCGCCGCCTGAGCACGGCGGCCATCGGCAGAATCTTCACGTCCACCTGGCTTTTGCAGCGCATGGGTGGCATCAAAAATTACCGGGGCATATTGCTTCATTTCGTCCATGCCCAGCATATCAACCACCAGGTTGTTATAACCGAAACAAGAGCCACGTTCACACAAGATAACCTTATCGTTACCGGCTTCCTGAAATTTTTTCAGAATATGCCGCATTTCATGCGGTGCCAGAAATTGCGGCTTTTTCACATTAATTACGGCGCCGGTTTTCGCCATCGCAACCACCAGATCAGTCTGCCGCGCTAAAAAAGCCGGCAACTGAATCACATCTACCACTTCAGCCACCGGCGCCGCCTGATAGGGTTCATGCACATCGGTAATCAGCGGTACCTGAAAGGTGTGTTTGATTTCTTCAAAGATCCGCAAGCCTTCTTCTAAGCCTGGGCCACGATAAGAATGTACTGAAGAGCGGTTTGCTTTGTCAAAAGACGCTTTAAATACATAAGGAATGTTCAGTTTTTCACATACCCGAACATAATGCTCGGCAATCTGCAGCGCCAGGTCGCGAGACTCCAGCACATTCATACCACCAAACAGCACAAAAGGTTGGTTATTGGCAACCGGGATACCGGCGACCTGTACTACTTTATTTTGCATCATAAATATTGTCGCTTCATTCTGTTAGAAAGGCAGGAACAATGGCTGCTTGCTCAGCGCAACCCGAATCATTAAACCCAGCCAGCCCAGCGCGCCTAAAAAAGACAACCAGCGAATGGCTACCGTACGGCCTTTTAATGCTGAGAAGCCCAGCGCAATGTAAGCAAACAGTGCGATAACTTTTTCAGTTAACCAGGGATCAACAAAGGGATACTGGCGGATAGTCAGCATCAGCGCCACGGCAGATAATAATAAAAAGGTGTCTACCACATGGGGCGCGATCTTAAAAAACTTGCGCTGTAACAACGCTGAGTCTTTTAGGCGCAGTGCGAAACGGATAAAGAGTAGTGACACACTCAATGCCACCAGCAGCAGGTGTAAATGTTTAAAAGCCATATACATACGACGATATCCTTAAGAAAAATACGCTGCCCGATTATACCGCGTCAGCATCGCTATCGGGGTATTTTTGCAAAATTGCTTCCAGTTTCGGCACTATGGTTTTAAATACCGTTACCAGCTTTGGCTCAAACTGCTTGCCGGCCTGACTATCAATCTCCGCCAATACCTGCTGCAGTGTCCAGGCATCTTTGTAACACCGACGGTGGCGTAGCGCATCATACACATCCGCCAGCGCTGCAATCCGGGCATAAATATGAATTTGCTCGCCTTGTTTGCCATCCGGGTAGCCGCTACCGTCCCATTTTTCATGATGATCGCGGGCAATAATGGCACCAGCCTGCACAATGGCGCGCTTCGAACCTTTCAGAATATTAAAACCGATACTGGCATGAGTTTGCATTACCTGCCATTCTTGCTCATTCAGGCCTTCCGGTTTATTCAGAATATTATCCGGGATCCCGACTTTACCGACGTCATGCAGTGGCGCTGCAAACATCAATTTTTCCGCCTCCAGTTCGGATAAGCCATAGGCTTTGGCCAGCTCATAACAAATAAAGGCGATGCGCCGTACATGATTACCGGTTTCAACCGAACGCTGCTCCACCGCTTCGCTTAAGCGGTAGACAATTTCACGCTGGGTATCTTCGACCTCATGCTGTAATTGCACGTTTTCATAGGCCACCTGCACATTCTGGGCAAACAGCTCAATCAGCTTTTTCTGGTTTTCATTCATCGGTCCCGGTAAACCCGAAACATACAACAGTGAGCCTTGAGTAAACTTGCTGCAACAATAGGCCACCAGATAATTGTCGCGATAAACGATATCCTTAGTTTGCAGTGCGGCTTCAAAGGCTTCTAACAAAGCAGGATCAAGCACCTCTTTTATTGGCTTCCCTTCCTTGCGCTCAAACTCACCCTGCCCGGCAAACACCACCAGATCATGTGGATCGGTAGTTTGCATATTACCGGCTACCAGCGAAGAACTCACGATCAGGGCGTCTTCATCACACCCGAGTACGGATGTCAGTTGCTGCAGTACACCATCGATAAATTGCTCCATGGAGTGCGATGAGAACAGATCGACCGAAGCATTGATTATTTTTTCCAGGCCCTGACGGCTTTGCTCCAGTGAAATAATGTCACGGTAAGATCTGAGACTGGACATCATCACGGTAAAGAGTTTTTGCGCCGTCAGTTCAGTTTTGGATTTGTAGTCGTTGATATCGTAGTTAACGATAACTTGCCGTTCGGGTGCTTGCCCGGGCTGGCCGGTACGCAGAATAATCCGCACAAAATGGTTATTTAGGGTTTCCCGGATATAACTGGCAACTTTTAAGCCAGCATCGTCGGTTTCCATCACTACGTCCAGTAAAACCACGGCGATATCAGGCTGGGTAGCGAGTATTTTTTGGGCTTCTGCGCCGGAATAAGCGCTGATAAATTCCAGTCTTTTTTGCTGAAAACTAAAGTCGTTTAACGCAAGACGGGTTACCGCATGGACCTCTGGCTCATCATCGACAATCAGCACTTTCCAGCTGCCGTTGCTAACCGAGTGCACGGGTTCGGGTTCAGCAGCAAACAAAAACTCATCAGACATCAGACACCTCCGGCGATTTTATCTCTCTGTTATATGCCGGATTTTTTACAAGGTCAAAGATTTTATAACCTTTTAACTCAGCGGGCGCTGACCACCACTAATGCGCCAGTTACCGCCATAATCCCGCACTGAGTCGACCTGCTGAAATCCTGCTGCGGTTAACAACTGCTGTACCTGCTGTGCCTGATTATAGCCATGCTCTAACCAGAGCCAACCACCGGACACCAGATACGCTGGTGCAGCGCTGATAATATTGGCCAGATCAGCAAGTCCCTGCTGTTCGGCCACCAACGCGGTTAAAGGCTCGTAACGCAGTGCGGCCAGATGCGGATCGGCTGCTTCAATATAAGGTGGGTTACTGACAATCAGATCATATTGTTGATCCACTAACGCGCTAAACCAGCTGCTGACTGTAAAGTCTACATTACTAAGCTTTAATGCCTGCGCATTGCGCTGTGCCAATGCTACAGCCTCGCTTTGCAAGTCAACGCCGGTGAGTTGCCACTGCGGCCGGTTGTGCGCCAGTGCCAGCGCAATAGCGCCGGTACCGGTGCCCAGATCTAACACCCTTGCCTGTGCCGGTAGCGTTAAGGCCAGGGCTTGCTCCACCAGAATTTCGGTATCGCTACGCGGAATAAGCGTGCAAGGCGCAACCGCAAGCTCCAGGCCATAAAATGGCCAGTGTCCGAAAATATACGCCAAAGGCTCCCCGGCCAGGCGCCGCTGCAATAAAGGCTGCAGCTGTTGTAGCTCGCTTGGTGTCAGCACACGTTCAGGATATGTATAAAGATAGCCCGGCTGGCAGCTTAACAGATGACAAAGTAGCAGCCGGGCTTCGTGAGCCGGATTATCGCTAATTGCACTGAGTTGCTGGCTCAATTGCTGCGTGCATTGCTGCAGCGTCGGCGCGGCCTGCAACATGGACATTAGCGGTTTTCATCAGCCAGCATAGCGAGCTGGTCAGCCTGATGTTCTTGTTTCAGCGGTTCAATAATTTGCTGTAACTCGCCTTCCATTACTTCATTTAAACGGTAAATGGTCAGGTTAATCCGGTGATCGGTAAGTCGGCCCTGTGGGAAATTGTAGGTGCGGATCCGCTCGGAACGATCGCCACTGCCGACCAGTGAGCGGCGGGTACTTTGCTCTTCTAACCGGCGTTTTTCATCTTCGGCGGCCTGGATCCGCGATTGCAGTACGGCCATCGCCCGGGCACGGTTTTTATGTTGTGAACGTTCGTCCTGACACTCCACCACTATGCCGGTGGGTAAGTGGGTAATACGGATGGCAGAATCGGTACGGTTAACGTGCTGACCACCCGCGCCAGAGGCACGGTAGGTATCAACTTTTAAATCAGCCGGATTAATTTCGATGGCTTCACTTTCCGGAATTTCTGGCATAATGGCCACAGTACAGGCCGACGTATGCACCCGGCCCTGAGATTCAGTGGCTGGCACCCGCTGCACCCGATGACCACCGGATTCAAACTTCAGCGTACCGTAGACCCCCTCGCCCTGCACACTGGCAATGACCTCTTTAAAACCGCCATGTTCGCCTTCGTTGGCGCTTAACACTTCAACCTTCCAGCGCTGGGTTTCGGCAAAACGGCTGTACATGCGGAATAAATCACCGGCGAAGATTGCCGCTTCATCACCACCAGCACCGGCCCGGATTTCCAGAAAACAGCTGTTGTTATCGTTCGGATCCTTGGGTAACAACAAAATTTGCAGTTCGGTATCCAGCTGTTCAATCCGGTTTTTTGCCAGTTTGTACTCATCCTGCGCCATTTCGCGCATCTCAGGATCGCTGTCTTTTTGCATTTCTTCCGCCATCAGCAAATCTTCCTGTGCTTGCTGATAACTCCGGAAAGCCTTGCTTAACTCTTCCAGCTGGCTGAATTCTTTGGATAGCTCGCGAAAACGTTTCTGATCGCTAATCACTGAGGCATCGCTTAACAGCGCCTGCACTTCCTCATAGCGTTCCACTAAAGCTTCCAGCTTACGGTATACCGAATCTTTCATGTTAGGATTAAAACCTATTTATAAATCAATAAGAAGTTTAACCAGCTCGTTTGCATCGGGCTGATCAGACTGTAATAACTGCCGGATGGTTCTGGTGGGGCTGTGCATTAACCTGTTGCTCAGTTTGGTTGCCAGCTCGGCTAACACCTTATCAGAATCCTGCCCGGCAGCCAGTTGCTTTTGTGCCCGCAGCACCAGTTCCTGTTTTATTTCTTCGCAGCGCTGCCGGTACTCGCGTAACCAATCGGCTTTATCCTGCAGCTGCAGCCATTGCATAAAGTCACTGGCACCATCTGCAATCATGACACCAGCTTGTTCAGCGGCCTGCTGGCGGTTATTCAGATTTTGCGCCACTATGCTCTGCAAGTCGTCTACCGTATACAGATAAGCGTCTTCCAGCTCGGTAACCTGCTCTTCAATATCCCGCGGTACCGCTAAGTCGACGAGAAACATCGGCTTATGCCTGCGTTGCTTCAGCGCATGTTCCACCATGCCTTTACCGACGATAGGCAAGGTACTGGCGGTAGAGGAAATCACGATATCGGCTTCATGCAGCCGCGCCGGTACCTGTGCCAGAGTAAGCACCTGGGCATTAAACTGTTTTGCCAGTGTCTCTGCCCGTTCATAAGTACGATTGGCAACACTGAGCTGCGTTGCGCCCTGTTCTGTCAGGTGGCGAGCTACCAGTTCAATGGTTTCGCCAGCACCAATCAGCAGCACCCGAACTTGTTCCAGCTTCCCAAAGATTTGTTTCGCTAACGTCACCGCCGCAAAAGCAACAGACACGGCGTTAGCACCAATATCCGTTTCAGTACGCACCTCTTTTGCCACTGCAAAGGTTTTTTGAAACAGCCGTTCAAACTGCGGGTTGATAGTGCCGGCTTGCCGTGACTGATTATAGGCCTGTTTCACCTGGCCCAGGATTTGCGGCTCGCCCAATACCAGGGAATCCAACCCAGCCGCAACCCGCATCAGATGCTTTACCGCTTCCTGCTCCTGATACAAGTACAAATGCTGTTGTAATTCCTGTAGCTTTAATTGGTGAAAGCCTGCCAGCCAGTGCAGTACCTGTTCAGCTTGCTCGGCAGCACCACTAAAATACAGCTCGGTGCGATTACAGGTCGACAAAATCACGGCGTCGTTAATCTCCAGCTGGGTTGCCAGCTGATGCAGCGCATCCGGCACCTGCTCCGGTGCAAAGGCCAGCTTTTCGCGCAGCGCCACCGGTGCCGTTTTGTGATTAATGCCTAGTGCAAAAATGGTGTTCACCTGTATCATTACCTGGTAGGGGGCGAATTGTACGAAAAAGCCCGAACTAAGAAAAGCAAAAGCAGAAAAGCAACCACAAAGGACGATAGCTTGAGTGTAATCTTCAGACAGTTGGCCCTGCTGGCCATTTTTTTACTCGCCAGTGCTTGCAGCTCGACCAAAAATTTACCCGGTCAGATCGAAGTACTGCCGCAACAACAGCGCCAACAGCAATTGGCTGAGCTAAATAACTTTACCGTGCAAGCTGCCGTTGGAATCAAATCACCGGCCGAAACGGTGAGCGGTAATTTACGCTGGCAACAACAGGATGCCAGCGCCTATCAGGCGCGGCTGGCTAATATGCTTGGCATCAGTTTATTCGAATTAACTGCTAACGCAGAACTTACCGAGCTGTTAGTGCGTGGTGAACGCTATCAGGCAGCCGACGCCAGTAACTTACTGTGGCAACTGGCGGGCTGGTCGATTCCGCTGCATGATATGGCACTGTGGTTACGCGGTTTACCCGGCGATTCAGCCACTGAGCTGCAGTATGATACGGCTGGCCGGCTGGTAAGTTTTAACCTGACCGACAGTACAGGTATTCGCTGGCAGCTGACCTATCGCAGCTTTTTCGACGATGCGTTATCGTTACCAAAACAACTACAACTGCAAAGCGCTGATACGCAAGTCAGGCTAGTGATCCGGAGCTGGCAGTTATGACCCTGACCTTACCCGCGGTAGCGAAGCTGAATTTATTTTTGCATATCACCGGCAGGCGGCCTGATGGCTACCATAATCTGCAAACGCTGTTTCAAATGCTGGATACCGGCGATGTGCTGCACTTTACCCCGAACGAGAGTGGTGAAATCAACCTGAGCTGTGATCTGACGGAACTGGCCGGGCAGGATAATCTGATTTACCGCGCAGCCATGTTATTAAAACCTTTGGCCAGTGCCAACGCCGGTTGTCAGATCCGGCTGGAAAAACACCTGCCGATGGGTGGCGGCCTGGGCGGTGGTTCGTCAGACGCTGCCACCACCTTGCATGCACTTAACCTGTTATGGCAGCTGCAATTAACTACCGCAGAACTGGCGGCACTGGGCCTGAAACTGGGTGCAGACGTGCCAGTTTTTGTGCACGGCCAAACCGCCTTTGCCGAAGGGGTTGGTGAGCACTTACAGCCGGTTTCACTGCCGGAAAAGACTTATTTAGTCGTGACGCCAGCTTGTCATATCAGCACGGCAACAATATTCCAACACCCTGATTTAAAAAGAGATACACCTAAGATCAGCATGACAGAGCTACTTAGCAGCCCATGGCAGAATGACTGCCAGCCGCTGGTCGAACGGCTGTATCCGATTGTTGCAATAACCTTACAGTGGTTGCTAGAATATGCGCCGTGTCGAATGACGGGTACTGGCGCCAGTGTGTTCGCCGAATTTCCGGACGCGGCCAGTGCTCAGCATGCCCTAGCGAACCTGCCGGCAAACTGTCGGGGCTTTATCGCCAGAGGGGTTAATCGGTCGCCATTACTGGCGGCATTAACTGATACCGATTACAGCAACTTGAGCCGCCATTCAGTTTAGCCGTTGCCGGAGTATTTTTTCCGGCAGCAACTATACTCAACAGCGGCTTTTATGATTAAACCGGACTCACAACTGCCCTGAGGATCCTACCGTGCCCGACATGAAGGTTTTCGCTGGTAACGCCATACCAGATCTTGCCAACAAAATCGCCAGCCGTCTTTACATCAAACTGGGAGATGCCGCTGTCGGTCGCTTCAGTGATGGCGAAGTCAGTGTGCAAATCAACGAAAATGTACGCGGTTCAGACGTCTTTATTATCCAGTCTACCTGTGCCCCTACTAACGACAATCTGATGGAGCTGATTGTCATTGTTGACGCCTTGCGTCGCGCGTCAGCCGGCCGGATCACAGCAGTGATTCCTTACTTCGGTTACGCCCGTCAGGATCGCCGGGTACGTTCTGCCCGGGTGCCGATTACTGCTAAAGTAGTGGCCGACTTTTTATCCAGCGTTGGCGTGGACCGGGTATTAACCGTCGACCTGCATGCCGAGCAAATTCAGGGTTTCTTTGATGTGCCTGTGGATAACGTCTTTGCCACGCCAGTACTACTGGACGATATGCGCAAAAAAGTATTGGAAGCTCCGGTAGTGGTATCACCGGATATCGGTGGCGTCGTTCGCGCCCGTGCCGTAGCCAAACTGCTAAATGACGCCGACTTAGCGATTATCGATAAGCGCCGGCCGAAGGCCAACGTCTCTCAGGTGATGCATATTATCGGTGATGTAAAAGACCGTGACTGTATTATTGTTGACGATATGATTGATACCGGCGGCACCCTGTGTAAGGCGGCGGAAGCGCTGAAAGAACAAGGCGCTAAGCGGGTATTTGCCTACGCCACCCACGCGGTCTTCTCTGGCAGGGCGCCGGAAATTATCAGCGATTCGGTCATTGATGAACTGATCGTCACCGATACGATTCCGTTGTCGCCGGCCATGCGTGCCATTCCGAAAGTACGGCAGTTGACATTAAGTGATCTGATCGCAGAATGTATCCGTCGGATCAGTAACGAAGAATCCATTTCGGCAATGTTTGATTAAGCCGCGAGCTCAAGTCAGAAAAGGCAGGATAATCCTGCCTTTTTTATTGGCGAAAGCTTTTATTTGCAGCAACCAGACGCTGGTGGTAAGATGTCGCGCCTTTTAAAGGGGCAACAGGTTATGGCTGGTCGCAAGCCATAACAAATTCTAATTTTTGGAGTACATCATGTCTGATGCAATTTTTACCTTGAATGCAGAAGTCCGCAGTGACTTGGGGAAAGGTGCGAGCCGCCGCCTGCGTCACGCTGACAAAGTGCCAGCGATCATCTACGGTGGTCACCAGCCAGCACTGTCTATCACCTTAGATCACTCTAAGTTGTTAAAAGCACAAAGCTTTGAAGCTTTCTACTCACACATTCTGACTATCAATGTTGGCGGTGAAGAAGTTAAAGCTATCGTTAAAGCCATGCAACGTCACCCGTTCAAGCCAAAAGTACTGCACGTTGACTTCCAACGCGTAGAAGCTGGCCATGAGCTGCACACTACTGTTCCGGTTCACTTCCTGAACGAAGATGCTGCTGGTAAGAAAGGCGGTGTAGTAGTACACGGTCTGAACGAAGTTGAAATCATCTGTTTACCACAGGATCTGCCTGAGTTTATCGAAGTTGACCTGGCCGATGTCGCTGTAGGTGTTACTCTGCACCTGTCTGATATCAAAGCACCAAATGGCGTTAAGTTTGTTCAGTTAACCAAAGGCGAAGGTCATGACCTGCCAGTAGTTTCTGTAAACAAACCAGCTGGTAAAGCTGAAGAAGAAACTGCCGCTGAGTAATGTCTGACTCTGTTCAGCCTGCTGTGCAGTTAATCGTGGGCCTGGGTAATCCAGGCCCCGAATATCAATACACCCGGCACAATGCCGGCGTCTGGTTTGTGGAACAACTCGCCCGCACCTACAACTGTAACCTGAAACCCGAAGCCAAATTTTTTGGTCTCACCGGCAAATTCGTATTAGCCGGGCAGGAATACAAGCTGTTAGTGCCAACCACCTATATGAATTTAAGCGGCAAAGCCGTATTGGCCATGGCACAGTTTTATAAACTGGCGCCGGAGCAAATTCTCGTAGTACATGATGAACTGGCGTTACCGCCGGGCAGTGCCAAATTTAAATTCGCTGGTGGTCATGCCGGCCATAATGGTCTGCGCGATATCACCAGTAAACTGGGCAATAATCCGAATTTCTATCGTTTGCGCTTAGGCATCGGCCATCCGGGCCACAAAGATCAGGTCACTGGCTTTGTACTGGGTAAGGCACCTGCCAGCGAACAAAAACTGATCGACCAGAGCATAGAGGAAGCTGTCGCCTGCTTTGCTATACTGGCACGCGACGGTCTGGTAAAAGCCCAGAGCCGTTTACACAGCTTTCAGGCCAGCTAAGCTGGCCCCACCGCAGATTAAAGGATACATTCATGGGTTTTAAATGTGGCATCGTAGGTTTACCTAACGTTGGTAAATCAACTTTATTCAACGCCTTAACTAAGGCTGGTATCGAAGCAGCTAACTTCCCGTTCTGTACCATTGAACCGAACACCGGCGTGGTACCGGTACCAGATCTGCGGTTGGATAAACTGGCGCAAATCGTTAACCCACAGCGCGTGCTCCCCACCACCATGGAATTCGTCGATATCGCCGGCCTGGTAAAGGGTGCATCTAAAGGCGAAGGTTTAGGCAATAAATTCCTGGCCAATATCCGCGAAACCGATGCTATCGGCCATGTGGTACGCTGCTTTGATGATGAAAATATTATCCACGTTGCTGGTAAAATTGATCCGGCTGACGATATCGATACCATTAATATGGAACTGGTGCTGTCGGATATGGACAGTGCCGAACGTGCCATTTTACGGGTACAGAAAAAAGCCAAAGGCGGCGATAAAGACGCCAAAGCCGAACTGGCAGTGCTGGAAAAAGTAAAAGCTCACCTGGAAAACGGTTTAACGCTGCGTCAGCTGGAGCTGGATAAAGAAGAAAAGGCGCTGATTGCCTATATGAACTTCTTAACCATTAAGCCAACCATGTATATTGCCAACGTACTAGAAGACGGTTTTGATAATAACCCGCATCTGGATGTAGTGCGCGGCATCGCTGCCAAAGAAGGCGCCATCGTAGTACCGGTTTGCGCCGCTATCGAATCAGAAATCGCCGAGCTGGACGATGAAGAAAAAGCCGAGTTTATGGCCGATATGGGGCTGGAAGAGCCAGGCCTGAACCGTGTGATCCGCGGTGGTTACTCACTGTTAAACCTGCACACTTATTTTACTGCCGGTGTGAAAGAAGTACGGGCCTGGACTGTTGCTGTCGGTGCCACAGCGCCTCAAGCTGCTGGCGTAATCCATACCGACTTTGAAAAAGGCTTTATCCGTGCGGAAGTGGTGTCTTACGATGACTTCGTACAGTACAACGGTGAAGCCGGTGCCAAAGAAGCTGGGAAATGGCGTCTGGAAGGTAAAGATTACATCGTTAAAGATGGCGATGTGATGCATTTCCGCTTTAACGTCTAAGCGCTTTTTCGTTACCAAAGTACAGATTAAGAGCCGGGTTTACCCGGCTTTTTGCTATCTTTTGCTAGAGCGTGTTGATCTTTGCTGTTCACTTTTCAATCAATCCACATTGGTAGCCACATCATGCTAAATGCAAGGGCTACCATTGCTTGGTAATTTCTTGCTAACTTATCATATCGTGTTGATATGGCTCT
>Ga0181595_10003506_pt1 | contig 14948 bp, 10 predicted proteins | sample 041ome_7_FD_145604 | JGI IMG/M metagenome (GOLD analysis project Ga0181595, IMG submission 145604) | Coastal salt marsh microbial communities from the Groves Creek Marsh, Skidaway Island, Georgia - 041401AS metaG (spades assembly) | ecosystem: Environmental > Aquatic > Marine > Intertidal zone...
ACCCATGATCGAGGAGGAAAATCAGCCCCTACACATCACCGCCAAAGCCGCCTGACGATGGCCCACGGCCACAGCCGAAATTACACCACCTTGACGGACGCGACCATTGACTACTTCGGGGCACGAACCCTGCGTCGTCGCCGACATCACAAAAGGGTGCGAATTCTCGATGGTCGAGGTAAAAGTGAGCGCGGTAATCGGTCCGACGCCAGGGACGCTCATCAGCCGGTGCAGACGCCATCTGTCTTTGTCCGGTCATTCAACAGACGATTGGATTCACGCTGCTGGTTGGCCATCGACGTCCGCGCTGTGATCAGCTGCGACCGGATTCGCAGAGCTGCCCTGTCGATGTGAGTGGCTGATGCCTTCATGTGGACGCGTTTATACCAGCCAGTGCGTGCCAGATGCGCGAGTCCTTCTGCATCGTGGACGTCGCTTTTGTTGACCTGCGCGGAAAGAACACCCTTGGCGTGCCGCGCACAGATGCACTCAACCTTGACGCCGCGTTCGATCAATCTGTGGTATGGAAATGTCGATAATGTACCCGTCTCGAGCACCACGCGCGCGAGATCCAGGTAATGCCGGTTGAGCCACCTTGCCAAGACATCGGGATCGCTGACGACAACATCTCGCCGCACAGCTCTACCTTCGACATCGACCACGCAAATGTGCTTTGTCTTGTCACTCACGTCCAATCCTGCATAAATCGACATCGGTCATCCTCCTGCATTGAAGCGCCAAAGCGACTTCGTACCATGCACGAGGGTGGCTAGATAAACTACGCGGTGGCCCATTGTCGCTGACCACCGTGCGCAGTTTGCCGTGTATGCCGGTCAAGCTGGTCAGTTCCCGTGCCACCCTTCCGCCCGACAGCGACGTATCAGCCACCAGCGCCAGCCACTCGCGCGTGATGTCATCGACCACGCACCGGATACGGAAGCGCCGACCGCAGATCAGGCTGTCAGAGACGAAGTCGAGCGACCAACGCTGGTTTGGGACCGTCCAGCAGCACCATCGGCCTGCGCGTCCGCGGCAGCCCGGAGCCGAACGCTATCGGATTCCCAAGGCGCTGCCGCGCTATCCCGATCCTCGCACAACCCAAGTATCATGGCCTCGCGCGTAGCATCGATCCAGGATGCGAGTCGTTCGTCGCGGCCCGAGAGCTGCTCGGTGGGCGGGTAGCCCGTGTACAAGATGGCTACAATCCGGCAGTAGTTTGTCGAACGCTGCCTTATGCGGGCTCGCCCGCAGCACGACAGTGCCTAGTGGCGGCGCCCATGCCCGCCGCGATAACCACCGAAGTGACTGCCGCGATGCGAACCAAACCCGAACCCGATACCGACCGACCCAAAATACGGTCGACCATAACCTCGACCGTATGCGCCATAACCACCATATCCGCCGGCGTAGCCCGAGCGCGAATCGCTTACGGCGATGACGCAGAGGCGCGGCGAGGCAGCGGGAGTTGCCGGGGTGCTTGGAGCGGGGATCGGCGCCGCCGGATCGTCTAAGACGATAGGCTCGGCGATTACCGCTCCCGGTGTATTGCAGGGAACCTTGTAATAGGCAAGGCGCGCAGGTGTGTGCGTCGTCGCGCAACCTCCCAGAAGGGCGACCGGCGCCGCGACCACAGCTACCAGCTTCAGGAAACGCATTGTCATCGTCTCTCTCCCGCCCAGATCTAGGCCACCGCCAAACGCTACCACCGAATAGGCTTTAAACATACTGAATAAAGGTGATTGAACCGCGCCGGGTCTGCCGGAGGCGTTGGGTTGTGAGTCACGCTGCCATATCGATGTTGTCTGCGGCAGGGTAATATTGATCTTCGGCTTCGGCAGGCGGCATGTTGCCGATGGGCTCCAGCAGCCGGCGATGGTTGAACCAATCGACCCATTCGAGGGTCGCGTATTCCACCGCTTCGAAGGGTCGCCAGGGTCCACGACGATGGATGACCTCGGCTTTGTAAATGCCGTTGATCGTCTCGGCTAAAGCGTTGTTGTAGCTGTCGCCGACGCTGCCAACTGAGGGCTCGATCCCGGCCTCGGCGAGGCGTTCGGTGTATTTGATGGACACGTATTGCGATCCGCGGTCGCTATGATGGATGAGGCCGCCCCGATGGGTCGGCCGGCGATCGTGAAGCGCCTGTTCCAGCGCATCGAGGACGAAGCTGGCATGCGCCGTCCTGCTGGCCCGCCAGCCAACGATCCGCCGAGCATAGGTATCGATGACGAAGGCGACGTAGACGAACCCCGCCCAGGTCGCGACGTAAGTGAAGTCAGACACCCACAGCATGTTCGGCGCTGGCGCGTATAACTGGCGGTTGACGTGATCGAGCGGGCAATGCGCCGCCTTGTCGCTGATCGTGGTGCGCACCGGCTTGCCCCGGATCACGCCTGCCAGGCCCATCTCGCGCATCAGTCGCGCGACCGTACAGCGGGCGACGGGCACGCCCTCCCGTATCATCTGCCGCCAGACCTTGCGCACGCCGTAAACCGCGAAGTTCTCGGCTAACACGCGGGCGATCTCCAGCTTGAGCGCCACATCCTGCCGTGACCGCGCCGAGAGGCGTGTCGGATCCTGTCGCTGCGCGACCCGCTCGTGGTAGGTGGATGAGCGATCGGCAGGACGCGGCAGATCGGCTCGACCCCATAGGCATCGCGCTGATCGTCAACCATCCGCACCGCTCGCTCTCGGACTTCCGGCGCAAACTTGTTCGTTGTCTTGCTCGTCATGGCTCCACCTTCTCAGGAGTTGGAGCCTCCGACAAACCCGGCGCGGTTCAAACCATCTGATTGGGTTTGAACCCTAAATCATTTAGGCGGTGTCCCACTTATCGTCATCCCATGCTGTGCTGATGGTGCATGCTAAGAAGAAGGTTGTGGGCCGTAAGGTCACAGCAAAAACTCGGCGTTGATGTTCCCAGCTACTCATTCTCGAAACAGCGCGCTGATCACCGACGGCGCTGCCATTGCCGGGATGAACGCTCGCGTGCGAAACGCGATGATTTCCGTGAAACAGCCGATGCTCTTGAGCCAGGGCAACTGCTCGGCGGGTGCGCCGACGATTTCGTAGCGCTTCTCGCCTGCCACGCGCGAGCATTTAATGGTCGCCACGAACGGCTGCTTGATAGGGATCGTCCGGCCTTCGCCAAGCGCCTTGATGATCGTATCCGGGGTTAGTTCAATGGTAGAGGCAATGTCGAATTTCTCGAGCAGCCTCGCTACATCGAGCTCGTGGACCATGCGGCCGAGCCAGCTTCGTCCCTCTTCGTCCACGATCCGCCGGACCTCCAGATAGTCGATGGGAAGGCTCGACCAGATCGGCAGGAGAAGTCCGGTCGCAAGGTACACGGTCTCTGTGGTGAGCCGTTCGGCAAGCTCTGCCACTTCGCCTTGCCAAAGCTTTTCGAAGGTCCGGCGGGGGGCCTCCTCCCAAGCCGATTCCGCCAGGTCATCGAAGTGGTGGTATTCCCGCCGCAGAGGACGGTGGAGGATAACCCGCCTGATGAGTTCGCCCTGTTCGGTCATGAAGTGCCGAGAAGGTTCGGCCAGGGCTGCTTTCCCGCTCTTGGTGTTTTGGAGCAGAATGCAGCCGTCGGCGTAATCGCGGCGCTCAAGGACACGCTCAAGCGAGATCGGCCGCGCTCTCGTCTTGAGAGCCAGCTGCAGCAAGTGTGACGTGGCACCGGTTCGCTCGTCGGTCCGCAGGACTATGTCTTCGACAACCTCGGCCTGTTCGACCCGCAGGGTCTCGACGCCGACATCGAGTGATCCGGCCTCGCGCGCAGCCGACACCCGCGCTTCGACCAACCCCAGAAATTCTTCGAAGATCGCATTCTGCATTCCGATCGGCAGTGCAAGGATGCGGTTGAGCCAGCGCTGGATCGGGGGAAGGTCCTCTTCGAGAATGCCGTCGTCGGAGACAATCTTGAGCCCGCTGCGGCGCTGGAAATCGATCAGCGTTGCGCTCTTGAGCTTGCCGTCCGCCAGCAATGCAAACCAGGTCGAGAGAGCCGCCTTGGCATATTCGCTTTCGAGATTGTCGGCAGGGTCAAACAGGTTCTGGCCGCCCGTCTGGCGTTGGCCTCGCGTCAGCGCCCCCAGGCTGTCGAGCCTGCGCGCAATGGTGCTTGTGAACCGCAGTTCCCCCTTGCAGTTCGTGGTCACAGGCCGGAACAGCGGTGTGTTGGCTTGATGGGTCCGGTGCGTTCGGCCCAGCCCCTGGATGGCGCGGTCGGCTCGCCATCCAGGCTCAAGCAGGAAGTGGATGCGCCGCTTCTGGCAAGCTGCGTCAAGGCTCGCGTGATAGGATCGCCCGGTGCCGCCCGCATCGCTGAAGACAAGGATCGGCTTCCTGCCATCCATGAACTGGTCGGTCTCGGACTGGTTTGTCCGCGGCGAGCGGGTCTCGAGGCGTTGCTGGCCGTCGCTCTGGTTTATGAGTCGCTTGCTGCGCCCGGTCACCTCGGCGACCCTCTCCGGTCCGTAGTGCTCGATGATCCCGTCCAGCGCTGGCTTGATCGGCGGCATGGCGCACAGATGCTCGATCACCTCGCTGCGGCGGGCGATCGCAGTCTGATTGTGGACTGGACGGCCTTCCTCGTCGAACATCGGTGCCGAGCGCTGAGTGCCGGTATCATCGACGAACACTTGCATCTGTTGCGTGGGGAAGGCGCGCTCGAGGTACTCGATCACGGCGTCGAGCGGGCTGAGGTCGAGGTCGAGCTCAGCGCGCTCTTCTGGCGAGAGGCTGTCGAGACGGCGATCGAGGATGCTTTCGGCGGTCGAAACCAGTTGAACGACAACCACCTCGCCGCGATCCAGATGGAGATTGATGGCAGCAATCAGCGTGGGAAGCTTCATCGACAGCAGCAGCTGGTTGAAGAACCGCTGCTTGGTGCTTTCGAACCGGCTCCGCGCTGCGGCTTTCGCACCGCTGTTGAGCGTTGTGCCGTCGATTTCATCGACGACGCCGGTCAGCTCCAGCGCCTCCTCAAGGTTCTGATGGATGATCGCCCAAGCATCGGCATAAGTGTCGTAGACGGCGATCTGTTCGGCTGTCAGATCATGTTTCAGGATGTCGTATTCGACGCCTGCGAAGCTGAGCGCGCGCGCCTGATAGAGGCCAAGTGCCTTGAGATCGCGCGACACGAGTTCCATCGCAGCGATGCCCCCTGCCCTGATCTGGCTGATGAAATCTTCCCTGTTGGCAAACGCGGTGCCGGGTCCCCACAGGCCGAGGCGTACGGCATAGGCAAGGTTGTTGACCTCCGAGGCCCCAGTCGCAGAGGCGTAGAGAACCCGGGCATCGGGCAGATTGTTTTGCAGCAGCACGCCGGCGATGCCCTGCAGCGATCCGCTTTTCGTGCCGCGGGCGCCCTCGCCTCCTGCAACACCGCCCATCTCGTGGCTCTCATCGAAGGCGATGACACCGTCGAAATCCTCGCCCGCCCAATCGAGCAGCTGCTTCAGGCGGGTGGCGTCCTGACGCTGGCTGCGAAGGGTCGGGTAGGTGACGAACAGGATCCCTTCGCGAAACGGAACCGCCTGGTCGATCTTCCAGTTGGAAAGCGGCTGAATGTCGGCGGCAAGGCCGCCGATTGCGCTCCAGTCGCGGCGCGCGTCTTCGAGCAGGCTCTCGTTCTTCGAGATCCAGATGGCCTTGCGGCGTCCCGCAAGCCAGCCATCAAGGATGCAGGCGGCGATCTGCCTGCCCTTCCCCGCCCCCGTGCCATCGCCGAGAAAATAGCCCTTGCGGTAGGCGCGCCCATGCTCGTCCAACTGCAGGCCAACGCCCTCTTCAGCCGGGGCAAACAGGCCAGGCAGATACTGCTGCCACGCGTTCCCGGCATAGATGACAGTTTCGATCTGGGCCTCGGAGAGCAGGCTTTCCTGCAAGACCCGATCCTGCAGCGCCGGGACATAATCCGGGATAGGTGCCGGGATCGAACCCATGGCCACGCTTTCGACGAGCGGTGTCGGATGTTCGCGTGCACCAGCAATATCGACCCGGCTTGGCCGGTACGGGATGTAGACCCCGCTTTGCTCACCGAGAACGCGCGGCTTGTCCAAGGTACTGAACGCCAGTGCTTCGATCTTGGGGGTTTGGGCTGCCCTCGCTTTGACGGGCTTTGTGATCGGCGTTGCCCGCATGGCTTTGAAGAGCGCACCCGGCTTTGCTTTCGGCGGCGCCGCGCGCGGTTCGCAGTCGGGCTGGACTGTCACGCGTTTGATGATTGGAACCGCAGACGCGACGTCTGCAACTGTCTGCCGCGCCAAAACTGCTGGTCTGATCTGCCCCGGGATCTTGTCGATCACGTACAAGCGCACGGCCACGCTGGTGCCCTGTTTGTGATAGCATTTATCGAGCCGGATGGATGTGCGGACCGTGCAAGAGGCAAAGGTGTCTTCGTAGATTTTCGCAAGCTTTGCGCTCGTCGTGAACCAGTCCGGCATGATCGCGACGATCCGCCCCCCCTGCTTGAGGCGCGTTATGGCAGCGCGCAGGTGACGCACCGCTGCGAACTCGTCTGCTCCTCGTCCCATTGACCGGGAGAACGGCGGGTTCATCAGGATTAGGCTTGGCTGCACAGCCGCGTTGAGATGGGAGGCCAGCATGGCCCCATCGATCCCTGTTGTGGCGGCCTGGGGGAACAGCAGATCCAGCTTCTCACGCCTGCGCGGATCGATTTCGTTGAGATGCAATGCGCTGACATCGGGCAAAGTTGCCACGAGAGCGCCATGTCCGGCACTTGGTTCAAGAACGATATCGGTTGCGAGTGGCTGCGCCAAAATCACGGATAGCGCTGCGAGGTCTGCGGGCGTCGAGAATTGCTGGAACCTGATCTGGTCTTCACTTCTGACCGTATGTGTCGGCAGTGCCTCGATAAGTGCACTGATCTCGGAAATCTGGTGCAGCATCTGAGGCTTGTTCAGCTGTGCGGCCATGTGGCGCGTCAATGCCGCCTCGAGCAGGTCAAAGGCGTCCCTCTGACTCCATGCGCCGTTTGCGGAGCCCTCCCCGTAAAGCTGGCGCATCGTCTCAAACAGGCGTTGCTTGTTCGCCAGTCCGGTGGCGATGGCGTGCTGGATTTCAGTGATTGCGGCGTCCAGCTTCTGGCTGGATTGTTCAAAAAGGTCGGTCACGGTCTGCTCCTGATGCTGAACCGCATCAGGTCATCCCCCTTCCCTCTCGCCTCGGGGTTATGAGCCCGTGATCACTACAGGCTATGCGACAAGGGGTGGCCGGCAGCGACGGGGATTCGGGACCGGTACCATTCCGATGATATCGGTTTGACTTCTAGCGCCGAAAATGTTCATAAAACACGAACTGGGTCGCAGAACTGCGATTCATCGAAAGGCAGACGCATGTCCTACACCGTGAACACACTGCGAAATATGACCAGATCCTGCGAAATGATGCGCGATCGGGTCAAAGCTGTGGTGTTCAAACCTGATGAACGCAAGGTCCTCGATATCACCTTTGGGCCTACGGCGGCAGCGGAATTGGTCGGAAGAACGCCTGAAGCGCTTGCCAAGGCAGAGAAGGAGGGGCGTCTCGCGCCTCCGAAACAGCTCAACAATGGCCGCCGCTATTACACGCTCGAAGACCTTACTCATATTCGCAAGGCGCTGAACATTCATCCGGGCAAGCTAGCCCATGAGAATGCGGTTGTAGTAGCCGTGCAGAATTTCAAGGGCGGCGTCGGCAAGAGTACGATTACCAAGCATTTCGCCGATTTTCTCGCACTGAACGGATATAGCGTTCTCGTGATCGACTGCGATCCGCAGGCGTCAACGACAACTATGTTCGACATCCAGCCCGAAGCACTTATCGATGAAGAGGAGACTTTAGGAAACTTCCTGTCGCCTCGCAGTACATTCGATGATTTCAGGAAGGCAATCCGAGAAACCGCTTGGCCTACAATCAAAATAGTGCCGTCAAGCCTTGGCCTGCAGGATGCAGAGTGGGACCTCACGGCAACGTTGACGGAGGGCGGACAAGCAGTGCGCGAGGGACTTCAGCGTCTCCGTATTGGCATCGACAGTATCATCAAGGACTTCGACGTCGTCCTGCTCGATCCTCCGCCGGCTATGGGGTTCCTGGGCCTCAATGTGATGGCCGCCGCAACAGGTATGCTTATCCCGGTTCCGGCAAGGCAGCTCGACTATCTTTCAACCATCCATTTCATGGACACCATCGCCGAGAATATCGAGATCCTCGAGGATCACGGAACGCCTGTTGATTACGGGTTCATTCGCGTCGTCTGCTCGGCCTACACCCCCAGCAAGCCAGGTGAAGCCGACATGTGGAAGATGATGAAGGCCACATATGCCAATTTCCTGCTGAATCAGCCGATCCTAGCTTCTGAGGAAATCAAGAATGCCACTCAAGCATTCCGGTCGATCTATGAAAGCAAGCCTTCAGCTGCGCACGCAACCTACCAGCGTTGCCGGGACAATCTCAACGCAGTCTTCGGAGAAGTTCTGAACGAAATACATGAGCAGTGGCCGTCGAAGAGCATTTCGAGACGGTCATCTGACACGGCAGGGAGTGTTGCAGCGTGAGCCGTCGTTCATTGATTGGCGAGGCCCTCGCCTCCCCTGCCCCTGACCAGCCTTCCGTCTCTGAAGCCAAGGACGCTGCAGGGGCAACCGCATCGCGCAATTTCACAACACGTCGGCTTGAAGGCTTCACGGAAGCAGCGCGGATGGTCAAGCGCCCGACCATCCGGCTCAAACCTGCAGAATGTTCGATCTGGCCGGGAAACGCCCGTGATTACGAACAGCTCACCGAACCCCGTTTGCGATCTCTGATTGAATCGATCCAAGCAGAAAACGGGAACCGCATCCCAGTAGTCGTGCGCCGGAAACAGCAAGGTGAGCTGCAGTACGAACTGATCATTGGCACAAGGCGCCACTGGGCTGTCGCGTGGCTCAACGCCAATCACTACCCGGATATCGAGCTCGTCGCGATTATCGAAGACCTCGATGACGAAGCTGCGTTCCGCCTTGCTGATATCGAGAACCGCGAGAGGGAAGATATCTCAGATTTAGAGCGCGGTTTGAACTACAAGGCAGCAGTCGATACTTATTACGATGGCCTTCAGGCCCGGCTTGCTGAACGCGTAAAGATCTCGAAATCTACGCTCGCCCGGTACATCGGCCTGACAGAGATCCCGCAAACAGTCGTAAGCGCATTTGCGTCGCCAATGGAACTTCAGGTGCGGTACGGTGACAAGCTTCTTCCAGCCATACGCAACCCATCGCTGCGCCCCAGGATGGAGGAAGCAGCAAAGCAGATCGCTGCGGAACAAAGTTTCCGGCAATCCGGAGACGAAGAGCCAATTTCTGGCCCTCAGGTTGTTGTCCGTCTGCTCAAGGCAGTTTCGGGCAGGCCTGGCCGTGTTCAGAAAGCCGTAATCGAAGCGGCGGGATCGTCCATTGGTGTCATCGAAAAGGATCGTGCACGAGGGCTTACGATAACGATCAACCCCACTGATTTGAGCGCTGACGAAATCCTCGATGCATTGCGCCCTTTGATTGAGAAGGCAAAGATTCTAAAAAGGCCTGCCCCATGAAGGAGGGTTTCGGACCCACCTATGGCCATGTGTTCACCACTCTGAAAATATGGTTTTTATCGTTGCATTTCATATGTTTAGCTAACTTGTCCCACATGTGGGACAGAGGCAGATTTACTGGGCGAAGGACGTGAGCGAGAAAGATCAGTCCTCCTCCGGTCGCCGGGTGCAGTTCGAGATGTTCTTCACGCTGCCTGATTTCAGCGACATCTCGCTGCGGGACTATCAGGAGACCATGCAGCGTCCTTTCTTCAGCCTTTCGAAGAAGAAGCGCCTGAAACCCATTGAGTACCTCAGTCCGGATAAGTCGGTCACCGTGCATGTATCAGCCAACCCAGCCTATGGGATGGCGACCATCTGGGATGCAGATATCATGATCTATCTGGCGTCCCACCTCAACGAATTGCGCGAGCGGGGTGACAACGACCTGTCGCCGACCATTCGTGTTCAACCTGGCGATCTTCTCAAGCGAATCTGCTGGGGTGTAAGCGGGCGCGCTTATGAGCGACTGATCGCAGCGCTTGATCGTCTTCAGGCCACGACGATCAAGACGAACATCCGCGCGAACTCCAAATCCCGCGAGACCACATTTTCGTGGATCGATAGCTATACTCATCTCGTTGATGAACGAACCCAGCGTTCGCTTGGGATGGAAATCACGCTTTCCAAGTGGTTCTTCGACGGGGTCATGGACAAGCGAAATGTCCTTGCGATTTCGCCTTTGTATTTCGAGATAACGAGCGGACTTGGGAAATGGCTCTACCGCGCCGCTCGCAAGCACGCTGGTGGCAATGGGCCAGAAGGTTTCACGATTGGCTTCGAAACTCTTCATCAGAAAAGCGGCAGCGAAAGCTCCCTACCCTCGTTCAAGAACAAGATTCTTGAATTGGCGCGAGCTAACAACCTGCCGGATATCAGTCTGGAGGTCATTGGAGCAGAGACGCCGCGTCCAAAGCTGAAGATGGTGATGCGTCGCCATCTCGAAAAACCTTCTGGAAAAATCGAGGATAGTGGCTCTGTCACCACGGAGAGCAGAGCCCAGCGCATTCAGCGCGCAACCCCCGAAAAGGCAGCCAAGGTCAGCCCTCCGCCGGAATTCGTTGATCCTGCCCTCGTGCGCAAACTCCTTGCAACAACGAGTGCGAGCTTGCGCCCCGAACAGCAAGCCGATGCATCAGTTGCATTGGACCGCAACGCAAGCCAATCTCAGTCACGACGGAGGGGAGGGGGCGCGCAGGACACTCTTGATCCCGAAATCTATCAGGCCATCCGTTCTGAATGTCCTGGTTGGGATCTCGATGTGCTGATGCGGCAATTCGATTCCTTTCTGAACAGCAATCCCCATGAGTTGCCAAGGAACTACTCGAAGCGGTTCTACGGCTTCATGAAGAAGCACCACGAGCGCAACAAGCATACGCTTCCGGGCTTTTGAAGGTCGCGCCCGTCTGTGGGACGGGTTATGTGCGCCCGGCGCGCTAGTAGCGCCGTCGCCCATCTTCAGACCGGTGACAGTCTGCGGCAAGCATCGCGATTGATCGGAAATATAAGAACGGTCTCATGATGTACGCCCGATACCGAACGTGTTTTCGGGAATCACGCCACTTACCCCGCCCAATCAGAAAACTACGTCTACATTCGGCACCTGCTAAAGAATTGCCGACAAGACCCAAGAGCACCAGCATTGAACACTCCGCGAGTGCTTCAGCCGGTCATCTTTGACTGAAATCAGCCATCTAACGTGGAAAGGTCGGACCAGCTTGCAGATCGCCTAAGCCTCCACTTCGGGCACAGCTTCCAAGAAGCGCGATGGGTCAGCCGGCAAGCTGGAGGAAAAAGGACGCCGCCAAAAGCCATTCCCGAAAACACGTTCAACCGGAGATACCAGATTTCCGAAAACACGTCCGTTTCAGCCTCGGGGCAAATGGCGATCAGAAAGTTTGGGATCGACGCACCATATGTGAATCGGAACGCTAACTGATCCTATGGCCTCACGCTCTGAGCCGCGCTTTCAAGGTTATCAACAGGGCAGGGAGGTGGCCAACGTGTGATCGGGCATCAGATGACGTGTTATTAGAATCTGGCGGTCGTGCTATCAGAAACCGAACATCGTGTTATCAGATTCGACATAGCGACCCCGACTCGCGAGAAATCAGGAGTTTGCAGGCTGATGGCGAGCAGGTAACCTCTTAACCTTAGAATCTAAATCCCCTAACGTTTTCGCCTGCGGCGGATTTGTTATTGATTTGATTCAAGATTAAGGAAGAACGCGCTCTCGCTTCGAGAATGACCTCGCCCGAGAGACGCGCAAATTCCATAAGAATCAGACGTCCGCAACTGAGCGGCAGTCACAGCCTCAGGATCGATTCCTTGAATCACCATAGAGACCTGTGATTCAAACTTCCGATTGGCCTAGCTCCAGGTTGCTGTCGCATACTCCTTCGTATGTTAGAGCATGATCAGAGCGAGTGTCACATTTGGCTCGAAGCCAAAAATCCCGATCTCAATGTTGCACGGCGCTATGCCATATCTCGAAGCCAAGATCTGTTCGGTGTTGTGGTTGTTGAATTCTCGTGGGGACGGATTGGAACGCGTGGACAGCGACGTAAGTTGTCATTCGCTGACCCGGGCAGGGCGAAAAAGTTCGTAGAGCAGCTGCTGCGCCGCAGAGCGAGCTCACAAAATCGAATTGGCGTTTGCTACCGGGAAGTTTTCCGGGGTCCATGACACGTTCACGTGTCCGTTCGGACGATTGCGCCATCGGAAGTTCGAAGACTGGCCATGCCGGCAGTCACCATAGCCGTAACTGATTGTGACGCGGTTCGCTTGGTCACCTCAAGGCCTCTGGCAAGCTCCGCACGGGTAAGAGGTCCGATGCCGGCTACAAGACGCCAAGCCAGGGGAGCCGTCGACGAGGCGTAAAGGCCTGAAAGTGCTCCCTCAGCCTGCAGGTGAGCCCTTTGCATGGCACGGAGGTCTGCGGCTGCACTCTCAGCAGCAGCCTGAAGCGTACGACGTAATAGGACGGGCAGGGGATCCTCGTGAAGTTCACGGAACAGAGCCCGCGGCATGACCCCAGCAAGCGCCATTGGCGCCGAGCCCAGCCCAAACAAGTGTGGGCGCATGGCGGCCGCAAGCGACGCAGCCCAGGCCGCCCCCCGGGGCGCCGAACGTGTGACCGCGAACCCACTGACCTGGACCATCTCGCTGCCGCCTTCAAGAAAGTCGATTTCCTCAGTTCGCAGTTCCCCTAGCCATTCAAGGAGGGTGCCCATCGGATCGCGGGTCGGCAGCAGAACATCAAGCCGCTCGAGCGCGCGATCGGCGGGCCTGTATATCTCGCTGAACCCTTCGGTGTGACTTTTGGCGGCCATGGCCAGCTTGGCGGCATGGGCGAGGGGAGGGTGACCTCGCCGGCTGATCCACGACAAGAATTGACGGCGTTCTTCGGAATACCACGAGCGCACCAGCTCGTCGGCCTCGAGCCCAGGGTTGTGTTCAATTCCAAGATTATCAAACGGATAATCGCGCACATGCATGCGCCAGAGGCGCCGGAGTGAGGCCAGCGCAAGGCATTCGGACAGCTCGGGTGAGATGAAGGGGAGGGCGCCTTCGATGCGGGCAAGCGTCAGTTGCCAGGGTGCTGGGGCGGATGCCATCGGCCAGATAGTATATAAATGGCCTAAAAAGTATACCCAGCTTGTACGGTGCCTTTGCTGTCCGATAAGAGCCCTTCACGGACGACGAGCTATTCTATATAAAGCAGGCGAAATTCACTGCGATGTCGCCCCGGCCCGAAGGCAAGGGGGGGCACAGCAGCGGACTTGAATCTTGAGGAGTGTCGCCTTGGACGATGACAGCAGCAAGGCCTTGAGGCATTCAGATGAGGTTGCGCTCGCGCCCTTGGGGAATGCGATCCCGCCGCAGCTCGCGGCTGAGATCGAAGCGGCCCGCTCTTACCGGGCGCGGTCCAAGGCCGCCAACACGGTCCGGGCCTATGAGAGCGACTGGCGGCAGTTCGAAGAATGGTGCTGGACGCGCGATCTTGAGCCTATGCCGGCTATGCCGGAGGCCGTGGCCACATACCTTGCCTCGCTGGCGCAGGCGGGGAGGGCGGACAGCACCATCGGGCGGCACCTTGCAGCCATCGCCTGGCACCACAGGCAGGCAGGGCAGGTCGCACCCCAGCATCGCGATCCGCGTGATGTCATTGGCGACACACTTGCCGGGATCCGGCGCGAGCAGCGCGCACGGCCGACGCGCAAGAAGAGCGCAATTCTGGCAGCTGATCTGTCTCGAATGATCGCAGCTGCCGAAGGGCAAAGCCCGCGCGCGATCCGCGACCGAGCGGTCATGGCACTTGGGTTGGCGGCGGCGCTGCGGCGTTCCGAATTGGTCGCGCTACAGCTGGCTGACCTCGAACTGGTGCGCGAGGGGCTCAAGCTGACGATCAGGCACTCGAAAACCGATCAGGAAGGGGAAGGGCAGGTGATCGCAGTGCCTTCGGGCAAAGTGCTCAAGCCCGGCGCGCGGCTCAACGAATGGCTCAGCGTCAGGGGAGGGGGGGCAGGTCCCCTGTTCTTCCGCACCGACGCACAAGGATTGATGACAAAAGAGCCGATGTCTGATCGCTCGGTTGCCCGGATGATCCAGCGCTATGCCGAAAAGGTTGGAATCGACCCTGCAGCAGTCGGTGCGCACTCACTGCGCTCAGGGTTCCTGACCGAGGCAGCCAAGGCGGGGGCCTCATTGCCGAAGATGCAGGAGGTATCGCGGCAGAAGAAGGTCGAGGTGCTGCTTGGCTATGTCCGCGATGCAGCGCTGTTCGACAGCCATGCCGGCGAGAGCTTTCTGTAACGGCAGTGTCGGAATCCTTGGGAAGTATTCTTTTCCCACGACGACTGGCACTGTTGCGCAATGCCTTCAAGTGGAACAATGCTGCCGTTCGACGTGCGCCGCTCAAACGGCAGGCTTCGCCGCAACCCGCCTTAGCTAGCGTGAGATGGGGCGGATGGGGGTCTAGGGCAAAAGGTTTCCGGCTCAGGTGTCAACGCCGGGACAAAAAACGGGCCAGGCTGTCGAAAACGGTCGACAGTCGAGCACTGGCGTACTTCGGCGATTACCTCTGCGGTCGGGGATCCCCGCGTCCGAAGGCGTACTCGCTAATCAGCGAGCCGCAGACACCGTTATTCCCGCTACATCGTCTAGTGGGGGTCAGGACATAGAACGGGCACAGATATACGCTCTCATGACTGCCATCCGAGATACTGCCCGAGTTTACCCCTTCGCTGGCCGCAAGACCAGCGTTCGCATTGACCTTGGCGGGTGTGCCGCGGACGCCTGATCGACGACGATTGATCACGCTCTCATC
>Ga0181595_10003508_pt1 | contig 14939 bp, 9 predicted proteins | sample 041ome_7_FD_145604 | JGI IMG/M metagenome (GOLD analysis project Ga0181595, IMG submission 145604) | Coastal salt marsh microbial communities from the Groves Creek Marsh, Skidaway Island, Georgia - 041401AS metaG (spades assembly) | ecosystem: Environmental > Aquatic > Marine > Intertidal zone >...
GCTTTGCGTCGTTTTTTTTAAATAAAACGCGAGAAACGAGAGAGAGAGAGAGAACAAACACATGACAGTTCCGGGAAACAAGAGGGAAAACGCCAAGTCGCAGCGCGCTCTCGAAGCGGTGACGCGAATCGAAGCGCTGATTAAAGCCATACAGAGTGGGACTTTGGAGGACGTGCAGAAGTGTTGCGTGGCGTTTAGGGATCAGTCGGAGTGTTCGACCGCGCGAGACGTGAAAGGGAGAGGGTGCTTGCATTTGGTCGCGCAAAGGAGGGATGCGGCGGCGGTGGATATTTGCAAACACTTGGTCGAACGGGTGAAATGCGACGTGGAAATGAGAGACGAGGAAGGCGCGACGGCGCTGTTAATCGCGATGTCGAGGGCAAATTATTTAGTTTTGGAGTATTTGTTGGTAGAGGCGAAGGCGAATGCGTTGGTGACGTCGAAGGACGAAAGGAACGCGTGGCACTACTTGGCCACGTGGGACGGCGGGAAAGAGCACGTTCACAAGACGAAGGACGTGTTGCTGAATAAAAGCGGTGGGACGGAGAAAGCGAAGGAGGTGAAAGACATGTTGACGAAGAAAGCGACCGGGGGGAACACCGGGTCGCCTTTTTTGTTCGCCATCGGGTGTGGATCTCACGAGGTGGCAAAGTTGCTTCACGAGGAACTCGGCGAAGGGAAGAAAGAGGCGCATCACAACGAGACCTTGGCTTCGGGAGTAGGCGCGGCGGTTTTAGCGACCGCGAGTGGATGCGTGGAAACGTTGCGATTCGTTTTAGAAGACTGTAAAGTAGACGCGAATCAGAGAGCAGAAGGCGGGATGTCCGCGTTGCATGTACTCGCAAGTCACCCAAAATGGGCGGGGATGGATCCCGAAGACGCGAATACCAGAAAGAAAGCGATTGACGTTTTACTCAAGAATGGTGCCGATGCGAATGCGCGAGACAAAGATGGGATGAAAGCGATTCACGCAGCTGCTGCGTGCAGAAGAGAAGACGTGGTTGAGCATTTACTTCCGCACACGAAAAAGGATGAAGACTTAAAAGAAGAAGACGAGTGGAACGCGCAAGCGGTGATGCGTCGCGTGGAGGAGTTGATCATGGAGATTCGGAGACAACACAGCGGCCAAGCGGAAGGCAATCCAGAGCAAAACTCGCGCGATCCATCACACATTAGCGTAGCTGGACATAATGTTGGTCCAAAAGCGAAGTTATCCGAAGAAGAAATGAAAGAAGCTGAACAACATAAACGCCTCGGAGACGAAGCGTTCGTCGGAGGTAAATACCAAGTCGCCTTGGACGCGTACACGAAAAGTTTGGAATCCGACAAATGGAACGCGAAAGTGTGGGCGAACAGGTCTGCGTGTAGAGAAAAGTTGAAAGATTATATGGAGGCGAGAAAAGATGCAGTCACTGCGAGATCACTCGACCCAACCTATCTGAAAGCCTGGTTTCGCGAAGGCAAAGCTGCCAGGGCGATGAACGATTTCGAAGGCGCGGCGGTTGCTTTTTTTGAAGGTTTGCGCCTGGACGAGAGCAACGCAGATTTGAAGAATGGATTCGAAGAAGCCGTTTCGGAAGGCAGAAGGATGTTCATGCAGCAAGAAAAGAACATGAAGAAGAAGTAGAAAATTACCAGTATCGTCTCAAACTTAACACACAATTAATAAAAATGTAATACACGAGTGTTTTTATTTACTATATACAACAGAGGTACAATTCGCGATCGTTTTCATCGCCAACATATCGCGATCGTCGTCAACTATGTTATCAAAGAGCTGGAGCGAGTTCCTCTTCGGTTTGATGCATTCCGTTGGAGTTGTCGGTTTCGTTAGGACTTTCCGCGGCGCTTTGCTTCGCCGCGTCCATCCTTCGCGTCGCTTCTTTCAAAATTCTTCCAAGTCGGTCTTCACCGTTGACCATGAGTGTCGCTCGATCGCGTATTATTTCTTCTAACGCCATTTGATCGTCCAATCCAGTTCGGATAAAGTTTTGAGGATCGTGCTCGTGAATCTGTAATTGTTCGACGAGTTGTAACCATAAAGAGTTGTTGTTTTGACCGGCTGAAAAGACGGATTCTTTCTCTTCTGTCGTGGCTTCTGTAGTCGGTACGGATGCCGTCGCATTCAAAACTGGCGCAGGCAGACTCGCCGTCGTCGTCTCGTAAACGGGCGACGATATCGTCTGTTTCCTGCGATTCTCTACCTCCTTCCTTTTCCTTTCCTCCAAGAACCGCGTTCGACTCATCGATAACCTCGCGTGCATCTGATAACAGCTCACGCACAATCGAAAACCTTTCTTTACTTCGCCTTCTGGCGCGGTCGAATCTCCATCTAGGTTGTTCTTATCGCCAGAGGCAGTGGAAACACCGCCACCAATCGAGGCAGTATTGCTACCACTGTTAAACACAGTTCCTTGACTCTGGTGCGGCGACTGCGGCCCAATCTCCAACATCGTACTCTTTACTCTCTCTTTCTCGCGAACAGCCATGTTTCCAACTCCGACGATCTCCTCGCACCCTTCACACGACGGAGACGATGTATTCTGCACGTGTTCTCCAACGCGCGATGTTGTCGTCGCCATCGCGAGGTTTTCCCCGTTTCCATTTTTCATCGTCGTCGTCGTCGTCGTCGTCCCCTCCTTCTCTCCTTCGCAGCACACTCCGCACTCCCACACGAACCCGACCAGATGCACGTTGCACGCGTCGCACCTTTTCGGCGCAGAAATCGACGTTCGATCGATATCTTCCGCGGTTCCAACCACTTCGTCCGGCGTTTCCGTAAACCGCACCGATTTTTTTCTTCGTCCGTGGTGGTGCGACGAGTTGTGGTGTCCGCCTCCCCCCGACGAGGACGAGGGAAAGTTATGCTGACTCATCGACTGCTCTCGGTCCTCGCTCGTTCGTTTCGGGGTTTGCCCGGAAAACCCGCGCTCGTCTCCAGAGTTACCACCTCGAGGACTCAAACTGCTGCCCCCCCCGTTGTTGTTCCCGTTCTTCGGTCGCGCGTTGACCAAGATGGGCGGGACGGTGCACCGCGCGTACCCGTTCATGCTGACGTGGATTTAAGCGTAAAAAAAGTTCCAAATCGAATCGGGGCAAAAAAAGGTCAAAAAGAGCTCTTTCCCGCCGACAACACTATTCGACGAACGAACGAGGGACGACGACGACGACGACGACGACGGCGCCCTCTCAGAATGGAGCAGCTTTTGGTTCCGCTTCTTTCGTTGTTGTTGGTGGTGTCGTCGTCGCGGCGAGGAGGAAGAGGAAGAGGAAGAGGAGCGTAAAGGTTGTTTACCTCTGCAGCACTTCTTTAATAAAAGTGCACCTTCACAGAGTGTGGATGGAGGTTTTTTCCGTCGTGATTTTCTTCTTGATTTTTTGATTTCCGTCTACCCCTTTGGGAACGCCGCTGCTATTTCAATATGGTTCGCGTGATGAGCTCCGTCCGCACAAAAACAACTCGGTTTCGAGGAGCTCCGCGAGAACTCAAAAAGTATATCACATACACCAGAAATCACAGAGAACCGCGCAAACATCACAACACGTGAACGCGTTTATTTAGAAAGACACACACACAAAAAAAGCAGACGATTACGATTACGATTACGATTACGATTACGATGATGATGATGATGCGACAGTGCGGCGCGGCGATGGCTGCGACGTCTTCTTCTTCTTCTTCTTCTTCGTCGCGTTCGTCGTCGTCCGTTTCGAGAAATCATCGCGCCGCTGCTGCTGCTGCGGATGAGATAAAGCGGCGAACCGGCGGGTGTTCGAGAGCGATTTTTGCGCCGCGAAGAAGCGCCAGAAACAACGACGGGAGGAGGAAAACGACGACGCGATTAGGAGCTTTTGCGTCTTCTTCTTCGCACTGTGAATACATCGAAAACGCGGCGTCCATCCCGCGAACGAAGAATACGGAAACCAACATCGAGTCTTTGCTGCGAGTGTGTCGAGCGAAAGGTCTTGAAATCGTAGAACCGAGTCAGAGAAGAAACTTGCACCCGCTGGTGGTTCCGGTGGCGAAAGAAACGTCGACGTCGACGACGATCGGGATATACATCCCACACGACGACGTTGATTCGTTGTCTATCGTTCGCGTGTCTCCGTGCGGGAAATTTTTAACGCTTCTGGCGAGAAATCCGAAGGAGTTTATCCACCGCGAGATTGTCGAAGAGGAAGCGGCGACGGACGGCGCGGAGAGAGCGCTGTTTGACGCCAGCGGGGAAGTCGGGAAAAACGCGTACGAGTTGAACGATTACTCGGAGAAAAAAGGAAAGTTGACGTTAGATCAGTATTTAACCATGAAAGTTGGGAGGTTTCCGAGCTCTTTGAGAGGTTTAGTCGAACGGCATTTGGAGAGGAAAGACGAGGAGTCCGCGTTGGTCGCGTGCGACGTGTTTAAGAATCAGTTTCAAAATTGGGGCGAAGTGTACGCGTTTATTTCAGACGTTTACGCGTCGTTAAATCGAATGGAAGAGGCGAGAGATTACGCGAGATCGGGCGTCCAGTGTCCTTGGTCGACGTTTGAAACCCGAGAGTCGCTCGATCGCATGATTGAACGAGCCGGTTGGGGAGAGACGAGCTCGGTGGCTGAAATTAGAAAAATTTTAGACACGAGAAAAGGACCGGGCAGAGATCAGTTCGTGGACGAGAGCAAAGAAAAAGTGAAAGCTGAAGAAGACGCGGAAGATTGTTTGAATGCGATGGCAAACGGAGAGAAGGCAGTTGTAGATACGGTGATTCAATTGGCAGAGTGTTACTCGAGAGCGGGAAAAGAGAGACACGCGAAATTTGTCATGTGCGCGAGCTCGCCGTTTTAAAATAACAAATCGTAGTATAATAATCATTAATTTTTAATCGCTACCATGATGAATACTGTATGCACACTACTGCTACTGCTACTTCTTACTATATGATAATGGTCATTATGCTGCAAATACGCGTAATTCCGTTTGTCATCCGCCAATGCGTATCATGGATCTATTCTCCATGCCCGCTAAATTCTCCATGCCGGCGTGTTTCGCTTTCTTTCTCTTCACCGCGCCTTCGACAATAGCCTTCAATTCGTCATCCGATGCGTTATCTACGCGCATGGCGTCTCGTAAAGATATCTCGTTGTTGCCAAACAAGCAAACTTTCAAATTTCCGTCCGCTAATATTCGCAATCGATTACACCCGCCGCAAAAATGGTTCGTCATGCTCGTCACGAAGGACACGGTGCCTCGAAAACCGTCGATTTGGAAGTTCTTCCCAACCTCAGATTTGGTTTCATCTGGAATTCGAGCAATAGAAGGATATTTCTTTTGAATTGCATCAAACATTTCCGCGTAGGATACCATTTTCTGCGTCTCCCATTTGTTCCCGTTGAAAGGCATGTACTCTATGAACCTCACGTTGACCGGTTTCTCTTTCGCGAATTGCACGAAATCTAACAACTCGTCATCGTTCTGACCTCTGACGACGACAACATTCACTTTAATCGTCTCAATACCAATTCGAATGGCCTCGTCGATTGACTTCAACACTTTATCCAACCCATCTCTCCTCGTCATGAATTCAAACTTTGCTTTCACCAACGAATCTAAACTCACGTTGATCGACTTCAACCCGTTTCGTTTCAACGCTTCCAGTTTACTCTTCAACGCGACGCCATTCGTCGTCATCGCCACGTGTTCTATCCCATCAATCCTCGATATTCTTTCCACTATGTCCACCAAATCTTTCCTCACCGTCGGTTCTCCCCCAGTCAAACGAACTTTTTTCACTCCGCCTTCTCGCGCGAACAACTTCACCAACCGTTCGATTTCCTCGGTCGTTAACAAATCCGCTTTCGGCGCTAAGTCGATCCCATCTTCTGGCATGCAATAAAGACACCGCAAATTGCATCTCTCCGTGAGCGATATGCGTAAATAATCGTGATGCCGGTTAAACGTGTCCGTGAGCATCGGGTAACGATGCGTCGGTTGTTGTGGGGTCATCTCCGCGCGTCTTTCGGGAAGAAGAGGTTCGGGGCGCTTTTCCCAAGTCGGCGCGCCGGAGTCGTCTCTCGATTCAGCAGAAGCGACGTCGTCGTACGACGGCAGAGGGTTTGCCGCGCATATTTTTTTGAGCGTGGAGATGCACGAGGTCCGAGAGACGAACTTGAGGTGGCGCAGAAGCCCGCTTCTGCCGCGCTGCATGACGTTCTGCTCTCTCTCTCTCTCTCTTTTGTGTTATGCGGACAAGTTTGTCTTTTGGTCGCTTTTTCTACTTCTTGCACGTGTCCGTTTAGGGTGTTTTTTCTGCCTGTGCTGTGTGAGAAACTAACATTTCAATTTTTACTACTCTCTAATAAATCTCTCTACTCTCTCGTCTCGTCGATGCCTTTATGGTGCTACTGCTGCTGTTTCTACGGCTGTTGATGGTGAGGGTGAATCATTCGAGCTAATCCCGATCGAAAAGGTGTGCGAAATCATTGCATTCGAAGCGCGTGCTATTGTTAATGCTGCTGCTGTTGGTATCGCGCCATCAACTCTTCTATGGGCATGTTCGCTTCGTCCTCGAGCGCGTTCCTTTCCTCTTCGGCGTCGAGCATGTCCTCGTCTTCTTGAAGCGCTTTTTCGTCCTCCTCCAACGTCGATTCGTTGTCTTCGGAATCGTCGTCGTCGTCTCGATCGAAATCGGAGGAGTTTTCGGGCGATGGAGACGGTTCTTTTTCTCCAAACTGACGATGGCGCGATTGGTATCGGCGCATGAGTTCTTCGATTGGGATGTTCGCCTCGTCCTCGAGCGCGTTCCTTTCCTCTTCGGCGGTTAAATTCAATCGCTCGTCGTCCTCCTCTAAAGCCGCGCGCTCGTCTTCTTCAATCGTACCTTCATCATCTTCCTCGTCGTCCGAGGCATTTTCCACGGTAAAATCGTCCGAGTTTGTCATCGCGTCGTCGTCGTCGTCGATGTCTTCCATGGCCATGATATCGCACGAGTCGATGTGTCGCATACCTGGAGAATTAATCCCTTCAATTTCCACGGTATCTTTGCCACCAACAACTGTGACGGTATTCCCTGGTTGACCGTCGTCAAAGTCTGGTTGTTCAATTTTAATTTCTTCCACGTCGAGCGGTCGCTCTTCGACGGATTTCGGCGTCGGCACGACGTACTGCGGGATACCTGGTTTCGAGAAACCTTTGATCACCGGCCGAGGGTATTGCGGACCAACAGCTGGGACGTCCAGCTCTGGTCTCGCCAATAACGTTTTCAAAGACAACCATCGACCGGGTCCTCGCAAATCTTTATTCGCTTCCTCCTCGCGTTTCATCGCCTCCTTCGCTTTCTTGATTTGCGCCTTTGTGCGCTTCGTCTGCGGTGCAACCTTAGCCGTTTTGCCTTGTTTTTCTCTGCGCAGTGCCGCCGCAGCCGCTTTAGCCTCCTCTTGCTGCCTCAAAAACTCTTGCATAGCAGCTTGCTCTTCCTTTTCGGCTTTCTTCTTGGCCATTTGTGCGATTTCGCGATGCGTCAGCGCCCCCGGAATGGGTGGATCCCATATCGATGCGCGCTTTGGTTGTTCCTGTTCCTGATCTTGTCCTTGTCCTTCTTCTATTTTTACCGCTACATCTACCGCCGCATTCTCCTTCTCTTCAGCTTCTTTTTTCTCGTATTGTAATCGCAATTGCTTAAACGCATCGATGGTGGCGTAATACATACCAGATTTTGGATCTCGATACTTTGCCGGTAACCCGGTAATCGCGCAAATTTTCTCCTCTTTCGCCGAAGTCGACGGCGCGTGGTTTTCATTTTTCAAATAAAACTCCGGCGCATCTCTCTCAGACACCGCGCCTCGGAGTAACTCGTACACGATCGTACCGGGTTTGTCGGTTTTCGAACTTCTCTGCCGAATCGCCGGTCCGTCGTATCGCTTCTTTCTATCAGTCATCTGATTCCTCTTCTTTTGCTCTTCCTCCAAGTGCAACAAGTGCTCCAACTCGATTAAATTGTTCTTCTCCGTAATCTTTGCCTCTTTGATCATCTCTTCCATGGTTGGAACGATGTACTCAACCTTCGGTCGCACGATTTGCGGCCTCGACTCCCTCTCTCTCCTCAACGCCTCGGACTTTTCGCGAATCTCTTTCGCGGACGCGCGCGACGAGAGTCGAAGTTCCTGCGGTATGACCACCGCCGGCGCAGCCGTCTGTTGTTGTTGTTGTTGTCGTTGTCCTTTAATCGCGGGAGCAGCGGCGCTCGCGGTCTTCTCCACTCCTTCCATCGCATCATCGCCACCACCTTCTTGCTGTTGTTGTTGTTGTTGTTGTTGTTGTTGTTGTTTCTTCTTCTTCGCGGCGGCAGTAGCGGCGTTGCCATCTTTCCTCTCCGGCGCTTTCATCGTCTTCCTCCTTCGCTCCTTCGCCACCTCGACCTCCTCCTCGTCCTCGCTGCTCTCCTCGTCGTCGAAATCTTTATCGAACACGTCCGCGACTTCCTCCTCCGATTCGTACTCGCTGTCGTCCTGTTCCTCCTTGAACGCGTCTTGGTTCCAAAACTCCTCGTCCGCGGAGTCTTCGTCTTCGAGCATGCGCGTCATCCGGCGACCTCGCGTCGAGCGAGGCGGGAGTTGGACGCCTCCTTCGCCCATGTTTCAACGAATTTTATCGCGTGCGTATCTCCCCTCTCCTCCGCGTTTTTATTTCTGACGACGACAGATGAGATTTTGAAAGTGATTTTTTTTTCCAATTCGCCTCATACATTAAAGAGAGAGAGAAACAAACGCCTCGAAGCTTTGTCGATACCGAGAGAGACAACGCCGCAGGAGAAGAATCATCTGGGTCACCGTAGTCGCTCTTCCGCGCGACGCTTTCCTCTTTTTTTATTCTTTTCTTCTCTTTTTAAGAGAGAGAGAGAGAGAGAGCAAAAATGGGCGTCAGAGCCGCCACGACGAAGCAACAGCGGCGCGAATACGAATGCGAAGCGAACGAAGCGTCGAGAAGTTCGATGCTGCGATGGTGTCTGGAAACGATGACGAGGTCGAAAACGATCAGCGGCGGCGGTAGCATCAACAGCGGCAGCGATGTTGTTGGAGCGAGCGCGCGAATAGTCGCCAAGATGAACGCGGCAGAGGCGATGGCTCGAACGAGTTTGTTGTCCTTGGCGAGCGAGTTGGAAGGGAGGACGGAGATGGAACGCGTCTCGACTCTGTGCGCGGAGCACGCGGCGGACGCGGCGAGGATACTCGCGTCGTGGCCGGAGACATCGACGAGTGAGGGAGAGGTTTCTGAAGCGATTCAAGGCGTGAAATTGATTCAGTTTGTGGCAGAGAACGCGTCGACGGAGCGGTTCGCGAAGGTTTTCGCGAGTACGTTGCAGAATCTGGACGGCGCGCTGAAGGAGGCTGGGAAAAGCCTGACAGAATCAAACGGTGCGAAAAGCAACAACAAAGAAGGAATAGCGCAGCTGACGTTAGCCATAGTAAAATGCGTAGAGAGTGTAGCGAAGCGGTCCGGGGCTTTATCTGAACACATGCCCGGGGTAAAACACGACGGGTCGCAAAGTTTCGGAAAGATTTTGCGAAGCGTGGTTGGAATATTAGAGTGCCAACGAGAAAGTGCGGAGTTTCACGAAGCGTTGGAAGTGGGCGCGTTGGAGTGCATCGACGCAATTTGTGCGGCTCATCCCGGATCGGCAAAGCAACACGTCACGAACTTGCAAAGCAAGATTAAAGCGTATGTAGGGGATGGGAGTCATAAAAGTAGAAGAAGCTGTGCGTTTCCCGCGGTTGCGGCGAGATGCTTCGCATCCGTGTTGAGAGCGTCGGGTGGTACGAAAGAAATGGCTCGAATTTGGCAATCGACTATGCGAGCTGCTTTAGTTCAAGCGCATAAACTCGCGAAAATAGCGTTCGAGGGCTTTGAAAAGTTAGAAGTAGCTGAAAAAGGATTGAAAATGCTGACGCCGGTTGGGTACGATCTTCCCGCTGATTTTCTCGTGCAAGCGAAAGTAGAATCATCCAGGGAAGACGCGCACGATAGTTTAAACTGCATATTGCTCGTGTGCGAGGAGTTATTGAATTTGAAAGAGTTCCCGGTATCAGTGAGTGTGCCTGTCCAACCTATCTGCGAGCTCGCAAAACGAGTTTTGAAGTGCAACGGAACGCCACTTTCTCAAGCGCCAGGGCTTCCTCCGGGTGTGCCATCGCCAAGTTTGAGTGCAAAACTTCCGAACACGCACGAAATTGCTTTGAAATTGTTGAATGCGGTAATATTAGCGACAAAAGTAATGTTTTCACCGACGTGTGCGTTTGCGTGTGCGATGTTGGATGACTGCTTGCGAAACACCGCGGCAAACGATCGCACTGGGGAAGTCACGAACGCATCTGTTCGATGTGCGGCATACAACGTATCTATGAACTTAGCGAATACTTTAGGTGCGAGTGCGGTGAAAAGCTTTATATGCGATTCAATCGCTATGCACGCGATTGAAGATGCGGCGACGACGTTTAGAAACGCATCTTTCATCAAAGCCTCATCGGCGAGACTGCACCAATCGCAACAACAAAGAAAGAGAAAAAAACACGGCGCACACGGTGTCGCGACAGAGCAAGACCCCGAGATACTCCGAGAAATAGCCGCGAGAATAGATAACGAGATTCTCTTAGCCGGCGGCCTGACCGCAACGAATCGCGTATTGACTTCAACCGCGGCGCTAAAATGTTTAGCGACATTTTTGCGCGTCGGGGGCGCTTCAATTTCTGGAAGCGCGAGACGTGCCATTGACGACGTCGTTGCAGCTGCGTACGAATCAAACGTCATCGAACCGTCAAATTTGTATCGCGATGAATCGTGCAAGAAAATACTAGATGATTTTAAAGCTGCGAAAACCGAAGCGTTGTTAGCCTCAACACTTGCGCCGACATCCCATCGACCGAGAAACAGCGCGTTGACGTTCGCCTCGTTCGCAAACACGTGCGACGTGGCCTCCGTGAACGCGCGCGTTACTTTAGAAAGTCTCATACATCCAAGCGCACCACCTCTGTTAGAGCGCGCGAGTAATTCGCTGAAAGATGCGACGAGAGAAGAAAAAGTGAAGTGGTCGTTGACTGATAAAAATAACGCCGATTACGCCGAAGATGGTGCGAAACCGACTTGGGGGGACGACGACAACGACGGCGAGGAAGACGACGACGAAGAAGAAGAAGAAGAAGAAGAAGAAGAAGAAGAAGAAGAAGAAGAAAAACCAATTGCGATGAATGATGGCGATGAAAAGCATGAACCAGCAACCGCAAATGCGGGAGAGAAAAAGCCCGCGCTGCCTCCTCGAGACGCAAAAGAAGAGGCTGAGGATGAGGAGATGAAGAAATCTGCGCCACTGGCCGCCCCAGTTGGAGAGGACGACGAGTTTGGCGCTTTTGGCGTGCCGGTAAACTCTAGCAAACTTCGAACCTTAGACGACGCGTGGATTCCATCGAAAGCGCCTCAGAAGAAAGACGCGGAGGTAAAAGAAGACGAACAAAAGCCAAAGAAGAAAAAGTTTGGCGCGTCGTCCTCTGCCGCGAGAAAGCAAGCCGCCTCCGCGGAAGAAGAAGATTCCGACTCAGACGGCGCGTTACCCGACATCGTCTTTGGCGACGAAGACGACGAAGACGAAGACGAGCCACCGGCGAAAAAGAAACAGAAAAAAGGAGGGAAACGCGGATAACATCGTCACCCTTATTTTTATAGTTTGTGTGTAAAGTACCGAGAATTGCAGCGCGCGCTTGCTTTACATATTCATATTTAAACATTCCGAGTTTTACTTCGCTTGTTGCAGGAAGTAATTCAGTCGGTCTCTCATCTGCGCTTCCGACGGTAACCCTTCGATCCGATCCAAAACTTTCCCCCGGTGGAACAACACAAACGTCGGCAACCCTTCGACTTTCCACTTACTCGAAAGTTCCGCGTACTTCTCCGTGTCGATTTTCACAAATTTCAATTTATCCTTGAACTCTGGCATACCGGCCAATCGCCCGCACATCTCGCTCGCCAGTTTACACGGCCCACACCACGTGGCGTAAAAATCAACCAGAACGGGAACGTCGGACTCGTCGATGAGTTCTTGAAACGACGTGAACGTTTTCTTCGTCGCTCGTAACGGTGCCACGAAAACCTTCTTCGTCTGATGATGATGACGATGAAAGTATCGCGATGGCATCGTCGTTGTTCTCGTCGTCGCGTTTCTTCGCGAGGAGAAGATTCGTCTCGAAACGAGCGCAAAACAACGACGCCGGCAGACAGACGTCGTCGTCGTCTTTGCGGACGTAAAGCTACTCGTATTCATCGTTTTTGTGTGTGGTATTTACTCCCGCGAAAGAGTGAATTTTGGGGAAAAAACAGTTGGAAAAAGGTTGCCTTTCCCTCCTCGGGAAAAAAAATTTTCAAACTTCCCTCCTCGAGCGCTATTATTATCACGCGCGCGTAGCGAATAATGACGACGACGACGACGACGACGACGGCAGAGCAACAGCAGCTTTTGCGTCAGCTCAAGATCAAAACCGGCGTCTTGCGTCGCCTCTCCAAGGAGCAGAAAATGTACGAGCGAGAAGTTTTGGATTTCACCAACGCGATTGCTTCTTCTTCGCAACAGATGCAGTGTTTGGAAGAGTCGAAAGCGATGGTGCGAGATACGTCGGTGAGGTTGGAGAAAGCGTTCGTGGATTTAGAGGAGTTGGTGGAGAGCGCGAGCAAAGAAGAAGGGGAGAAAATCGCGGAGAAGGAGGAGTTTGTGAACGCGAAGGCGATGGTGGAGGAAGTCAAACCGAGTTTGACTTGACTTTTGGGACTCTTCTCTCTTCTGTTTAGCTTGATGTACTATATGCTACTATTGCAAAATCAAATACATTTACGTCTAGGAATTCTACGTATATCTCGTTCTCTTCTCTCTCTCTCTCTCTCTACACTACGTTGCTACACATGATATCTATATCTATCTATATACACATACATATCATCTCACGAAGGTTTGGTGGAATATGTCGTCCTCGTACTCGTCGTCTTCTTTGTAGTTGGACTTGGAAACGACCACAGGGAGAGGTAAACCGTCGTCGAGGTCGCCGGTTTTCCCCGTGAGCGCTTCTTTTTTCATCTTTTGCAACTTGTAGTTGTTGTAACCGATGATGCCCATGAGACATAAGAACAAACCGCAGACGTTGTACGCGTCCAAGACGTCGCCGTAAATCACGACCGAGGCGCCGATGGTGATTAAATCTTTCGCCGTGCCTATGATCATGACCGTAATCGCCGAAGTGGTTTTTAACAGCTCAAACTCGGACAACGTCATGCCAAACGCCATGCACGCGCCGAATAAAACCGTCGCGAACGCCATTATCCACTCATTACTCGTTTTAAAACTCCACTGTTTCGAATCCCATTTCTCGGCTTCCCACCACTGCTCGTGCACGCAACTAAACGAAAACGTCACCACCGTCATCACCGGCATCGCGTGGTACAACAAAATAACCGGATGGTGTAAACCGTACTTATTCGAGCTCGAAGAATGCATGACTTTCTGTGCTATGACCCATCTAACCGCACTCACCGCTGCCGCGCTCAAACAAATAAAGAACCCAATCGCGTTAAACTGCGTCTCGCCGATCACCGCCGCCGCTTCCCCCAACATCACCGTCACGACGATACCGGTCAGCGTCCACGAAAACTTTTCCATCCCGGTTACGAAACTGACAAACAACGTGAATATCAAACTCGTCGTCTTCGTCAACGTATAAAACGACACCGTAATGTACACTAAACTAATATTACTTAACCCAATATCTAACCCCATAAAAAACCCAACCGGCAAAATCGTTCTCGACCACGAATCCGTCGGTATTATCGGCCTTCCTCGCGTGACGAACCGTTTATCTTCATCGTTGAACAACTGCGGCCACTGCAAAGCCGCGGTCGCCAGCAACCATTGCATGAAGAATTGACACGACGTGTACAAAAGAGGCGCCGGAAAACCTTTCTTGCTAAAAACTGCTTTATTATACAACGCCAACGACGCGCTCAACGCGAACCACAGAGTCGCTAAAACGAAGCATTTCATGTACAGCCACTTGGTATCTCGCTCGATGATCTTTTGCGCGTACGCGGTGGAAACGTTCTTCTCGCCGTTCTCATCGTCGTTGTCACCATCATCATCAACACGACCACCTTTACCCGTCAAAATCGATCTCGCGCCGCCGTTCCCATCGTCCATCATATCGTCGTCGTCTTCTTTACCCACATCCACGCGTCCGCTGTTTATCTTGTTTTTAAACGCCCGGAATTTTCTCTGTATCGCCAACGCCGCTGAATCGAGCCTCTTTCCACCACCAACACTCATCAGATCTCCTCCTCCTCCTCCGCGAGAAGAAGACGACGACGACGACGGTGGTTTCATCTGCGAGTTTTCCTCCTCTTCCATCTCGTTCTTGCTGTTGCTCTCGTCGAGCAGTGTGGGAGACGATGATTGGAAAAAGAAGGACGAAGTGATTTTCTGGGACTTTTCCCCTGAAACCCTAAACTCTTCGCATCTCCCAATTTCTCCTCCCGCGCTCGCTCTGTTCGCGTCGTCGATGCTCCCGTTGTTGTTACCGCTGCTGCTGCCGCTACTCCTCCTCGCGGAAAGCAACAGCGAGGTCGTCTCGTCGGCCGGAGGATAGTTATTCGAAGTGGTGTCGTTGCTGCTGCTGCTGCTCAGCGGCGCGGTGTGCGCGCACATCGTCGGTTCTCTCATGTTCATTCACGCTCTCTCTGCGCGTGTTGTTTAGTTATCTCTCAAAGTCGCTTTGACCTTTTCGTTTTTTGCGACGAGAAGAGCGGACGACGACGACGACGACAACATCTTCTTCTTCTTCTTCTTCTTGAAGAGCGACAGACGGGGCGGATGCGATGGATGCGATGGAATCTCTCTCTCTCTCTCTCTCTCTTTCTGATGTAATGAGGGGCCGCGCAAGC
>Ga0181595_10003511_pt1 | contig 14926 bp, 13 predicted proteins | sample 041ome_7_FD_145604 | JGI IMG/M metagenome (GOLD analysis project Ga0181595, IMG submission 145604) | Coastal salt marsh microbial communities from the Groves Creek Marsh, Skidaway Island, Georgia - 041401AS metaG (spades assembly) | ecosystem: Environmental > Aquatic > Marine > Intertidal zone...
AATCCATCAGCTTTAACTTGCCGTTGGTATAAGGCACTTTTTCATTATTACCCCAGACAAAAGCCAAGTATTTGCCATCGGGTGAAAATACAGCTGAGGTTTCCTGACCTGGCATACTGGTCAGCTGCTTTAACTGACTGTTGGCTAGCGTGAACTGGTATAAGTCGCTGTCGCGTGGTTGGTATTCCCAGTCTTTGCTGATATTGGCCGAAAAAATCAGTGCTTTGCCGTCCGGTGTCCAGCTTAGGTCTGAGCCGTAGTTAAAGTCACCGTCTGTTAGTTTGCGTTCTTTACCACCAGTGGAAGGTAAAACAAACACATGGCGAAACTCTGATTTTAAAAAGCCCTGACCGTCGGCCTGATACTGAGCCCGTTCAATCAACACTGCAGGTTCAGACCATTTCGCGCCTTCAGGTTTTTTTGGCATTTTAGTGGCTTTAGCCAGCTTGGTGGGTTGAGCTGGCACATTCATGGTAAAGGCCAGTTGTTCGCCATCGGGTGACCAGTTTAAATTGCCCGGGCTTTTGGAGAGCTGGCTGACTAAAGCGGTTTTGTTTTCTTTGACGTAATGCACATGGATTTGGCGTGAACCTGAGCGGTCCGAAATAAAAGCGATGCGGCTGCCATCCTCAGACCAGCGTGGACTGCCATAGTTAAACTGGTCCACAAATAACGGACTTTGATGGCCGGTTTTTACGTCCAGTAGCCATAAACTGCTGTGGGTACCGTCCGTCATAATATCGTTGCTGTTACGCACGTAAACCACTTGTTTTCCGTCTGGCGATACTTGCGGATCGTTGGCATATTCCAGCGCAAAAATATCTTCAGATTCAAAGTACTGGCTTGTTGCTGCTGACGCAAAAGCTGGCGCTGCACAAAGCAAAGTCGCGCTTGCGATGCAGGAGAAAATAAAAGGCGCAAAGGCCTGGGGCTTTTTCATTGGTAAACCTCTTCTGATAAGTCAGCAACTAAACTAACCCGATGTGACCTGCTGCACAAATTGCCAGCGACCAAAACCTGAATTTAAGCGTTTAGTTTGTGCTGTTATCTCGCTGTAAGCCAGAATCCACGGCCTTGGCGGCTGGATTTTACAGCCTGTTTTGATTACACTGGCGCTACCCATCCTATTGTTTGTAGTTCCTTATGTCGTTAAAAAGCTTGAGTGTTTTTGCCTTTCTTTTTGTTGGTTTAACCGCCTGTTCTCAACAGGATCCGATCCAACGTATCTCTGGCCCGGCGCAGGGCTCCACTTTTACCGTCAGCTTCTGGACTGAACAACAGCTGGACAAAAACAGTTTAGAAACTCAATTAAAAGACGAACTCGAACGTATAGATTTGTTAATGTCGAACTACAGACCTGACTCTGTGATTGAAGCTTTTAATGCGCAACAGAGCCAGAATCCTGTCGAAGTGGGTGACGAGCTGGTGCAACTGGTGGAGATCGCCCGACAGGTATCCGCCCACAGTGATGGCTGTTACGACTTGACCGTCAAACCGTATTTTGAACTCTGGGGTTTTCGTGGCGATAAGTTAACTAAACCCAGCTCAGAGCAAATTCTGACGCTGAAACAAACTATTGGTTTAGACAAGATAAAGAGTACTGAAAGCAGTCTAACCAAACTCAACCCTGCATTAAGAGTGGATGTGTCCTCTATTGCTCAGGGTTACACTGTAGGCCAACTGGCAAAAATTCTTGATAAAGCAGGTATTCAAAACTATCTGGTGGAAGTAGGCGGCGAGCTGGTCAGTAAAGGTAAAAAGCCGGAAGCAAAAGCCTGGCGGGTTGCTATTGAAAAACCTTTACCTGACTCACAAAAATTACAAAAAATCATCAGTGTGCAGCAGGATCAGCCTTTATCTATTATGACATCAGGCACTTACCGTCACTTTTATGATCAGGATGGTGTACGTTACAGTCATGTACTTGATGCCCGCACCGGAACCCCTGTAACTCACAACACTGTATCGACCACTATTTTAATTCCGGATCCAACCTGGGGGGATGCCTGGTCTACAGCCTTTTTGTGTATGGGCAGTGAGCAGGGATTAAAAGTGGCGGATGAATTGAAGTTACCTGTGTTATTTATTGATCAGCAAGGCGATAATTTTATTGAAAAACCAAGCCAGGCTTTAACAGAGGCTCTTGCTTCAGGCACTGCGTTTAGCTTTCAGGAGTAAGACCAATGGCACAGGGATGGGATAAACAGAGATTGCTGTTGTCGCTCAGGCAAAATGCTAACTTCTTCATTTTGTATCTGAAACGATGTCAGCATGATCAAATCAATGTGATTGGTGGATACCTTGCCTATATCTCGTTACTGTCTCTGGTGCCTTTTATTGCGGTGATGTTTTCTGTGATGGGTGCTTTTCCTATGTTCAGTGAATGGCGCGAGCAGTTAGAAGCCTTTTTATATGCTAATGTCGTACCGTCTAGAGGCGATGAGCTCAGGCTCTACATTGCGGGTTTTGTTGAAAATATCGGAAAAATGACTGCAGTGGGTATAGGTGCCCTGGTCATTGTGGCACTGATGCTGATCCATAATATCGACAAAACCATCAATAGAATCTTCCGTATTCAAAAACGCCCCAGACTTATTATTTCTTTCTCTATTTATTGGATGGTTCTTACCTTCGGGCCTATTCTGCTTGGGGCTTCCATCGCCGTCACGTCTTATATCTTGTCTTTATCCAGTTTAGCTGAAGGCTATACGCCGGGTTTAAGCTCTGTATTACTGACCTTGACGCCTTACATGTTTTCCATTCTGGCGTTTTTTCTGCTGTATCTGGTGGTACCCAATGGCAAAGTTCAGTATCGGCATGCGTTGATTGGAGCTGCGGCTGCCAGTGTGTTATTTGAATTTCTTAAGGAAGGTTTTGCGCTTTATATCACTCAGTTTCCTTCCTATCAGGCTATTTATGGGGCTTTGGCTTTAGTACCAATTTTGTTTTTGTGGATCTATCTGGTGTGGTTGGTGGTGTTATTGGGGGCTGAATTAACAGCCCTGTTACAGGAGCTTTCACTGCTAGCAGTACCAGCAGAGGAAAAACAGGTCGAGCAGGATACCGCAGTATGAATACAGTCGTAGCTATTGAAGCTTTCGCCACAGAGTGGCTTGAAACGCCTGACGGCCATCGGATTTATCTGGAGCAAAGCGGGAACCCTCATGGGATTGCGGTGATCTATTGCCATGGTGGGCCTGGCGGCGGTAGTTCGCCTTTTCATCGTCAGCTATTTGACCCAGCCTTGTACCACATTATTATTTTTGATCAGCGCGGCTGTGGCTTGTCTGTGCCAGCACTGGAGCTGGAAAATAACAGCACCCAACACCTGATTGCAGATATGGAATTGATCCGCCAGCATCTAAAGATCCAAAGCTGGGTAGTGGCTGGCGGTTCCTGGGGCAGTACTTTAGCTCTGGCTTATGGTCAGACGTATCCGCAGCACTGCCTTGGTTTTATTTTGCGTGGCATCTTTCTGGGGCGCGAGCAGGATATTGACTGGCTGTACCGTGCTGGTTTTGGTGCCAGTCAGGTTTTTCCTGATTACTATCAGGATTTTCTTAAACCTATAGCTCATCTGTCGCAACTTGATGTGCTAAAGGCCTACCAGAGGCAATTGCATCACAGCAATGAAGCTATTCGCTTAGACGCCGCATTGGCCTGGAGCATCTGGGAGTCCCGGATCGCTACTTTATTGCCAAATGAGTTTGCCCAAACTGGCGAGATGGATCCTCAGTCCGCTTTGGCTTTGGCGCTGATTGAACATCATTATTTTATGCACCAGTGTTTTTTTCAGCCAAACCAACTGCTGAATAACCTCCATAAAATTAGGCATTTACCTTGTCAGATAGTGCATGGGCGCTACGACATGGTTTGCAAAGCTGAAAATGCTTATAGTCTGGCCTCGCTTTGGCCTGATGCAAAACTGAATTGGGTGCTGGATGCTGGTCATTCCGCCTCTGAAGCAGGTATAGCAAAAGCCTTGTATCAAGCCAGTTTGGCTATGGCTGATAGTTTAAAGACGAAAGAGAGTGCTGCGAAATGAAAGCTTTAATTCAAAGGGTCAGCTCAGCCAGTGTGACAGTGGAGCAGCAGGTGATAGGGGCCATCAATACAGGGCTGTTAGTGCTGCTTGGTGTAGAAAAAGATGATACTGAGCAACAGTTGAAAAAGCTGGCAGATAAGGTGTTGAAATACAGGGTTTTTTCGGATGAAAACGGAAAAATGAATCTGAATGTGCAGCAAGCTGGTGGTGCTTTGCTGGTGGTTTCACAATTTACCTTAGCTGCGGACACAAATTCCGGTTTAAGGCCTAGTTTCTCGACAGCTGCTCATCCTAATCATGCATTTCAACTTTATCAGGATTTTGTGTTGTATTGCAGAAGCTTAGGTGTTGAGGTGGCTACAGGTCAGTTTGCTGCAGATATGCAGGTGGCTTTAGTGAACAACGGCCCTGTGACTTTTTTGTTAGAGAGCTAATGGCTCGATCTGATAGAGCAGATTTAAATACCCCGAGATTGGAAAACACTGAAAGCGGCGTTCTGTCAGCAAAGCTTCTAAATGGTGTTGATACTCAGGCTGTGACAAATTGATCCAGATTGTGCCTTGCTGTTGCAGTATTTGTTGTATAGCCTGCTGCCAGCCAGGAAAAAGCGGATAAATATCCCAAAGCACAAAAGGCCATTGGTGCTGGTTGTGTTCAAGAAACTCCTCTACAGCTGACTCCAATAACTCTTCTTTGCCTTGAAGACAAAAAAAGCGCTGATAGGCTTCAATCACATCTGGACTCAACTCAACGGTCAGCAGCTTGGTGTTGGGGAGCACAGTGGTAATAAAACGGTTTATATCGCCGCCACCCAGACCAAGTTGTAGTACTGCTTCTGGTTTAAGCCGCTGTAAAGACTGCAGAATTGGTACCAAATGCGCAGAAAGTGTTGCAGCAGGCGCCAGTTGATTCATTTTGCTTTGCATTATGCCGTCCAGATACAGACATAAAAAACAACCTTCTTCGGTCAGCTCTAATCTGGGCGGGCCTGACTTAAACCAGACTAACTGTTGTATAACGTCAGCTTTTTGTTTCACAATACCCTCAAATCAACCTAAGACAGGACCTGCATGTGAACTGGCAGCTTAGCGCCCCACAGACCGAAGCTCAATGGTTAGCTTATTATCATTTACGCTGGCAGGTGCTGCGAGCGCCATGGGACCAACCTAAAGGTTCAGAACAGGACGAGCTTGAGGCTGAATCTTTCCATCGTATGGTTTGTACTGAAGCAGGCGAGGTCGTTGCTGTTGGACGTTTACATAAGGTAGATGAACATACTGCCCAGGTGCGCTATATGGCGGTGTCAGCTCAATGGCAAGGCCATGGTTTAGGCGCTATGGTACTGCAGCAGTTAGAGCAGGTGGCATTGGAACAGGGCATGCAATGTATTATCTTAAATGCCCGTGAAACTGCGTCAGGTTTTTACCAGAAAGCAGGGTATAGCTACCTCGAGCCTGCCAAAGCCTTATTTGGCATTGCCCATCATCGCTATGTAAAAACTCTGGCTTTTGCTGCATCGACTCATTTACTGCAGCAGTGGCAGTCAGAGTTACAGCAGATCTTTTGGCAAAAAATTCCGCTTTCCTCTTACATGCAATTACAGGTGCAATCAATCGACAGGCAACAGCTGGTTTGCGCAGCCCCTTTAGCTCCCAATATCAATCTGCATCAGACCATGTTTGCCGGCAGCATTTATACTTTGGGCACCCTGACAGGCTGGGGTGTGGTTTGGTTACTGCTCAAAGATCAGCAACTGGACGGAGATATAGTGCTGGCCGATGCGCATATCCGTTATCTTAAACCAGTGACAGCTCAGGCTGAGGGGCGATGTTGGCGGCATCAACAGCAAGCTGATTTTTCGGCGTTGTCACAACAACGAAAAGCAAAACTGGATATCAAAGTTGGTATTTTTTGCAATGATGTGCAGGTTGCAGTATTTGAAGGCCGTTTTGCTGTGCTGCCAAAAAAGCACTCTGGCACTGATTTTTGAGCGCGCTGTGACCCTTATATTACAGATGTAAAGTAAATATCAGGGTTCATTCAGGTAAAAGTCTCTGTGGAATTTGATACTACAACTATCAAATCCGTCAGGAGAACCTGTAATGAATAACAAATGGTTGATCAGCTCATGTGTTGCAACAGCGGCAGGAATAGTTGCAGGGGCAACCTACCTGTTATTTTCTGAGTATTCAGTTTTATCTGGCAGCCAAAGCTGGGTATTAAGCTCGACCTGGTCCAGCGTGATGTTATGGCTTTTTGTCTCAATGTTTTTGCTGGCCTTGTTGTTTAATATTCTGGCCTTTCTGGAACTTGAACGTCAGGAAGAAGTACTGAACCCTATGTGGTGGCCGCAAGGCAGTAAGCTTGGCAGGCAACAACAGCAGTTTAAAGAAAACACCCAGCAATTATTGCAATTTTTTGGCCGTGAAATGGAGTCCGTTGAAGACTGCGATTCTCATTTTTTAGTGCGTCGACAGCAACATGCTTTATTGCTTTATATCCAACCTGAATTAGATCAGGCCTTAACTGTGGCTCAGGTGCGTTCTGTGTTTCAACAGATGTTATCGCTCAATTGCCAACGAGGCTTGATTGTCTGCTATCAGAAAATTAATAGTCAGGTTCGTTTGTTTGCTGCAGAAGCTGGTATTGAGTTATTTGATCAACAACGACTGAAAAAGTACATGAATGCGGAAAATTTCAGCCAATTAGCTCTTATATAATAGGGTTATAAAGCTATATAAAGCTTTCGTCATGTTTTTATTGTTAGATTTGTCATGATGATCAGGCGTTTACGAATGTTAGACATGGAATGAATAAAGATAACGGATTACACACTTCCTGCCTGGCCAGACACTGTCTGGCCATTTTTTTAAGCCTCAGGCTAAGCAATTCTATACTCTGAACTCCATATCAGACATTGCTGTTCTTGCTCACTTTCATCCACTTTTTATCAGGCTAAACCTGGCTGAATTTGGTGCCGCGTTACGCTGGTGTTTAAATAGCTTTTAGCCACAACTGGCGTCCAATGCAATACGCCTGAATTGAACTAGCAGCAGTAATTAAAAAAAGGCCAGAGCATTGACTCTGGCTTTAGTGCTGAGATGTTTAATGTAATTTGAAGCTGCTGACTGCGTTTTCCAGTGTACCTGCTGCCGTAGCTACCTGAGCGCTTTGTTCCAGCGTCGAAGTCGCTCTTTCGGTACTTTGTTCTGCTAACTCCACCATACTGTGCATGCTGTGTTCTATTGATGATCCAAGCTGCAATTGATTGGATGTCGTAGTCGCTATGTTATCGCTGATTTGGTGCATGGCTTCAATAGCATGGTTTATTTCAGCTAAAGCTGTCATCAGTTGGCTGTTTTGCGCCACACAGTTATTCGCATCTGCCTGGCCTTTTTCGATGGATTTTACCGCATGCATACTTTGTTGTTGCAAGCTGCCAATCATAGTCCTGATTTCGTCTGTTGCCTGCTGACTACGCACTGCTAAAGAACGGACTTCGTCTGCCACAACGGCAAACCCCCGTCCTTGTTCACCTGCTCTGGCAGCCTCTATGGCCGCGTTTAACGCAAGCAAGTTGGTTTGTTCAGCTATGCCACGAATTGTCGTCAGAATACCGCCTATGTTGTTTGATTCTGTGTTTACCGCCTGCATCGTATTGCTGGTGTCGTCCAATTGTTGCGCCAACTCCAGTATCAGTTTGTTATTGGCTACAGAGACCTGATCAATTTGCTGGCTTTGTGCCAGGGCCTGCTGCATTTGTTGTTGGGCCATGTCAGCTTGCTCTGCGATCTGGTGGGTGTTGTTTGCCAACTGATGGGTAATAGCGTTCACTTCAGCAACCTGATGATGCTGAGTACTCAGAGCCTGATGAATAGCATTAACTTCCTGACTGGACAAACGGGCACTTTGGTTCAATTCAAGTACGCCGTGCTGGATCTGTTCAATCAATTGCCGTAACGCTGTGGTTAGGGTATTGACGTTGGCAGATAATTCACCAAACTCGTCATCCGAATCAATAGTCAGTTCCCGGCTTAAGTCACCTTTAGCTATGCGATCCAAGACTTTATTGATGCCTGACAAAGGGGTAATCATGGCTTTAATAGTTAAATAGGCAGCCGCAATGGCTAAACCAACTAATACGATCAGCATGATAACAGCACGAATGGTGCCTGAGTTTAAGGCGGATGATAAGTCTTGCTGCAGCGAATTAAACTGACTGTCGGCCTGGCTAATCATCTGATCCAGAGCAGCGACAGCTTGCGTAACTTGTTGTTCTGACAAGTCCAGTTGTTGCCGTGCCGACTGCAACTGTCTGACCTGCAGCAACTTGATGCTCACCAGATTATTGTCACTCTCAATCCGGTTTTTTACCTGTGCTAACTGAGCAACAAAATCTTGCCATAACTCATCTGCGCCCACTTGTTTTACTATATTGGCGATATAGTCCAGGTTGCCCTGCATATCACTAAAGGCAAACTCCAGATTTTCCTGACTGCTGGCTAGTTGCGTTGGATCTGTCATAGCGGCAATTTCACGGATAGTTTTTAGTAAGCCCAGCAACTGACCATCGACCCGGCTTGCAGCGCCTTCTAATAAAGCCATTTGTGAAGCTTTGCCTGGCGCTTCCCAAAAGGAAATATCCACTAGTGTTGCGCCAGCAGTATCGATCAGATTTTCTAATTCTTTGAGTTCTGCTGCGGCTTTCCCCCCTAAAGCTATAGCTTCTAAGCGGGCTTTAAATAGCTGTTCTACTGCTTCTTGATAGGCTTGAGAGGTTTGTTGTGCTTCAGCTAACGGCTTTTGCAAGCTGGGTTCGTTAGCAACTAAAGGGCTTAGACTGGTCATGCGGCCGCGGAATATTTCTGAGGTCTGACTAAAGTCGTTTTGATAGGCAGTAATTTTGCTGGCTTCTTCCGCCGTATAACCTAAAGCAGATAACTTGGCGAGTTTAAGCAATTGAATTTGTGCCATATTGCTTTGTTGCTGCACCGGGACTGCAGTTTCATTCATTTGACCGCTGGTGCTGTTGACCACTGCAAAGCTCCAGAGTGACGATAAACTGGCGACCAGCAACAACAAGGCAATAAAGCCAAAGCCCAAATAAATTTTATGTGCGACCCGAAGTTTCATAGACAAATTCCAACTGCTGTTATGGTTTTAGTATTGGTTAGAAATCAAGCGAAAGAAAATTGAAGGCTGAAACTAACAAAGTTTCATGAACTGGTCTAGCCAGACTGGTGCAAATTTAGTATTTTCTTATAAAAAAAGAGCACCATTTCAGTGCAATTCGTTAAAAAGCGTAATAAAACTCTACGCTTAATCACCACTTCATCCATTCGCCACGGCACAAGAATTTAAACTGTCAAAGCTCTATAGTTTAGGCAGTTTTTCTATATCTGGTGCAAAGGCTGCATCTGCATCGCCCAGGTGTTTTATTTTGTCTCTTTCATTAGGTTTTGGCTTGGATAGTCAGCTGTCCACCTAAACGATAGCGGCTGCCTGCTGAAGTCAGATAGGCGAAACTAACCGCACCTCCGCGGCTGAAGGTGCGGCGGGTCAAGCGTAAACAAGGTTCTGAGGCTGGTATCTTTAAATGCTGGCGGGTTAGTTCATCTGGCAAGACGGCTTCAACTATATGCTCAGCATCTGTTAATGGAGCCACAGCACTTAAGTACTCATGTGGGGTTTGCAAAACAAAGTCCTGAGCTAAATAATCCGGCACTTGTTCCGGATTGACATAACGGGCTTCCAGTTGCAGTGGCTGCTGATTTTCATAGTGCACAATCAAGGAGAAAAAAACCGGGGCATTGCGGTTTAAACCTAAGGCTGTTGCAACTACACCCGGGCAGGGCAAGCTGGTCAGTTGCACCAGTTCTGCTTTATGGAAATGGCCACGGCGCTGAATTTCGTCGGCAATATTGCGAATTTCTAATAAGGACGACTGTGACTTAGGTGAAGCGACAAAACTGCCTACGCCCTGAGTGCGATACAAAACTCCTTGCTCAGTCAGTTCTTGCAATGCACGGCGTGCTGTCATACGACTGACAGCAAATTGGGTTGCCAACTCGTTTTCTGACGGAATACGACTATGCTCAGGCCAGGCTGCAGTTTCGACCTGGCTTAAAATATAATCTTTGATCGTGGCAAACTTCTTCTGCCTGACGCTGTTGTCCATTATTACTTAGATACCTCAAATGGAATGCTGAGAAAAATAGCTGAATATGGTTGTATAGACAAGTTGTTCGGGTAGAATTCAGCCTACTAGAGCTAAACAACTGGTGCGTAGAGTGTCGTGCTAAGGGTGAATAATGCAAGTCTTTGATGCAATTTGGATTAATGTCAATTTAGCCACTATGACCGACAACGGTCAACCTTATGGTGCTATCAGCAATGCTGCTTTGGCCGTCAAAGATGGTCGTATCGCCTGGCTAGGGCCTAAAGCTGACTTGCCAGCTACTGAGCTGCTATCCACTCCTTTGTATGATGGCAAAGGCCAGTGGCTGTTGCCGGGTTTTATCGACTGCCATACTCATCTGGTGTATGCAGGCAGTCGCGCTAATGAATTTGAAATGCGGCTAAATGGCGCTACTTATCAGCAAATTGCAGAAGCGGGTGGGGGTATTAAATCCACTGTAGCTGCGACCCGTGCCGCCAGTCATGAAGAGTTATTTGTGCTGGGTAAGCAGCGCTTAAATGCGTTGTTGAGCCAAGGCGTGACAACGGTAGAAATCAAATCAGGTTATGGTCTTGATTTACAAACAGAGCAAAAAATTCTGGAAGTTGCTGCAGAATTAAACCGCACTCATCCGATAGACATCCAGAAAACATTTTTAGGTGCTCATGCCTTACCTTTGGACTATGCAGGTCGGCCTGATGACTATATGCAGTTAGTGGTCAATGACATGCTGCCCCAGTTACATCAGCAAGGGCTGGTTGACGCTGTTGACGTCTTTTGTGAAGGCATAGGTTTTTCGGTGGCGCAAAGCCGTTTGTTATTTGAAAAAGCCAAAGCTTTGGGCTTGCCAGTGAAGGCTCACGCTGAGCAGTTGTCGCATTTAGGCGGCGCCAGTTTAGTGGCAGAATTCAGCGGCTTATCCGCGGATCATATTGAATACCTGCAAGAGCAGGATGTGTTAGCGATGAAAGCGGCTGGCACTGTGGCCGTGGTATTGCCCGGCGCTTTTTACTTTTTACGTGAAACCAAACTACCACCTTTTGAGCTGTTGCGTCAGCACAAGGTGCCTATGGCGATATCGACCGATTTGAACCCCGGTACTTCGCCGTTTTGCAATTTGCCTTTGATGCTGAATATGGCTTGTACTTTATTCCGTTTTACGCCAGAAGAAGCTATTGCCGGCGTCACCCGGCATGCTGCCGCTGCTTTAGGCATGACAGACAGAGGCATTTTGGCCGTCGGACAGCAGGCTGACTTTGGTCTGTATCAAATCAGCCAGCCTGCTGAGCTCTGTTACCAGTTTGGTGTCAGTGCTCTGACTCAACTGGTCAAAGCCGGACGCGAAGTCAATCTGCGTGGGCTGAGCTAACTTTACAAGGTAGAAAAACAGAGTAATCTTAAGATCTTATCTGATCTTTTGAGTGTTGGCTGTGCTGTCATCTTTTCGGTCTGTCTTGTCTATTGCTTTGTTGACCAGCTCTGCACCTGCTTTGGCCCAGAGTCTGGTCGCCCAATCTTTGTGGTATCTGGTTCTACTCTTAACTTTGTTCCTGTTGCTGTTAGCAGTCTGGATTGTCGTATTAAAAAGACGTCTGGCAGCGCAATCACTCCTGCTAACACAAGCCAAACCCAAAGATTTATCCTTTTTATCTTTGCACGATGATACCAGCGGTTTACCGAATAAATTGCAGTTACAACAGCAGTTTGAGCTTTGGTGCCGTAGCCATCCAAATCAAAAAGCTTCGTTGCTTTTATTAAAAATTCAAAACTTTGAACGGGTGAACCAGGCTTTGGGTCATCAGAATGCAAATGTCGTGTTATTGCAGATAGCGCAGCGCATCAATGTCGCAGTGCAGCAGGATCAGGAATTACTGGTTCTGGAGCAACAAGGTCTACAAAGCAGTAAAGTGGCCCATCTGGGGGGAGTAGATTTTGTGCTTTGGGTGGATGCAAGCACCCGTCAGCACGCCGCTGAGCAAATTGCCCGCCGGTTGGAACAGAATGTGCCTGAACCCCTGCTGATCCACGGTTGTGCTGTGGAATATCAGCTACAAAGTGGCATCGCCCATTATCCGCAACATGGTGAGTTGTTATCTGATTTGATAGAGCGGGCTCATCTTGCTATGCAAAACCGGCAATGGGTACAAAGCAGCTCGGGGGTATTTCATCCGGAACTTATCAGCTACAACAACGACAAGCTGGGTTTAATGGCAGAACTTCGTAATGCTATAAGTCAACAACAGCTGAAGTTACATATTCAGCCGCAAATTGCTTTAAATAGCCGTCAGGTTCTGGCGGGTGAAGTCTTAGTGCGCTGGCATCATCCGCGCCGAGGCTTATTGGGCCCTGCAGAGTTTTTAGAGTTGGCTGAACAGATGGGTGTGATCTATCCATTGACTCAATGGGTGCTGGAGAAAGCTGTGCTCACTCTTGCAGAGCTGGCGCAGCAAGACATTCATTGCAAAATAGCAGTGAATATTTCCAGTAAAGATTTACTGCAGGACGAAATGGTCGACAGCTTAGAGGTGTTGCTAAAACGTCATAAAGTGCAGCCATCACAGCTGGTGCTGGAACTCAAAGAAAGTGCCTTAGTAGCCGAACCCGGCAAAGCCATGCGTATGCTGAAACACTTAGATCAGCTTGGCGTAGAGTTGGCATTGGATGATTTTGGTACCGGATTTTCTTCTTTGGCTTATTTACGTGAATTGCCGATAAGCCAGGTGAAAGTAGACTGTTCTTTTATATTTGATTTACACCGCTCAGATACCCACACCGCTATTACAGGCGCCATTATTGATATGGCAAAAAATATGAATTTTGTGGTGGTAGCTGAAGGCATAGAACAAGTTGAAGTAGAGCAAAAACTTATTGCTATGGGTTGTGCCAGAGGGCAGGGCTTTTTATATGCCAAGCCTTTTGCGCTGGATGCTTTTTCTGCTTGGATCAAGCAGTGGAGTTACAGTAAGGCGACTTACTAAAAATAGGGTTAGAGCATATTAGTTACACATAACTATTGTTCTAACCCCATTTTTAACTTTGTTTTCCGAATAGGAAAGCACAGACCAGAGCTGTCAATATCTGGCCTGCATCATTCATGCCTGCAGCTAAGCCAGCAGGATGCTGAGCAGGGGCAGCTTCTGCCAGATGTAAATAACGGCTTTGTGCCTGACTTGCCAGCAGATAAACAAAATGTTCTGCTTGTTGCACTGACACACCACAACTGTTGTAAGCACTAACTGGCATGCCTGTAATAGCATCCGTATCCAACTCTATGCCAAACACTTGTTGTGGATCGCGCTGGCTTAACCAAAGTTTCAGTAGTTCCGGCCAGGGGGCTTGTTCACGCACAAAGAGTTGTTGGTAACTTAAGACATCCACGCCCGCTTTTTTTATTTGAGCCAGAGAGCTGGCCGAGTTTTTCAATTCATGAAAACCCATTACCAGATAACTATCTAAATGGCCTTGAGCTTTGGCATAACTAAAGCCATTGCCACTGTGGCGGCCTTCCAACAAACGGAAATCAGCATGGGGATCAAGGTTAATGCAATTAACCGGCTGCTGCTGGCTTTTTGCTAAAGCACTTAACAATGGCAGGCTATTGTTATGACCCCCACCTATGACAATAGGTGTTAAACCTGCGGAAAAAATGGCCAGCAGCACAGGATCTAAACGTAAATCAATCTCTGCACAGAGGCTGCGTAAAGTCGCGACATCGGCATTTTGACTTTGCTGCTGCAGATCGGCGCAGTTCAGCTCACCCAATAGCAGTATCTGTGAGCCATCTAAAAATTCGTTTTGCTGTAAGTTAATAAACTTACGAATAAAGGCCTGCCAGCCGAGATCTGAACCGCCCTGACCTAAATTAGCGCGTGGGCCTATATCTTCAGGCACTCCGAAAAGAACAAAAGCACAACCTTGTTGTTTAGCCGCATTGAGAGCATCAGTGAAAGGCAGAGCAGGATCTGCATAATGCAGTACCTGTCCCAGTCGGGTTTCACCGTCACGTAACTGTTGAAAGGCCGCCAAAGTGGCGGCCTGATAGCGGATTAGAACATCCATCGTCTGTTATTCCAGATCTAAAGGCTCAGGAGACAAAATAATGCCTGTGTTGTCGGCATACAGATGATCGCCTGGTAAAAAAGTCACACCGCCAAAATTTACCGGCACCTCGTGTTCACCAAAACCTCTGTCATCCGCGCCTACTGGAATAGCGTTCACCGCTTGAATGCCAATATCAAAGTCTTCCAACGTATCTACATCACGTACGCTGCCGTAACAGACAATACCTTCCCAACCATTGGCTGCCGCTATAGAGGCTAATTCGCCATCTATTAAAGCCCGACGGGACGAACCGCCGCCGTCAATCAATAACACTTTCCCTACACCAGGTTCAGCTAAAGCCTGACGAATTAAACCGTTGTCTTCAAAACACTTAATGGTCTGGATGAGGCCACCAAAAGAGCGACGGCCACCGTAGTTGGCAAAAATGGGCTCAACCACATCGATCATGTCGGCGTACAGGTCACATAATTCCGAAGTGTTATATTCCATCTGGGGCTCCAAACTTAAGTCTTTGATCAAAAACACAGTATACCCGTCTCACCTGAAGCTGCAAGGTCGTTGACTGCGCTTGCTCACCCCAATCACATAGTTTATCTATGCTCATGGGGATTCACTTGCTTGTCGCCTACTTGCAACTCCAG
>Ga0181595_10003518_pt1 | contig 14899 bp, 18 predicted proteins | sample 041ome_7_FD_145604 | JGI IMG/M metagenome (GOLD analysis project Ga0181595, IMG submission 145604) | Coastal salt marsh microbial communities from the Groves Creek Marsh, Skidaway Island, Georgia - 041401AS metaG (spades assembly) | ecosystem: Environmental > Aquatic > Marine > Intertidal zone...
TCGTTCTGAGCCAGGATCAAACTCTCAAGTTGTTTCACATCCCACCGCAGCACCAGACCAAAGCCCAGCCAACCACAGCGAAACGCGCTTCAAGGAGCCGTTCCTGCACAAATCTATTACGTAATGGATACGTGAAGGACATGCATTGGAACGACTTGACTTTAAACTGATACCCGCGGCCTTGAACTCCGCAGGACCAGGCGCCGTCGCCCACATGTCCCTTCATCTAAACCTACAATGTCAAAGATCACACCAAGACAAAAACAGCGGACAACCAACCCTCCCCGTTCTTTCGTCCGGGGGATTGGACATCCGTATCTGTTGGCGACCGAGGAAACGTCAGTGCGTCCCCGCCGGTGGAGCGGCCTATATGGGGTGATGTGAGTCGGGTCAAACCCTTTTTGCAGATTTTTTTCAGGCAGCGGAATTTTTCCGGCCCCGATGTGGGACCGGTGCTGCGCTGCCCTGGCCTCGACGCGATACCTTCTCCGCGCTGGAGGCCGATGCTCCCGTAAACCCACCCCGCGCGAAACGGTTGCCCAAGCCGCATTTGCATCCGCACAGATATTATGTCATTCGCTATGCCATAACAACCCTGGCCTTGGGAGATGTCATGCAGGTCTTGAGAACGCCGGATGCGCGATTCGCCGCCATTCCCGATTTTCCCTTCGCAGCGCATTATGCCGAGATCGCCGACCCGACCGACGGCACCCGGCTTCGTGTGCATTATGTCGACGAAGGACCGCGTGAGGCTCCTGTCGTGCTGATGATGCATGGCGAGCCGAGCTGGTGCTATCTCTATCGCTTCATGATCGGCCCCGTGGCAGACGCCGGTTATCGCGTCCTTGCTCCCGACCTGATCGGTTTCGGCAAGTCGGACAAGCTCGCGAAAAAGAGCGACTATAGCTATGCGCGCCATGTCGCCTGGATTCGCCGCTGGATCGAGAAGCTCGACCTAGGGAACATTACTCTCGCGTGCCAGGACTGGGGATCGCTGATCGGCCTCAGGCTCGTCGCGGAAATGCCCGAGCGGTTCAACGGCGTGGTACTTTCCAATGGCGGCCTGCCCGCAGGCCAGGATGCGCCGCGCGCCTTTGCCATCTGGCGGGCGTTTTCAAAGTACAGCCCGGTCTTCCCGATCGGTAGGATCATCGCCAGGGGGACAGCGCGCACGCTCTCCGATGCCGAGATCGCCGCCTATAACGCCCCCTTCCCCGATGGCCGCTACAAGGCGGGTGCGCGCATTTTCCCAAGTTTTGTGCCTTTGGGGCCGAATGTCGCGGTGCCCGATCAGCTGAAAGCCTGGGAGGTGCTCGACCGCTGGGAGAAGCCGTTCCTGTGCTGCTTCAGCGACCGAGACCCCATCACCCGCGGCGGCGACGCGCTGTTCGTCGGCCGCGTGCCGGGGACCAGAGGGCAGAATCACTGCACGCTGAGCGGGAGTCACTTCATCCAGGAGGACGATCCGCAGGGGTTCGTGCGGTGCATTCTCGATGTGGCGGGGCAAGCGCCGGGATAGGCTCGGTTGGCACATCGATCGACCCGATCTGCGCGGTCGCTACAAAGGTTTGAAATTGGATAGCTGAAGTCGCGTGGGGATCAGACGTTCAGGCGCTCTTATTGGAGCCAACCCTCGAACGTCGGGGCGCTACGAGAATGCTCCATGACGTGAAGAGTATGGTTACGCGCTACAATCACCCAGTGCCGAAAGTCTGTAACTGCCAATGTCCCGTTACGCTCCACCACTTCACGCAACCAGGGCGAGCCGAGAACTTCCAAAAAGGGCCAACAACCTCCGTAGGGGACAGGTTTGACCAAGGCAGGAACTTCGACCTTCATGCCGTTGAGATAGTCAGAGAATTCGTCAAAAGACATGAAGGCATAAGTGTTGCTGAACGACAGAACAATCCCCTTCGTTGGGGGGTTTAGTTCAGTGGGGTAAAGACCCTGAAGAATCAGAGACCCGCTGCTGCTCCAGATAAGATTGAAAGCGCTGAGCGGCAGTTCCGGAGCGTGATCGACGGGGCTCCAGCGAATTAAGGTTGCAGTCGTCATTGAAAGCTTTTGGATGGTAAAGCCAGTGATGGCAACGGTGTCGTTTCCGGATCGAATTATCTTATCGTTAAAGGTTCACACGTCCACTACCTCCGCTCAGCCAGAGCTTGTCGAAGGCCCCGCTATATGGCCAGCGTCGGCGCGGGTCCTTCGACTTCGCGGGCTGACGCCCGCTGCTCAAGATGAATGCGGGTGGTAAGGCTTAAGATGCCAACGAAAGTCCAGCCTCACCCCTCGATCAGATCCAGATACGCCACGACATCATTGTCGGTGGCGATGAACAGGCCTTCCTGCACTTCCGCCGGTTCGAGTTCGGCGAGGCGCAGCGCTTCGGACAGTGGGCCGTAGAACAGGGTGGACGCCGCGCCGCCCTCGGCCTCGCCATCGAGATGGTAGAGGCGGACGCTGACCTGATCGGATGTCGAGCGCATCAGTCCTGCTCCCGCTTCGCGTCATCGAGCAGCCGCAACGCGCGCGCCTGCTCGCTCGCATGACTCAGACGCTCGGCCTTGGTGCGACCGAACTTGGCGCGGTTGGCAGCGGCGGTGGCTTCGCCCTGCTTGCGTTTGATGGCCTTGCGCGCCTGTCTGAGGTTGATGATCTCGGCCATGGTCAGCCCCCCTGCCCTGTCTGCTCCGACATTTCGATGAAGTCGCGCGCCAGATCGCGCTCGGCCCGATCGGCAAAGGTCTGGTCGATATCGGGAGCCCGGCCAAACATGAAAAGCATGCACCACAAGGCAAAGCGTTCGCCCGGGATCGTCGTCAGTCCGAGATCGACCTGCATCCGCTCGATCGCTGCATCCACCGCCTGCGGGGCGATGGCGGCAGGATCGCGTGTGCCGAAATAGCGTTCGAGCTGGTCTTCGAAGGTCATGAGCGACCTTTAGGCGGCATCGGGATCCTTGTGCAACCAGTCCGCATGGCGCGGCGCCTTTTTGGTGCGGCTCCATTCGTCGAGCATCAGCGGCGCGACACGCTTCAATTCCTCGTAATGCTCGGGCTTGCCGATATTGCAGGCGAGCTCGACGCGATGGCCATTGGGATCGAAGAAATAGATCGAGCGGAAGATGCCGTGAAAGGTTGGCCCCAGCACATCGATGCCCAGCCCCTCGATATGCGCCTTCGCCGCAAGCAGGGCGTCCATGTCGCGCACCTCGAACGCGATATGCTGCACCCATTCGGGGGTGTTGGCATCGCGGCCCATCTCGGGCTGCTGCGGCAGTTCGAAAAAGGCCAGCACATTGCCGCCGCCGCAATCGAGGAACACGTGCATATAGGGGTCATAGGCCCCGGTCGATGGCACATGGTCTTCGGAAAAGGCACTGGTATAGGTCATGCCCAGCACCTTCTCGTACCATTCGACTGTCTCTTTCGCGTCCTTGCAGCGATAGGCGACGTGATGGATGCGCGACAGCGCGAAGGGCGCGGTCATTCCGCCGGTTCCTGTACCTTCAGCACGCCGCGGCGCAGCTGGTCTTCCTCGATCGACTTGAACAAAGCCGTGAAATTGCCGTTGCCGAAACCTTCATCCTTCTTGCGCTGGATGAATTCGAAGAACACCGGGCCAATCTGCGGCTGGCCGAAGATCTGCAGCAGCAGGCGCGGATCGTTGTTCTCGGTCGATCCGTCGAGCAGGATGCCGCGCGCCTGCAGTTCCGCGACCGGTTCGCCATGGCCGGGCAGACGCTCTTCGAGCGCCTCGTAATAGGTTGCGGGCGGCGGCGCCATCAGCGGCGCACCCAGCGCCTTGATGCGGTCAAGGCACGCGATCAGGTCGTCGCAGATGAAGGCGATATGCTGGATGCCCTCACCATTATAGGCACGCAGGAACTCGTCGATCTGGCCGCCGCCCTTCGCGCCTTCCTCGTTCAAGGGAATGCGGATGCGGCCGTCGGGCGCGGTCATCGCGCGGCTGGTGAGGCCGGTATATTCGCCCTTGATGTCAAAGAAGCGGATCTCGCGGAAGTTGAACACGCGCTCGTAGAACTTGGCCCAATGGTCCATGCGGCCGCCATAGACATTGTGGGTCAAGTGATCGATCATCTTGAAGCCCGCGCCGACGGGGAAGCGATCGACGTTCGGCAGATATTCGAAATCGATATCGTAGATCGACAGCGCATCGGGATTGTCGAACGTGGCATAGCGGTCGATCAGATAGATGATCGCGCCACCGATGCCGCGGATCGCGGGAAGGCGAAGCTCCATCGGGCCGGTCTTGGTTTCCACCGGCTCCGCGCCGCGCGCCAGCGCTTCCTTATAGGCGTCGCGCGCATTCTTGACGCGAAAGCCCATGCCGCAGGCCGAAGGACCATGTTCGGCGGCAAAATAGGCCGCAGGGCTGGCGGGCTCGTAATTGGCGATCAGGTTGATATCGCCCTGCCGCCAGAGGTGGACGTCCTTCGAGCGGTGCTGCGCAATGCGGGTGAAGCCCATCGCAGTGAACACGGGCTCGAGCAGGCCCTTTTCCGGCGCGCAGAATTCGACGAACTCGAAGCCGTCCAGGCCCAGGGGATTTTCGAAAAGGTCAGCCATTGCCGCGCACTCCTGCAGAATATCTATTCTGCACAAAAGATAGCCACACCCCAAACTGGTGTCAAATGAAACCATCTGATTGCGGCGAACACGCGCGCCGAAGCGGGTCCCGCAAGGCGGGTTGGATCACTGTGTATCGCGATTTTGGAAAATGGCGCGCCCGGAACGATTCGAACGTCCGACCCTCAGATTCGTAGTCTGATGCTCTATCCAGCTGAGCTACGGGCGCGTTGGAGGGCTGCCAATAGTCAGCGAAGATAGGCTTGGCAACACCTTTTTCTGCCATTTCGAAAAATCATGCACCGACCGGCTGTCCATCCAGGGATTGCGCGATGATCGCCAGGAGGGGAAGGTCTGCAGGCGGCATCGGCAACTGGTACAACTCGTCCACCGTCGCCCAGCGCAAGGCGGTGGCGTGGAGCGCCTGCGGTTCGCCCGCCCAGACGCGGCACCGGAACAGCAGCAGGATCAGGTGGCGCTGGCCGAGCGAGGCGCTGGCAAAGGTCATCGGCTCGCACTCTTCCGGCAGAATCGCGATTCCAAGCTCCTCGGCGAGCTCGCGCGCCAGGGCCTGTTCCGGCGTCTCGCCTGGTTCGATCTTGCCGCCGGGGAACTCCCACAGCCCCGCCATCGCGGTTCCTTCGGGGCGCTGCTGCACCAGGATGCGGCCCTGGGTATCGAGCATGAGCCCCGCCACAACGGGGAAGAGTGTCGGATAATTTTCCATTGGATCGGCGCGCCTTAACTTTTTGGTAAGTCGAATTTGCAAAATTGCGAGGGGGGCAGATGGGACCCCGGCCATTTTACGGAAGCACCATGCTGCACTTTCTGACTCTCTTGGCCAGATCAAAGCGCGGCGCAACCGCAATCGAATATGGCCTGATCGTGGCCCTTATCGGCATTACCATCATCGTTTCGATGAGCTCGATGGCCAGCAAGACCATCGGGATGTGGGATTTTGTCGAGGAGAAGATCGTCCCGAAGGAAGAGTAAGTGTCGGAATTTCAGACAGCCCGGCCACTCTTAGGAAAATGGAAAGCTTTTTGATCTAACCCCAAACCGTCCAATCTCAATTCGCCAGATCGGACGGGGAAGTGAAGACCTCGAACAGGAGACCTGACATGAAGACCATTCGCAATCTTTTCGCCGACAAGAAGGGCGCAACCGCCATCGAGTACGGCCTGATCGCCGCTCTGATCGCCGTCGCCGCGATCACCGCCATGAGCTCGCTGGGCACCAACCTGTCGAGCACCTTCAATACCGTCAGCTCGAAGCTGACCACTCAGTCGGCCGGCGGCAGCACCGGCGGCAGCACCGGCGGCAGCACCAGCACCGGCGGCTGAGCCCTGGCTCAATCGACAAGGAAGGGCGGCAGCAATGCCGCCCTTTTTTTGTGCCCTCAGTACGTTACCAGCTTGACCTTCTGCCCAGGCGCCAGCGCCGCGTTACCGGACAGGCCGTTGAGCGCCAGGAAACGCTCGACCTTCAGATCGTCATAGGCCATGCGCGCGGCCAGCCGCTGCACGGTATCGCCGCGGGCCACGGTGACCACCCGCACCCGCCGCGGCCTGATCTGCGCAGCCTCGGCGCCTGCCAGCCGCTGTACGCTCTGGAACATCGGCGCAAACACATCGGCGCGGCCAGCCGGGGTCAGCGCCACGAAATGATAGGCCCGGTTGTTGGCAAAGGCATAGGCGAACACCGTCACATCGACGAGTTGCCGGTTGGCGTTGACGCGCGCAGTCGCATAGGCGGCGGGGATACCGTTGACCGTCGTCCGCTGGATCTGCCCATAATTGATTCGCTGATTGCTGCTGCCAAGCCCCGCAAAGGCCTGGTCGACATAGCGTGACAGGTCACCCGAATATTGGCCGAGCGTGAACTGCGCCTGGGCGGACTGACCGTTGATCGTCACCGCGCTGGTGCCGTTCTGCATGGCAAAGCCCTGAGGCACAGCGAATTTGAGGCCCAGCTCTGGATGGAGGAACTGGCGCCCCTGAACAACGCCCTGTTTCGGATCGTCGCCATAGAGCAGCCCGTCGAGACGGCTGAGAAAGACGTCGCGGTTGCGCGTGCTGCCGCTGAACTTCTGCGCCACCGTCGCTGCGCGGCTGACGCGGCGCGCCGGATCGGGATGGGTGCTTGCCCATTCGGGCACCGAACGGGCATCGCCGCCCTGCGAACGCACGTCGATCGCCTGCTGCGCCGCGAGCGAAGCCAGCATCGACGACAATGCCTGCGGATCATAACCGGCCTGGCTCAGATAGCGCACGCCGAGATCGTCGGCCTCTTCTTCCTGCTTGCGCGAATATTTGAGCGTCAGCAGCTGCGAACCGGTGCCGAAAATCTGCTGGCCGATCTGGCCTGCCGCGCCGTCACCGAGCAGCACCGCCGCGCCGATCTGCCCCAGCAGGCCAATGATGCTGTTGCGTTGCGCCGCCTTCTGGCGCTTTTCCGAATGGCGCGCGGCGACATGGCCGACCTCGTGGCCCAGCACCCCGGCCAGCTCGGCCTCGTCGTTCATCAGCGCCATCAGCTGGCGCGTCACATAGACATAGCCCCCGGGAATCGCGAAGGCGTTGTTCACCGGGCTGTTGAGCAGGGTGACGGTGAAATCGTCGCGGGCATTGCCGAGACCCGACTGGACCGCAATGCCCTTGCCCACCTGCACGACATAGCTGGTCTGCGGCACCTGATAGGCCCCGCCGAATTCCTCGAGCAGCTTGGGGTGCACTTCGGCGCCCTGGCGCTTTTCCTGGGCGGTGATCGCCTGGGCCTGCATCGCCAGCGCTTCCGCCCGGGGCGCGACCGACTGGCCGATGAGCGCGATGGTGCCAGCACCAGCCGCCGCCATGATTGCCAGATGCTTGAACCGTGCCGCCATATCGCTCTCCCTTATCGTCTCCGGCCATGCCAGTTGATGCGCATCATGCCGCCAGGCACGCGCAGGATCAAATGGCGATGCCCGCACAACGATGCGATCGCCGAGCGGTTGCGACGATTTTACGTGAACGTCAGAGCGCGCCGATCGCCAGGAAGCGGGCTTCGCGCGCGGCCCTGAGTTCGGCGGGGCTCAGCTTCTTGAGGCCTTCCAGCTCCTCGCGGATGGCCTTGCCCAGCTCTGCAATCGCCTGGGCCTGGTCGCGATGCGCGCCGCCGACCGGCTCCTTGACGATCCGGTCGATGACATTGAGCCGCTTGAGGTCCGCTGCGGTCACCTGCATCGCCTCGGCCGCATCCGCGGCCTTGTCGGCGGTGCGCCACAGGATCGAGGCGCAGCCTTCGGGCGAGATCACCGAATAGACGGCGTGTTCGAACATCAACACGCGTTCGGCCGAGGCCAGCGCCACCGCACCGCCCGAGCCGCCCTCGCCGACAATCGCCGCGACCATCGGCACACCCAGCGTCAGGCAGCGTTCGGTCGAGCGAGCGATCGCCTCGGCCTGGCCGCGCTCTTCGGCCTGGACGCCGGGAAAGGCACCCGATGTATCGACCAGGGTCACCACCGGCAGGCCGAACCGGTCGGCCAGGTCCATCAATCGGATGGCCTTGCGATAGCCCTCGGGCTTGCCCATGCCGAAATTGTGCCGGATGCGGCTTTCGGTGGTGTCGCCCTTTTCATGGCCGATCACGACGACGCGCTGCTCGCCCATCCGGGCAAAGCCGCCCATGATCGCCTTGTCGTCGGCAAAGGCGCGGTCGCCCGCCAGCGGCAGGAAATCGTCGAACATGCCCGCCACATAATGCTTGAAATGCGGCCGCGCCGGATGGCGGGCGACCTGAGTCTTCTGCCACGGGGTCAGGCCCGCATAGGTCGAGGCCAGCAGCTTGCGCGACTTGGCGGCAAGCCGTTCAATCTCGCTCTCGATATCGATCTCGCCCGTATCGGCGGTTTCACGAAGCTCGGCGATGCGCGCATCGAGCGCGGCGATCGGCTTTTCGAATTCCAGATAGCTTGTCATGCTCATGACGCAATCGCCTAGCCCTGCCGCCGCCGCTCGGCAAGATTCATCTGCGCGAGCGGATGGCGGCGGTTGACCAGCTCGACGAGGCGGCGGCTGTCGACATGGGTATAGATCTGCGTCGTCGCGATATCGGCATGGCCCAGAAAGGTCTGCAAGGTCCTGAGATCCGCGCCACCTTCGAGCAGATGCGTGGCAAAGGCGTGGCGCAGCACATGCGGGCTGACACGCGCAGGATCGATTCCGGCGCTGGCGGCAAATTCCTTGATCAGCTGGTAGAGCCGGATACGGCTGATATGCCCGGTGCGCGAAGGGAACAGCCAGCGCGGATTGGACGAAGGCACCGCCAACCAGCGCTGCAGCGCTTCGCGTGCGCGCCCCGATATTGGCACCAGCCGCTGCTTGCCCCCCTTGCCGGTGATCGCCAGCAGCCGCCGTCCGGCGAGCGCCGCGCTGCGCGGCAGGCCGACCAGTTCGCTGGCGCGCAACCCCGATCCGTAAAGCAGTTCCAGCAGGGCGAGCAGGCGGATGTCGGCAGCGCGCGCCTCCGGGGCGGCAGCGCGCTCCTCGGCGAGCGCGAACAGCTGCGCGATCTCGTCATGACTCAGGATCTTCGGAAGCGGGCGCTGCACCTTGGGCCGCGCCAGCATGGCCTGCGCTTTCCGGGCATCGACGCCCAGCCCCTCGTCTTCCAGGAAGGCGAAGAAGCCGCGCAACGACGAGCTCTTGCGTGCCAGGCTGCTGGCAGCGAGTGAGCGCCAGTGATGGTCGAGCGTCGCGCGCGCGGTCTCGTCGGCTTGCGCCAGCCGACCGCCCAGAATTTCGGACGCCTGTTCGAGATCGCGACGATAGGCTGCCAGTGTGTTTGCGGAAGCGCCGCGCTCGGCCGCCAACATTTCCAGGAAGCGGTCGATCAGCCGGGCGTCTTCGCTGCCCACCGATCAGGCGCGGCTGACGGCTTCGGCTGCAATCATCCGCGCTTCGGCCTGGCGTCCCACCGTGCGCAGCGCCGCCACGACATGATAGAGCTGGCGCGGGGTCATCGCCGACCAGTCATTGCCCTGCATCCCCATGCCGACCAGCAGCGTCACCAGCCCGTCATTGCCTTCAGCGGCAGCAGCGGCAATCGCGCGGGTCCAGCGGGTTTCGCCGCCGAAACCGATGCCCAGGTCCTCTGCGAGCGAATCGCGGTCAGCACTGCTCAGCCGTCCCAGTCCGGCAAGACCGGCAACCAGAAACGCGCTCTTGCGTGCCTCATTGCTCTGGTCATTGTCGAAAAAGCTGCTGACCTCGGACGCGGCGACCTGCGCGCGTCCCGGAACCGCGACCGCGAGCACCGCCCAGCCGAGGCTGCCTTCTTCCGCGACCGACCGCCAGCGCGCCGCGCTGGTGTCGAAGCCTGCCGAGACCATGGAGACGATCAGATCGTCGGCATAATCCGCCAGGTCTTCCGAAGGCACGACACGCGCCGCTGCATGTGCGGTCAGGATATGCGCCGAATAGCGGACAAAGGCGTTTTCCGACCGGTCCCAGAGCGCACGCATCGCGCGGACCCGGTCATCGGCATCGGTCGCGACATAGGCCGTGCGCAGCAACGCCATCCGGTCGCGCAGTGCTTCATCGGTGCCCGGATCGTCGAAGGTGGCGCCGTAGAGATCGACCATATCGGCGCTCGACAGCATGCCCATCGCTGCCGCGACATCGGCGGCCTGCACGCGCGAAGCGAGCGGGGCCATCGGAGCGCGTGCGCGCCAAGCCTGGAAATTGCGGTCGGCGCGCGCATAGAGCGCCTCGGGCGGCTCGATCCCGGCGGTCAGCGCCAGGCCGAAGCGCCAGCGGGTGAGTTGATCGACATCATCCCATTGCACCGTGACCGCGCGCCTGCCGTTGAGGCTCGCGCCGACGATCTTCTCGGCGAGCACGACATCGATGCGGTCCATCGCACCCTGGCGGCGCGCCCGGTCGATCTGCTCGCGCGCTGCACTGCCTTCACCCGAAAAGCCCGAACATATCGCGCGGATCAGCTGCCACTGGTTGCCCTTGGCGCTCTCTCCGGCAAAGGGCAGCAGCGGGCACATGCCGAGCGGATCGGCCGACGCGACATAGCTGTCGAGCGCGACATTGAGCAGGCGCGGCGTCGCGGCCGGCGGATCGACCGCCTGCACCATGCGCACCGCGCCATCGGCCGAACCGATGCGCAGCAGCAGCGCTGCGCGTTCCGCGGCCCAGTTGGCGCCATTGAGGCCCTGCGGGGTCGCAAGTTCGCTCAGGAGGAGCTTCTGCAGGCCGAGCGAGGCCCAGCGAGACACGATGCGGCCGCTGGTCCTGCGCACCAGCGTCTGCGCATAAAGCCCACCGATATTGCCCAGCGAGGAGGCCGCAAACCCGCCATTGGCCTGAGTCAGCGGCCCGATCAGATCCAGCGAGCGCCGGGCGCTCGGCGGCAGCGACTGGGTCAGTGCAATCTGTGCTTCAAGCTCTTCCTGCAGCTTGGCGAGTTCCTCGCTCAGCTCCTCATCGGTCGGCGCATCCTGGCCGGCGAGCGTCGGCAGCGGCGCGGCCGGCAATGGCACGGCCGTGCCGGGGACCGGCGCAACTGTACGACCCGGCTCGGCAGGAGGCGGCGGCTCGGACTGCGAAGGCGCGGGCGCGGGATCGTTGAAGCCTGGCGGAAGCAGCGATTCAGGCGCCTCGTTCTGCCCGATCACCGGCGCGGAAACAAACGCCAACGCCAGCAGGCTGACACAGCCCAGCACCATCCCCCGCCGCATGAATTCAGCCCTCGGACTGGGTGGAGCCAGCAGCGGCTCCGCTCTTGGCCGCAGCAGGCAGCGGGATCGACTTTTCGACGCGCTGGGTCGGCACCTCGCCACCGCGCGACCATGCCAGAGCCAGCAGACCGATCAGGGCAACGGCGATCACCACCAGAATGATCGGGCCCTTGGGCCGCCTGCGCCGTCCATAATTCTGTCCGATAATGGCCATAGCCAGGATATTCTCCGTCCAAGTCAAGATAACTTGCGCCACCGCCTAGCCTATTTATAGGCTGCGCGGCAATGCTGCAGAACCGAAAATCAGACCCTGCGCGGCTGGCCGGGGATATCATGCGATGGCTCGACCGGCCGCTGGTGCTGGTGGGGTTGATGGGCGTGGGAAAGTCGACGGTCGGCAAGCGGCTGGCAAACGATCTTGGCATCGGCTTTGTCGATGCCGACGAGGAGATCGAGAAGGCCGCGCACATGACCATTGCAGAGATTTTCGAGCGTTTTGGCGAGCCCTATTTCCGCGATGGCGAGCGCCGGGTGATTTCACGGCTGATCGACGGACAGCCGCGCGTGATCGCCACCGGCGGCGGCGCGTTCATGAACGAGGAGACGCGTGCGCTCATCCTGTCAGGTGCCATCGCGATCTGGCTCGATGCCGATATTCGCACGCTGGTCGAGCGAGTCAGCCGGCGCAATACCCGGCCGCTGCTGCGCAACGGCAATCCGGCCGAGGTGCTCACCCGCCTGGCCGAACAGCGCAATCCCATCTATGCGGAGGCACAGATCCATGTGCGCAGCAAGGATGGGCCGCACCACCGCACCGTTACAGCAATATTGGAAGGACTGGCCCGATGGCACGGCTGAATATCGCGCTGGGCCAGCGCAGCTATGACATTCTGGTGGAGGCCGGTGCGCTTGCCCAGATCGCTGGGCATATCGCACCATGGACGCGCCGCGGGCGGACGCTCTGGATCAGCGATTCCCACGTCGCCGCACATCACTGGCCGCGCATCGAGGCGCAGCTCGCCAGCGCCGGCGTCGAGGCGCATCTGCATATCGTACCGGCGGGCGAAGCGAGCAAGAGCTGGTCAGAACTGGCGCACCTGATCGACTGGCTGCTCGCGATGGGCGTGGAGCGCAGCGACACCATCTTCGCACTGGGCGGCGGCATGATCGGCGACCTGACCGGTTTTGCCGCCTCGATCGTGAAACGCGGCTGCGATTTCGTGCAGGTACCGACGACTCTGCTGGCGCAGGTCGACAGTTCGGTCGGCGGCAAGACCGCGATCAACACCACAGCGGGCAAGAATCTGGTGGGCACCTTCCACCAACCAAAATTCGTGCTGATCGATCCGCAGTTGCTTGGCACCCTGCCCCCACGCGAGATGCGCGCCGGCTATGCCGAGGTCGTCAAATACGGGCTGATCGACGATGCACCGTTCTTCGACTGGTGCGAAGCGAACGGACAGGCCGTACTGGCGCAGGATTGCGCTGCGCTGGAGCATGCGATCGTCACCTCGGTCGCCGCCAAGGCGCGGATCGTCGGCGAGGACGAGCGCGAAACGAAGGACCGGCGTGCGCTGCTCAACCTCGGCCACACCTTCGGCCATGCGCTCGAGGCCGATACCGGCTTTGGCGAACGGCTGCTGCATGGCGAGGCGGTCGGAGTCGGCATGGTGCTGGCGCTGCGGTATTCGGCGCGGCGCGGTCTGTGCGAAACGCGCGATGCTGACCGGGTCGCAGCGCATCTGGCAGCCTGCGCCATGCCGGTGACGCTTGCCGATGCTGGTGTCACCGCAGATGGCAATGCGCTGGTCGACCATATGCGCCACGACAAAAAGATGTCGGGTGGCACCCTGCCCTTCCTGCTGCTGCGCGGGATCGGCAGCACCTTCGTTGCACATGATGTCGAACTCGACGACGTGGCGCAATTCCTCGACGAACAGCACCGCGTCGCCGCACCGGCGCCGTCCTTGTAAACCTTCTCTTTAGGACGATGCGCTAGAAGGCGGGCGTGGGGGCAGACCGCGCGTCTGCCTGCCACACCTTTGCCTCGAGCCAGCGGAGCCTTGAACGCGTGTCGTTTATCCAGCCAGGAGCCTTTGATCGCGCCCAGCCCGAGGCGGCTCCGCCGCGCTCGCTGGAAGCCGCGCTTGCTCTGGGCATGAGCGACACCCATGTGTTTGTCGCGCGTCTGGCGGATCGAGTCGCCCCGGCGCGGCCGATGGACCTGGCCGATGCCGCCCATTTCCTGTGCCTGCTTCACGGCCGCTATCCTGGCCTGATCGATTATGCAGCGACGCGCAGCGCCGATCCGCAGGTCGGCAAATGGCTCGCGCGCGCGTGCGAGGCCTTTGTCGGCGAACGCGCGCTGCTCACCAAGCTCACCGTCGCCGCCGGGCCGATCACGAGCACGCCGGGACAGGACAAGTGCACGCCGGCGATCATCAACCTGCGCGGCGCGCTCAATGCGCTGTCCCAGTCGGACCGGCAGGGCTGCGCGCTGGGTGCAGCCTTTGCCCTGGTGCTCGATTGGCATATCATCCGTGACGTGCTCGACGTTATCGCACAGCGGACCGGTCTCGAACCGCGCCCCTCCACCCTGCCCTCGCGCGAGGAGACTCTGGACCTGGCGGCCATGATCGGAAGCGACCGTTCCGTCGGTCGCGCGATGGGCTTCGGCGCATCGCAGATGCTGGTACAGCACCGCACCTTCTGGGACATGCTGGCCGATCGCGCCGAAGCGCGCCGTCAGCAGGACGGGCTCTGATCCGCAAAGCGCCAGCGCTCGGCAGTACCAGACTGACGCAAACGTAAACGTAAAGTCGAAATCGCTGTCGCGGCTTGCCAAGCCCGCGCAAGCCCCTTATCGCTTAAACGCACAGTTAATAGCGGCAGGAAGGCGAGGCTCATGCGTTTTGAAGGCACCAGCGACTATGTTGCAACCGACGACCTCAAGGTAGCGGTCAATGCCGCGGTTGCACTGCGCCGCCCACTGCTGGTCAAGGGCGAGCCCGGCACCGGCAAGACCGTGCTGGCACACCAGATCGCGGCTGCTGCCAATGCCCCGCTGATCGAATGGAATATCAAGTCGACCACCAAGGCGCAGCAGGGCCTGTACGAATATGACGCGGTCGCCCGCCTGCGCGACGGCCAGCTGGGCGACGAGCGCGTCCACGACATCGCCAACTATATCAAGAAGGGCAAGCTGTGGGAGGCGTTCACCTCGCCCCAGCTGCCGGTGCTGCTGATCGATGAGATCGACAAGGCCGATATCGAGTTCCCCAACGACCTGCTGCAGGAACTCGATCGGATGGAATTCTACGTCTACGAGACCAAGGAACTGGTGAAGGCGCAGGAGCGTCCGATCGTCGTCATCACCTCGAACAACGAGAAGGAACTGCCCGACGCGTTCCTGCGCCGCTGCTTCTTCCACTATATCAAGTTCCCCGATCGCGAGACGATGCAGGCGATCATCGACGTGCACTTCCCCGGCATCCAGAAGATCCTGGTGCAGAAGGCGCTCGAGATCTTCTACGACGTGCGCGAGGTGCCCGGCCTCAAGAAGAAGCCCTCGACCAGC
>Ga0181595_10003519_pt1 | contig 14898 bp, 9 predicted proteins | sample 041ome_7_FD_145604 | JGI IMG/M metagenome (GOLD analysis project Ga0181595, IMG submission 145604) | Coastal salt marsh microbial communities from the Groves Creek Marsh, Skidaway Island, Georgia - 041401AS metaG (spades assembly) | ecosystem: Environmental > Aquatic > Marine > Intertidal zone >...
TGCCGAGGTTATTCTTTGTGCTGGTGCCATTCAATCGCCGCAGATTTTGCAATTATCCGGCATTGGCCCGGCCAAGCTGTTATCAAAATTAGATATACCCGTTCTGGTCGATCGCGCTGAAGTTGGTGGAAATTTGCAGGATCATTATCAGATGCGAACAATTGTGCGGATGAACGATCCGATCTCGCTGAATAATCAGGTGCGTAATCCTTTGTCACTTTTGAAAATGGGATTTGACTGGCTGGTCAAAGGCAGCGGGCCATTAACGGTTGGTGCCGGTCAGGTTGGCGGTGCAGCGCGAACCGAACATGCGCCAACTGCCGCCCCTGATATTCAGTTCAATGTGATGCCACTGTCGGTCGATAAGCCTGGCGAGCCTTTGCATAGCTATTCTGGCTTTACCGCGGCGGTGTGGCAATGCCATCCAGAATCGCGGGGGCGCATTGATATTGCCTCGCCAAATCCGGCGGCAGACCCAATAATACAGCCAAATTACCTATCTGCAGAGCTTGATCAAAAAACAATGGTTGCCGGTATTAAAATGCTGCGTAAGATATACAAACAACCCCAGTTTCGATCCTTGTGGCATCAGGAAATGGTGCCAGGGAGTCATGTTCAGACAGATGAAGAAATACTTGCTGCGATCAGAGCTGGTGGTGGCACAGTCTATCATTGTGTTGGCACTTGCCGCATGGGCGTCGATAAGGATGCGGTGGTAACACCACAGTTAAAAGTTCGTGGTGTTGAAAGATTGCGCGTAGTTGATGCGTCAATAATGCCATTAATTACCTCAGCAAATACCAATGCGCCCACTTACATGATTGCCGAAAAGGCTGCTGATATGATTCTGCAAGGATCGTGAAAAAAATCTCAAATTAACGTTACTATTTATAATTATGGGCGAAATGGAGACGAACCGATGTCATACCCAGAATTGAAAATGCTCATTGCTGGTGACTGGGTTTTTGGCAGTACGGGCAAAAGCGAGCCGGTAATTTGTCCGGCTGACGGCACCGAAATTGGTCAGGTACCGCATGCCAGCCCAGCCGATCTTGATCGTGCCCTCGAGAGCAGCCGCGATGGTTTCAACCATTGGCGGGCAATGACACCGCTTAGCCGGCAGGCCATTCTGGAAAAGGCAGCGCGTCTTCTCGAAGACCGGTTTGAGGCCAATAGCGCCAATCTAACCCGCGAAATGGGCAAGCCGCTTGCCGAGGCAAAAATTGAAATGCAAGTCGCGATTGATCTTTTGCGCTGGTATGGCGAAGAAGGTAAACGCATCTATGGGCGGATTATTCCATCACGCTTTCCGGGCATGCAGCATGAGGCGCGCAAAGTGCCGGTTGGGCCAGCCTTGGCATTTGTTGCCTGGAATTTTCCGGCAACAAATGTGATGCGCAAAGTTGCCGGTGCCTTGGCCGCGGGCTGTTCGATCACGATCAAACCAAGCGAAGAAACGCCAGCCACCGCGATTGCGATTGGGGCGGCTTTGGTCGATGCCGGCTTGCCGGCGGGTGTGTTGAATATTGTCTTTGGTGTGCCGTCAGATGTCTCCAAGTATCTTCTTGAATCGACAATCCCGCGCAAACTTAGCTTTACCGGCAGTGTGCCTGTTGGCATTCATCTTCAGCAGCTTGCTGCCAAGAATATGATTCGCTGTACAATGGAGCTTGGCGGCCACTCGCCGGTGATGGTGTTTAAAGATGCCGATATCGAGGCCGCGGCGCAGCTATGCGCAATGGGGAAATTCCGCAATGCCGGTCAGGTCTGTATTTCACCAACCCGCTTTTTTGTTGATGCGGCGGTGCATGATGAATTTCTGGCGGCGTTCAAAAAACATGTTGAAGCGGTCAATCCGGGCAATGGGCTTGATGCTGGCACCAGCATGGGCCCGCTTGTTTCTGAACGCCGGATCGACATTATGGACGGGTTTGTGAGCGATGCTGTGGAAAAGGGTGCCGAGCTATTGGTTGGTGGTGGCCGCATCCAAAGGCAGGGGTCATTCTATCAGCCAACGCTTCTTGGCAATGTTCCCAAAACTGCACGCATTATGACCGAAGAGCCGTTTGGTCCGATTGCGCCAATGACAAGTTTCCATAGTCTTGATGAGGTGATCGAGCGTGCCAACAGCCTGCCGTTCGGCCTTGCCGCTTATGCCTTTACCAACAACCCAAAGACAGTACGAATTTTAAAATTAGAAATTGAAACTGGCATGCTGGCGGTCAATTCGCTTCATGTTCATTCGGTTGAAACGCCCTTTGGCGGATTGAAATTTAGTGGCTATGGCTATGAAGGCGGCATTGAAGGTCTAGACGCATTTCTGGCAACCAAATATTCAAGCGAAATCTATAATTAGGGCGATACGCCATAGTGTTTTAGGATAACCAGTGCAGTAAGCAATGGCAATGCTCGTATTGGGTGGTTTGTTAAGGCAGAGTGATAAGCGCGGCTGAAATGTTGCGACCTTTTTTGGGAAGTGAATTTGGTTAAAGCTTGATTTCATAGGCATACTTTAATGGTATGATCTTGAACACACCCTGGCCCCGCATCCTTTCAGACCCATGAACTAATTGTAGGGCCTTGAGTAAATCCCGCCCCCGCAACCAAAAAGACCCTACACACTTACAAAATCAAGGTGCAAATAATGACAGTTGCGCCCACGGCAGCCAATAATTACAAATAATATCAATTAATTAAACATCCTTAATTTGAGATGGCTTTTTTGATGTTTGAATTATTGCCGCGTTTAAAAAAGGAAAAATTCGATTCTAGGCATTTTAATGCTTAACCTGCCTCGCAAAGTTTCAGTAAAACCATACCCGAACTTAGGTTCAATACACGAGAGCCAGGTTTCCAGTGCACTAGCACAACACAAAGGAGCAAAGTTAGGGGTGACCGCAGATAATTAAAATTTAAGTTAGCCCACTTCTTTTTGGTAATTCGGAAAGTTGGTTTCCAGGGCGCTCCATAAGGTGGTCGTGAAGCTGCTTTCGAACCAATGAATAACCCGGATCGTTATAAAGATTAGACATTTCCTGAGGATCTTCTTCTAAATCATATAGTTCGCCGCAATTAGAATTCAGTTCGAAAATTGCTTTATACCGTGAAGTTCGAATCATTCTCAAATCTAGATCAACTCCATAACGCTCTTCTCCAGCTTTCCATTCACAGTAAGCACAATCACGTTCACTTATAGAGGTTCCCGAGATAAGTGACCTTAGACTGTTGCTTTGCAAAATAGTTTCAGGGCGTTCAATATTGGCATAATCATAAAATGTGGCTGCTAAATCGATTGTTGAAACAGGGTCGTAAATGTTTTTGTCCTGCAGTGAGTCTGGCGCAACAATTACCATACCAATCTTTACGAGACCCTCATAAAGCGTTGGCCCTTTCAACATTAAACCGTGGTCGCCTAGAAGTTCTCCATGATCAGTGGTGAACACAATAATGGTGTCTTTATCCAGACCCAAGTCTTGGATTGCAGAAGTGAGACGGCCCAGACCGTGATCAAGAAATGAAATCATGCCATAGTAGTTTGCAGTTATGTGACGTAACTCTTCTTCGGTGGGGTTGCTTATTCTCGAAACCTTTTGCCTGCTGTTTGGACTTGCATATTGTTCTCTTCCAATTTTTTCAACTTTACCGTAGAGATCGGTGTGCCACCACGGCCGATTTTCAAGATCTAGCTGTCGATGTTTTGGAAGATCTACCTCAGCGGGGTCATATAGTTTATTCCAGGGCTCTGGGCAGTCAAATGGGTGGTGGGGGTCCGGGTAAGAAATCCACAAACAAAAAGGGTCATCTTGTTTCGCGCGCTCCTGTAAATAATTAATGGACCTGTCAGTTACCCATGTCGTTGGGTGCCATGCCGCTGGCAAAGCGGAATTCCATGTCTGTGGTGCAAGGAGTCCTCTTCCGTCAGTGCTTTCTTCCCACAGCCTTCTGGCTTCGCCGGTCTCTCCCCGAGAATGAAACCATCTTTCGTAATGTAGCCCATGAGGTGGTGAGAACGGCATCGCATGGATGTGCTGCGGCGGCACTACTCGAGAAAAATGTCCCACTACCATAAGTTCGACATGTTCAAATCCCATATATGGACCATTCCATTTTTCATCGTAATTAACACTGCTGAACTGGCATTCTGGTGTTCCTGTAGCTTCAAAGGTGGCCTTCGAGGAAAAATGTGCTTTTCCAATGATAGCGGTTTTGTACCCATTCTTTGAGAGCGTGCTTGCGAAGCCTTGTTCGCCGTAGCTAATATCAAGATCAATCCCGTTGTCTACGACGCCATGCGTGTATGGCAACATACCCGTCAATATTGAAGCTCTGGCAGGCTGACAAAGTGGGTTTGCTGTGGTGCAATTTTCAAATCTAACCCCTTTTTTTGCCAAGCGTGTCAGGTGAGGCATTCTAGCTTGTCGAGGGCCAAACCCGAAACAATCCCATCTGTGTTGGTCTGACGTTATCAAGATTATGTTGGGTCGCTTTCTTTGCATTCGGCTCTCCATGGCCCTAGTTAAACTTTTAATTTTTAAACTTGCTTCCGCATGGTGAACTAAATATAACATATTTGCTATTGAAATAAAAAATTGATATTAATTAAACTATATTATTTTTGATGGGGGTACGTCATGTCTAATCTTTCAAAGTGGTTTTCGGGTTCCCAAGCAATTAAGTTTGCCATTTTAAGCGGTTTGATAATGGGTTTTTCACCAATTTCCATGGCAAACACTTATCCAGTAAAGCCTATTACCTTGGTGTCGCCAAAAGCTGCTGGTGGTGCTGCAGATTTATCTGCACGAGCATTTGCGGCAGTCGCGGAAAAATATATTGGGCAGTCAATCAGGGTTGTGAACAAGCCCGGTGGTGCGGGAGTGCCCGGAGTCATCGAGGTGATGAACTCGTCACCTGACGGCTACACCCTAATGGCAGGTTTGTCCGCAATGATGGTTTCAGCCCCAGTTTTTAAGAAAAACAATCCGTATAACACTTCAGATTTCTCATATATTTCAATTTTGGAGGATCAGCCAATAACCTTTGCGGTGCGGGCTGATAGTCCTTTTAAAGATATCAATGGCCTTTTGTCTGCTATTAAAGGAAGGCCCAAAAATCCAATTAAGGTTGCGGTAGCATCTAAAATTGGGTTAGCTACGATAGCGGCAAATGCCCTAGCTGAGGATCTTGATATAGAAAAGAACTCATTGCAGAATATCCCATTTAAAAATGGCCCCGCTCAGGCGAGAGGTTTGCTAGCTGGCGATGTGGATTTTGCCTCTGTTAACTTAGCATCAATAAATTCGGCACTGATGTCCAATGATGCTAGATTGCTCATGGTCACTTCCAATAAACGTAATCAAACCTATCCTTCTGCGCCCACAGCAAAGGAGTCAGGTCTAAATTTTACAGCTGGAATATCTCTTTGGGTAGGGTTGATTGGCCCCAAAGGCCTGCCAAAGGAAGTGCTAAAAAAATGGGAAGAGACCCTTCCAAGAATTTTTGCTGACCCAGAGTACAAAGAACTGCTTGCCAAAAGAGGGGCTACTTTGTGGGGTTCGTTGCCCGGAGAGACGCCAGCGCTTGTTGAGGAACAAATAAATAGTCTTTCCGCCCTAAAAACGAATCTTACCAATTAACTCATGAGCACTCAGCATGATCATATAATTGTTTTAAATTGGCAGTGTTCGATTGACTAAAAAAGATGGAAGCAAGGCAATTGTTACAGGTGCTGGCTTAGCTGTGCTTGGGGTTGCGTTATTGCAATTTATAATTCCCGCCGAAGTCGATATGTCAGAAACGGATGGAGCAACAGGCATCCTTATTCGCCCTGATTTTTGGCCAAAGGTTGTAAGCTGGCTCATGATCATGGTTGGATGCATCTATTCAATAATCCATGCATTGAGGATTTGGAAACTGAAAATCAATCTAAAAGTCACAGAATATCAAACCATAAGTGGCGAGGGTGATATAAGCGCAAGATCAAAAGGGACTATTTTTGGCTGGGGTGTTTTCTCAGCTATCATCATTATTTTTCTATCTGCGAGTCATGAAACAGGTTTGTTGCTGCCGTCCATCGCTATTTTTTTACTTGCTAGCTTTGGCTTCTCTTTTTCCGCTGGACCTCTGAGGTTTTTGATCGCATTAGCGGTTCCAATGGTGCTCGCGGCATTTTTCCATTTTGTGGCAAATGTTCCAATCCCAATGGGACTTCTTGAATTTTTGACCTGGTCCTAACACAATGTTCACGCCAGAAATATTTGTTGTTGCTTTTGAGCATCTTTTTGTTTCTTGGGGAATCATTGCGATTGCTGTTGGACTAACTGCTGGTGTCGTTATCGGAGCGGTTCCTGGGCTAACTGCACCGATGGGAGTTGCACTTGTCCTGCCTTTTACTTTTTTTATGGATCCTGTTTCAGCGATTCTTTTACTGCTTGGCGTTTATAAGGGTGGAATTTATGGAGGTTCTATTCCAGCAATAATTCTAAACACTCCCGGAACCGTAGCAGCTTCTGCAACGACACTTGATGGTTATCAGATGACATTATCTGGACAATCAAAAAAAGCTCTAGATATCGCGCTCATTTCGTCTGTTCTTGCAGATTTAGTATCAACTATAATGCTTATTCTTTTTACTGGGTATTTGGCAAAATTAGCTCTTCATTTTGGGTCGCCCGAAACATTTTCATTAATATTTTTTTCGCTTCTAATTGTTTCCAGTGTTTCTGGCGACGAAATAACTAAAGGTGTTATTGCAGCGTTACTGGGCCTTCTTGCTGCAATGGTGGGTGTAGATAGTTATTATGGAACGCCACGGTTCATATTTGGTAATGTTTCTATGATGAACGGCTTTACAATTCTGCCCCTGTTGGTTGGTTTTTTTGCGTTTTCTGAGGTTTTGTTCAGGCTGTTGAGCGGGAAAACTGAAACTGACTTAGAGAGCGTAAAGCGGACAATGGGTAAGTCTTTGGGAACTTCAGATATCAAGAGGCTTTTACCGACTATCTTTCGAAGTTCTTTGTTTGGCACCATACTGGGTGCCATACCCGGTATTGGGGCTGCACCTGCTGCTTTTTTCGCTTACAGTGAAGCAAAAAGAAGATCAAAATCACCAGACCAATTTGGCAGAGGCGCTTTAGAGGGTGTGGCTGCCCCAGAGGCCGCTAACAATGCTGTTTGTTCCGCGTCTTTTATTCCAGTTTTATCTCTTGGAATACCCGGTGGAACAGCCGCTGCTGTAATTATGGGAGCGTTTATCATGCAGGGACTGGCACCTGGCCCGTATCTTTTTAAAGAAAACAAAGACATCATATTGGCAATTTATTTAGGTTTGTTATGTGGTTCTGCCTTTTTATTCGGGTTGGGTCAAATCGCAATAAAGGTCTTCGTTAGGATAAGATTAATTCCTGATTGGTTTATATACCCCACTATTTTGGTTTTATGCTTTTTTAGTGGTTTTGTCGTCAGTGGTAGTTTTTTCGACCTTAAAATAATGCTTTTTGCTGGTGTGGTAGGCCTGATTTTTAGATATTTGGCCATACCAGTCGCCCCTTTTTTAATCGGCTTTATATTAGGACCTCTGTTGGAAAATTCTTTTCGCGAGAGTTTGATGCAAAGTGATGGCGATCTTTCTGTTTTTTTCACAGGACCCATTTGCGTTTTTTTCTGGCTTTTGTCTGCAGTGAGTTATGCTCTAGTGCTATGGCGTATAGTCAGAAAAAAAATCACTTAATTTCACGCCCTTGCTGCATTAGAAACTAAAGAAGTAAAATTGAATGTTTGAAATCTCATTGAAACAACTAAAAATTTTGATAAATATTTTTGATTTTGGTGGCGTAACAGGTGCTGCGCGCGCCTTAAAGACTCATCAACCAACTGTAAGCAGGGTGCTGCGTGATGTAGAAAAAAAGATTGGGGGAGCAATTTTTGAAAAACATCAAGCACGGCTAATTTTGACAAAACGTGGAGAGAGATTATTTGAATATGCAAAATTGGTTCTGACGCAAACTGATCGCTTGAGTGCTGATATAAGACTAATCAATAAAAATGAGCAAAATTTTATTTCCTTTGGTGTAGACATAATTGCAGCAGACTCGGTGATAGCTCCAGCAATAAAACAAATAAAAGAAAAATTTCCTAACTTTGCACCTATGATATCTGAGGGCAAAACACGTGATTTGTGCGCGGAACTTGTAGAGGGAAGACATGATTTTCTTGTTAGCACGCTGCCGAAGGATTTAAACCCATCGCTGGAGTATGAAGTTTTGTTTTCCTGTTCGTTGGGTATATTTGGGCGATCAGGACATCCAATTTTTTATGATGATAAAAATCCAATTGAACGGGTTCCGAATTTTCCGTGGATTTTTCCATCCGATCCATCTCACAGATTGCGTGAGATGGATCGTTTTTTTGAGTATCATCAAATTCAAAGGCCTCAGGTGGGCGTAACAACAATGTCTCCAGCGGTCGAGAAAAAACTATTGTTAGAAAATGATTGGCTGATATTGGCTCAATATAACATTTTTATAGAGGAGATTCTGTCTGGTGCAGTAAAAGTGGTTAACCCACATTTTAATTTCAATTCAATTGACGTCGCTCTTATAAAACGTAATTCAATGAATTTGTCACTCGCACATGAAACCTTGCTTAAGGCAATTAGGCAAGAGAGTGTAATTTATTCGAATATTCAGGATACGCTGACCGAAGTGGCTTAGTTCAATATACACGCCGACCCTAAAGTTGAGAGTATTTTCCAGGCAATTGAAAATTTGAAGTAGTTTAAAATAAAGTGACCTACGGTGTGTGCCGCCACGATTACCTCATACCCAGGTATTAACCGTAGGGCCTTGAGGAAATCCTGCCCCCGCAACCATCTTTATTTGCCCCTTTGATTTCGGCTTGGAGGTCTTCGTTTTTACGCTTTACGTTTTCCCCAAGCTTAACTAAGCCTTGGCTTTTCAGGCGGTGTTGTTGGCACAAAGGGAAATCTTTTTCGGGCCTTTGTTGCGGTGGTATTAGGGTCAATAGCGCCGCGAACATAGGCTCTAGAAGCGTCAAATGGCGGCGTATAATCCCATGATGGGAAAAGGCCCTCTTTCATGGCTTCTTGGACAAAAAGTCTGTTACGCTGCGAAGTCTCTACGCGAGCTGCCAAATTTTGTTCATCCCAACGTTCAGCGACCAATGACCTCATCTCTGATAAAGTGCTGGCAAATGTGGGGTCGATAGCTAAGTTGTTTTGTTCATTTGGGTCGCTTGCTAAATCAAACATCATTTCTGGGTCATCTCCACACCGTATATATTTGATAGCGTTATGACGACACATGAGGGCTGGGGCGTGAACGCCCTCACCGCAATACTCAAAATAGACTGTATCATGACCTGAACCGGGTGTGGGCAGTGCCAAAAGGCTACGCCCATCGACAGGGCTTGCATAATTTTCAAATGACGAACCAGATGCGATATCAGCAAAAGTGGGCAACAAATCAGCTAATGTTGTTAATGCTGTTTCCACATGTCCGGCTTTGAATTTTGGCCCCGCCGCGATCATAGGCACGCGAACAGATCCTTCAAATGGATTGAATTTATACCACATGCCGCGCTCGCCTATCATATCACCATGATCTGAAATGACAAAAATGTAGGTGTTGTCATATTGGCTGGTCGATTTGAGGGCAGAGACCAAACCTCCTATAAGATGATCAAAATAGCTAGTCATGGCAAAATACGCATGGCGAGCATTTAGCAACTGATCATTGGTTATATTAAACTCGTCTTGCCTAATGGTCATATAATATCGTTGGGCCCAAGGGTCTCGTTGTTCATATGGAATATAAGAAACTTCGGGCAGGGGAATTTTATCATGATCATAAAGATCCCAGAATTCCTGTGTGGTAACGAAGGGATTATGAGGGTGAGTAAAAGATACATGCAGCATAAAAGGCCGATCATCAGGTGACCTGGCGAGATCAAAAATTTCCTGACGAGCCGCATTAAAAACATGTTCATCGTAATCAATTTGAAGGCTGCGCTCGCAGATACCCGACTCCACGACACTGTGAAGGCTCATCCTTGATGGAGAATACTCCTCTTCTATTTGTGACCAATCAGCTGTCCAGCCGTAATCTGATGGATAAATATCCGTCGTTAGGCGCCGCTCAAAACCATGAAGTTGATCGGGGCCAACAAAGTGCATCTTGCCGCATAGAGTTGTTTGATAACCAAGCGCTCTTAAATAATGCGCAAATGTCGGTTCGGATGAGAGAAATTCTCCAGCGTTGTCATAAACACCAACCTCTGATGGAATTCGCCCTGTCATCATACCTGCCCGAGAGGGTCCACAAACAGGGCTATTGCAATAGGTGTTTAGGAAAACAGTGCCGTGTGCGGCTATTTTGTCTATGTTGGGCGTCTTTGCCAAAGGCTTGCCATAAGCGTTCAGGCATAACGCTGTAAGTTGATCTGCCTGCACAACGAGAATATTGGGCTTTTTAACCATCTTTTTTAGTCCCTACTTGATGCTATATTTTCATAGGCGCTTGAGGTTTTTTTGGTGGAGGGCGGTGTCCACGGAAATTTCCCAAGCTGGACCATGACAATATTTCAATTGCTGCGTCTTTACGCTGCTCGCGAAGATCTGGTTCATTCCACAAGTTTTTTAATTCCTGAGGGTCTTCAGTTAAGTTATATAACTCACCCTCCTCAGAACCTGGATAAATCACATATTTCCAGTGTTTGTCTCGTCTCATAATAACATACTCTGCTCCAGATTGTATGTGATCACGACCAAGCTCTGCATAGACATATTGGCGCAATGTTGTTTCTGGATCTGTGTCGTCCCAAACACCATCAGTTAGGATTTTATTTAGGGCAAGCGCTTCCCAATTTGCAGGCGTTTTAATACCAGCGAAATTTAAGATTGTTGGCGCGATATCCATTAGCTGAACGAGATCGCCGCATTGCTGCTGCTGTTTAATCCAGTTAGGGGCCCAAAAAACCAGCGGTACCCGGGTCACGCAATCATACATTGTCCATTTCTGAATATGCCCATGTTCGCCTAAAGCATCGGCATGGTCAGAGCAGAAAATAATGATGGTGTTATCTAAATATCCCTGCTTGTCGAGACTGTCCATGATCTGCCCGACCTTCTGATCAATCATCGATACGTTCGCCGAATAATATCGGTGTAGCCGCTGGATATCCTCATCCGTCAGATTTTCACGCCACGCAACACTGTCTATGTTGAAATCAACCATACTCTGACGAAGCTGCTGGTGCATCTTTGGCTGCTCGGCTACCTCCTGCTGAGATGCGGCGCGATGGGGAAACTTGGTATCCTTATATAGCGCCAGAAAATCATCTGTCGGGTCATATGGTGGGTGTGGGCCAGGAAAGCCGATTTGCAAAAAGAACGGGCTGTCAGCCTTGCGATCTTCGAGCCACCAGATCGCCGTGTCGCCAACAAAATTATCTGGATGCATATCATCATCAGTTTCCCAGGTAAAACAGCCAAGGTTCTGCAAAAAAGCATCGCGATCGTCTCTTACCCGCGTATAACGGGATGGTTTTTCCAGCCCATGCGCCTTCAACGCCTTATCCCATTCGTCGTAAAGTGCGCGTTCATGGTCTTCCAGAAATAGCGGCCGATCCTTGTTTTCAACAAAAAACCGTTGGTGAAAACCGCCTTTGGCATCGTAGGGGTTGATGTGCATCTTGCCAATATTGACACAGTGATAGCCTGCCTGTGCAAGCCAGCTAACCCAGTTCGGCTGCCATGTTTCAAAATTTGTATAGACATTGGTGGTATGCGGATAAGCACCAAGGAAAACACTGGCCCGTGATGAAACACAGACCGGCGAGGTCACAAAACAATTGGTAAAGGACGTGCCCTGTTTGACTAGCCTGTCCAGATTTGGTGTTTGCATCCAAGGATGCCCAAGCTCGGCAATTGTGTCAGCGCGCTGCTGGTCAGTCATAATTAGAACAATATTAGGCTTTTGATGGTCTATTTTTGGGCTCATTGTCAGTCCTTGACTTATTTTTTTTTAAGTTAAATAATTTAATCACGATATGTAAATTAAATAAAGAGTAATTGAGTTCTGAATGTATATACCCCCACCGAGCTTTGAGGGCGTCCGGCAAATCAACCGTGGTAAGGTGTTAACCTTGATCCATGAAAGCCCGGGTATTGATCGAACTGAAATCGCGGGGTTGATTGGCATTACCAATGCTGCCATTACTAATATTGTGAATGAGCTGATTCGCTCGCGCCTTGTTGAAGAGGGTCCGTCGTCGGTTATTTCCGTCAATCGTGGCCGCAAGCGTGTTGGCTTGTGGATTAATAAACATGGCGGCTATGTTCTTGGCGTCACTGTGCTGGCAACCCATGCCAGCGTCACCCTTTCCAATCTATTGGGCACGGTGATTGATGAGGTTTCTTTCTACCCGAAATTGCCAGCTGACCCATTTAACACACTAGATGAAGTCGCATATTATGCTGCGAAGCTTTGCAAGCTGCATAAGGTTAAGCGATCGCGGTTGCTTGGCGTTGGATTCGCGATTGCCGGATTTTTGAACAAAACATCACAATCCTTGCAAAGCGCACCCTATCTTGGTTGGCCTAAATTTGATTTGCGTGAGGAGTTTCAGCTTCGCTTTAAGTGTCCTTTGGTGATCGAAAATGTTACGCGCTGTATTGCCATTGCCGAAACCCGTATAGGCAGTTTTATTGGCGCAAAAAATTTGGTTCTTGTGCGGGCGGCGTTGGGTGTCGGTGGTGCGATTATCAGTGATGGCCAGCTTTTGACTGGCAATCGGCATTTGGCTGGCGACCTTGGTCATCTTCTTGCCGAGCGCGATGGTGTTTTGTGTTCATGCGGCAAACGCGGATGTTTGAATACTGTGGCGTCTGGATGGTCTATTATCCACAAGCTGGGTATGGGGGATTCTGGCTATGAGAACATCAAGCAATTTCGTTCGCATGACAAGTTACTGCGCGACATAATCAATGACTGTAATGACGAAAATTCACAAACGGCTGATTTGGTGCGTAATGCGGGTGCGTTGCTCGGCACGCATTTGGTCAATGTGCTGCAAGTCTTAGACACAGAATTTTGCGTTCTAACCGGGCCACTAGGCCGAAATCGAATTTATGTAGAGGCGTTTCGAAGTCAGCTTATCGAGGTTGGTTACCAGGGGAAAGTCGTCTGTAGCGAGGATACAAATTTGCTATCGCCCGCAGCTGCATCTGTTGGGTTGGCAATGTCCAATCTGGTGTTCTCAGCAAGTTTGAATGTCGATGCATTAATGGATGAATCACTCAATCACTCAATAGCAGCGAGGCGCTGAAAATGACTGTAGGTTCGATTCTTGAGGGTTTTCGTTTGGGTGCGCCCAATTTGGTTGGTTCAATCCGCAATGTGGTGGCAATCATCCTGGCGTTATTCAGCATTTATTCAGCCTTTTTCGGTGTGTTTTCGGACATGCTGCAACGCGGGTTCCATCTGGCGCTGGTTGTGTTGCTGATCTTTAGCGCCAGCATGGTTGATTGGCGAAAATCGGATTGGAAAAAACTGGTTGTAGACAGCGCGCTGATGTTTGTCGGGTTTGGTGTGTTGATCTATCACGTGGTGTTTTTTGACGCTGTTGCATCGCGATGGGGCGAATTGACCGATTTGGAATTATGGCTTGGCATCTTATGTATTATCACCTTGCTAGAGGCGACACGGCGATCTATCGGTTGGCCAATCGTGATACTGGCTTTGGTGTTTCTTTTTTATGCCTTTATTGGGCCAATGCTTCCCGGTTTGTTTTTTCATCGTGGCTATTCACTTGAGCGTGTCGTTGGGCATCTTTATTTAGGTGGTGGCGGTATTTTCGGAACGCCGCTTGGCGTCAGCGCGACCTTTGTCATTATGATAGTTATTTTTGGCGCGATGCTTGAGCGTTCAGGCGCGGGTAACGTGCTGATGGATATCGCAACCAGCGCCACTGGCAAATCGCGTGGTGGCCCAGCAAAGGCTGCTGTTGTAGGCAGCAGTCTGATGGGCATGATTTCAGGTACCGCTGTGGCGAATGTTCTAACCACTGGAACAATTTCAATTCCCTTGATGAAACGTAACGGATATAAGCCCGAAGTCGCTGGGGCTATCGAAGCTGTGGCGTCGACCGGTGGGCAGTTAATGCCGCCGGTTATGGGCGCGGCTGCCTTTATCATGGCGGATATTATTGAACGCCCTTATCTGGACATTGCCAGTGCGGCTATTTTGCCAGCCGTGCTGTTTTATGTCGTGCTGTTCGCGGTCGTGCATCTTGAGGCGGTGAAATCGGGCATCAGTGTATTGAAGGCGGATGAATTGCCCAAATTCATACCAACGATTCTTTATGGCGGGCATATGCTGCTGTCATTGCCGGTCTTTGCTTACATGCTGATTGACGGTTATTCGGTTATGTATGCTTCGTTCTGGGCAATCATTGTCACCATCCTTGCCAGCTTTGCCCGCAAAGCGACGCGTTTAACGCTTGCCAAAATTTTTGATAGTTTTGTCGCTGGCATCAGCTCTGCCTTGCCCGTCGCGGTGGCCTGTGCAACCGCGGGCATTATCATTGGCGTTATAACGCTGACCGGTCTTGGCCTGAAATTCAGTTCACTCATTATTGCAGTGTCGGGGGATAATTTGTTTCTGGCGCTGTTTTTGACCATGGTCGCATCGCTGATCCTTGGCATGGGTTTGCCGACCGCCGCCGCCTATATCTTGGTGGCGACGCTGGTTGCGCCTGCGCTCGTCAGCCTTGGTGTTGACTTGCTGGCGGCACATTTATTTGTGTTTTATGGTGCCATGTTGTCGTCAATCACTCCGCCGGTTGCGATGGCCGCCTATGCGGCAGCAGGGCTTGCCGGGGCAA